>TARA_R110002073_G_scaffold335672_1_pt1 | contig 14573 bp, 9 predicted proteins | sample TARA_R110002073 | Tara Oceans TARA_R110002073 (sample SAMEA4397174) | marine metagenome | biome: Polar Biome; feature: [DCM] deep chlorophyll maximum layer (ENVO:01000326); material: water (ENVO:00002006), including particulate matter (ENVO:01000060) such as... | depth 40 m
CGAAACCGAAATGGCTGCATGATTGCCCACACTTTACGGTACTCTCGAATGATAGTCTGATAGTCAGAAACCGCGGGACTGTGCCAGGGACCGAAGTTATCGACCCCATTTCAATTCCACCACTCGACTCTGACGTTTATGAAATGGCGCGCGAGGCCGCTCCTGGCTGGGACATCAGAATGATCGAGCAAGAATGGCGAAACTGGGCGACGGAAGCGCCTAAGAATCCAGAAATGGCGTTTCTGGGTTTCTGTCGAAAGTGGTATGAGAAGCGAGGCAATCCAAGATGACAGGACCTAAAGAGCAAGAACGTGCGCGCATCTGGTAAGTAGAGAATGCTGATGCGATCGCTCAAAGGCAAGAATGGTTCGAAGCGAACGAGCTTGCTCTTGCCGACATTCAGATATTGCGGGCAGCAATTGCGTCCTGGCATTTGCGGTCATCGTAAGCCCCTTCCGCTGTGACGCTACCTGTTTCTTGATCTGGCGGGATCTTATTGAGAAGATCTGGTAATTTGCCGGATTAGCCTTTTCGGTTGTTGCACGACATCTTGGAGGTCACTCCAAAGCCCAAGTTTTTGATGTTTACGGTGATCAGCGAACTTCAAATCTCGCCAACATAGTTAGCCTCTCTGGAGACGCTTGCGAGAAGGCTCGTAAGGTTGCCCCGACGTGGGATGTGTATTCTCTGGAGCAAGAGTGGCGGATGTGGATGAGTGAATGCCCTCGTCGTGCTGATGGAGGGTTCGTTGGTTTTTTGTTGGAAATGGTATGAACGAAAAAGTAATGCACCATAACTGTTATCTATTAAGGCTTATCTGTTATTAGATAAGTGTTGACTGTTAAGTGTTAACTGTTAAGGGTTGATAAAACAGGAGTTTTTTATGACGCAAGTTATCAGCGTAGTTCAGGAAAAAGGCGGCGCAGGCAAAACGACGCTACTGACGGCGCTTGCGAGCCTGATGGTCGCAGATGGTGCAAAAATTGCCGTGATTGACACCGATCCCCAACGTCATTTGGAGTCATGGGCGAAAAAGGAAAAGACCAGCTTGGACTGGTTATTCGAAGAAGATGACGAAAAGCTTCTTCCGACTGTCAAAGCCCTCAAGAAGTCTGAGCCGGCTTATGATGCAATCTTCGTGGATACTGCCGGTTTTAAGTCAGCGATGGCAATGCACGCGATTGCCGCTGCAAACCTAATCCTTATACCATCAAAGGCCAATGAGGCGGATGCCAAAGGTGCGAAGCGCACCTTCTCCCACGTGCAAAGTGTTGCTGAGGCAATGGAAAAGGAAATTCCGGCCCTTGTCGTCATGATGGACGTCGATGCGCACACTAACATCACACAGGCGATTGTAGATGCTTTGGATGCCCAGGATGTGCCGCGATTGAATGCAATGTGCGCACATCGCACAGGCTTCAAGGAAATGACCTCAACAGGCATGGCCCCCCAGGGGGCCGCCAAAACGTCTGCGCAAACTGTCTTGGCCGATCTGCAAAGCAGGGGCCTTATCAACTATTACAGGAGCGGCTCATGGCAAAAGTCAGTGTAAATCTTGAAGATGATCTTGATGGCGATGATAGCACGCAAAAGATCAAGGAAATGGCGGCCCCTTACCCGAGCGTGAGCAGGGCCAAATCATCCGCTCTAAAGGACGCTCCGCGCGTTCAGTTCTCGTTTACGAATGTCCCCAAACCGATAAAAGAGGCATTTGCTGCGGAAGCAAAGAAGCGGCGGTTGACCCAGAAAGAGCTGTTGTATGAGTGCTTGCGCGCTGGCGGCCTCGATATTCCGGCCAACGCTGAAATTGACGGGCGTAGAAGATAACTGTTAACCCATAATAGGTAATTGTTACCAGTTATGTGTTAACAGTTACTGTACCTTTGCACATCTACAAATCCCAAATACACTTCTGATCACCTGAAAGCTCATAATGAACGCTGTTGAAATCGAAGAGGCCATATCTACACTGGCCGAGCAGCCGTTCGATGCTGATGAGTTCCCTTATGCCTTCCTCTTTGCGTTCGGCAACAAGGACACCACGATCAAGCGCCTGCGCACGGGGGCGTCCAACAAATCCGACCTTGGCGGGGTTCTTCAGACCAACAACATTCACCTCAAGGCCTGTGCTGAAGGGCAGGTGGCCCAGACCCTTGAGGCCCTCAAAGCAAGCCCCGCAACCACCAAGGCCAAGGCGAAATTCATCCTTGCCACCGACGGCACTGACCTTGAGGCGGAGGACATCACCACCGGCGACACCATCGCCTGCGCCTATACGGACTTCCCCGATCACTTCGGGTTCTTCCTGCCGCTGGCAGGCATCAGCACCGTAAAACAGATCCGCGAGAGCGCCTTTGACATCCGCGCGACCAGCCGCCTCAACAGGCTGTATATCAAGCTGATCGAGGATAATCCCGACTGGGGCACCGCCGCGCGCCGCCATGATATGAACCACTTCATGTCGCGGCTGATCTTCTGCTTCTTCGCGGAAGACACCGATATCTTTGTCAGCGACAATCTCTTCACCGCCACGATCGACCAGATGTCGGACCGCGATGGCTCCAACACGCATGAGATCATCAGCGAAATCTTCCGCGCGATGAACACCGCCATTGCGGACAGGGCAGGGGCCAAGCTGCCCCGCTGGGCCGATGCCTTTCCTTATGTGAACGGTGGCCTGTTCTCGGGCAGCACGGAGGCACCGCACTTTTCCAAGATCGCCCAGCGGTATCTGTCCCATATCGGCTCGCTCGACTGGACCCAGATCAATCCCGACATTTTCGGCTCGATGATCCAAGCCGTCGCCGATGACGAGGAGCGCGGCGCGCTGGGGATGCATTACACCTCCGTGCCGAACATCCTGAAGGTGCTGAATCCGCTGTTCCTTGATGATCTGCGCGAGGCGTTGGAGGCGGCGGGGGACAACGCTCGCAAGCTGGCAAACCTGCGCGCGCGCATGGCCAAGATACGTGTGTTTGATCCCGCCTGCGGGTCGGGCAACTTCCTGGTCATCGCCTACAAGGAAATCCGCGCGCTGGAGTTCGAGCTGAACAAGCGCAGCGGCGAGCCCGGGCGGCGCAGTGACATTCCCCTGACCAACTACCGCGGGATCGAGCTGCGCGATTTCTCGGCCGAGATTGCCCGCCTTGCGCTGATCATCGCGGAGTATCAGTGCGATGTGACCTATCTGGGCCAGAAAGAGGCGCTGGCCGAGTTCCTGCCGCTGGATGCGCGCAACTGGATTACCTGCGGCAACGCGTTGCGGCTCGACTGGCTGTCCATTTGCCCGCCCACTGGGACGGGGGTGAAATTTCAGTCGGATGACCTGTTCATGTCGCCGCTGGAGCAGGCCCAGATAGATTTCGAGAATGAGGGGGGCGAGACGTATATCTGTGGCAATCCACCTTTCAAAGGTGCGCGGAAACAGGGCGCTCAAGAAAAAGAAGACCTTCAAAGAGTTTTTGCAAGTCTAACAAACAAGTGGAAAAACGTCGATTATGTAGGGGCATGGTTAATGAAAGCGGCGCTTTACAACGATCACTGTGAAGCACCCTTTGCATTTGTTGCAACCAATAGCATCTGCCAGGGGCAGCAGGTCCCGATAACTTGGTCGCTGTTACAGCAACGGGGCTTCCGAATACGTTTTGCGCATACATCATTCAAATGGTCGAACCTCGCAGCGAACAAGGCTGGTGTAACCGTTGTCGTGACAGGCGTTGACCGCAAATCGAATGAAACCCGTGCAATATTTACTGAAGATGTAAAGCGCGAAGTTTCAAATATAAACCCATACTTGACCCACCATGAGATTGGTGCAGTGCCCGCGGAGAAGAAGCCTCGCTTCACGCAAGTCCCTATGGATTATGGCGTATATTATTCGAAGTCTGCAGGGTTGATGCTCGAACCCGCCGAAAAAACTGCATTGGCGGATACAGGTTTTCCAAACAAGTTCGTGCGACGGTTTCTTGGATCTACGCAGTTCATCAATGGTAAAGAACGATACTGCCTATGGGTTGATGATACAGAGTTATCAGAGGTTAATCAGTTCCCCGAAGCACGCAAGCGCATCGAAAGTGTGAAGCGGGACCGGCTCGAAACTGGCGATGCTGCTGTCAACAAGCTGGCGGCCAAGCCTCATCAATTTCGAGAACGAAAGGGAGATGAGGCCAGTAAGATTTTCGTGCCTATTGTTTCCTCGGAAAACCGAGAGTTCTTTCCGGTGGGCATTGCGGATGCATCCGTAATTCCAACGAACAAGGCATTCTATATTCCAAATGGTCCGCTGTGGACCTTGGCAATAATCAGCACAAAGCTTCATCTTATGTGGATCGAAACAATCTGCGGCCGTTTGGAAATGCGTTTATCATATTCCAACACCATGGGCTGGAACACCTTCCCCGTCCCCAAACTCACCGAGAAAAACAAAGCCGATCTGACCGCCTGCGCCGAGGACATCCTGCTCGCCCGCGAGGCGCATTTTCCCGCCACCATCGCCGATCTCTACAATCCCGAAACCATGCCCGAAAATCTGCGCGCCGCCCACGCCCGCAACGACGAGGTGCTGGAGCGCATCTACATCGGCCGCCGCTTCCGCAACGACACCGAGCGGCTGGAAAAGCTGTTCGAGATGTATACGAAAATGACGACGAAGGTGCCCGCATAATGTTCGATCGCATTGCCTATGGCGATCTGAATTCGCGCCAGAAGGAAAACTATAACTTCCAGAAGATCGCTGCGCGGCTGGCCGATTATGGTTTTAACAGCATCCGTCTGACCGATGACTGGCAGGGCGCCGACTTCATCGCCGTGCATATCGACGGAGAGACCTTCCTGAAGGTGCAGCTTAAAGGCCGGCTGATCATTGATCGCAAATATCAGGGGAAGGGGATCCACGTCGCCTTTATCCATGGTGACGATGTGTATCTTTACGATCATGATGCCTTGGTTCACTTCATGGAAGAGCACGGCAAGATTGGTGCGGCCAGTGTATCCTGGCATCAACAGGGTTTTCGCACGTGGCCCAGCCCGCCAGCGTGGGCCATTACCTATTTAAACGATTTCAGGATTTCGCAATGACCAAAGCCGTTCCATCTGTCTCCGTCAAATATGAAGCCAACGGCGCGTCGACCAAATCCAACGAGATGGGCATGCGGCAGATGCAGGAACGCGCTTACGAGAAGCGGGGCGAGCAATATCTTTTGATCAAGTCGCCGCCGGCTTCGGGGAAATCCCGCGCGCTGATGTTCATCGCCCTCGACAAACTGCACAATCAGGGCGTCAAACAGGCCATCGTGGTGGTGCCGGAAAAGTCGATCGGTGCCAGTTTCAACGACGAGCCGCTGAGCAAGTTCGGCTTCTGGGCAGATTGGCAGGTCGCGCCTAAATGGAACCTGTGCAACTCTCCCGGAACGGATGGCGGCAAGGTCAAATCGGTTGGCGCGTTCCTTGAGAGCAGCGATCAGATATTGGTCTGCACCCATGCTACGTTTCGCTTTGCCGTCGAGAAGTTCGGGATCGAGGCGTTTGATGATCGGCTGATCGCTGTGGATGAATTCCACCACGTCTCGTCCAGTGAAGACAATATCCTCGGCAAGCAGCTCAATGACTTCATCACCCGCGATCGCGTGCATGTCGTTGCGATGACTGGCAGTTATTTCCGCGGTGATGCCGCCCCGATCCTCGTGCCCGAGAACGAGGCCAAGTTCGACACGGTCACTTACACCTACTACGAGCAGTTGAACGGCTATAAATACCTTAAAACCCTTGATATCGGTTATTTCTTTTACTCTGGTTCCTATGCTGACGACATCCTGAAGGTGCTGGATCCAAACGAGAAGACGATCCTGCACATCCCGAACGTCAATTCCCGCGAAAGCACGAAGGACAAACATCGCGAGGTCGAGCACATCATCGATGCCCTTGGGGACTGGCAGGGCGCGGATCCTGTGACGGGCTTTCAGCTGGTGACGACTCCGGAAGGGCGCGTTCTAAAGATCGCCGACCTGGTGGATGATGAAGCTGTAAAACGAGACAGGGTATCAGCCGCCCTGAAAGACCCTGCCCAGAAGAACAACCGCGACCATGTGGACATCATCATCGCGCTCGGGATGGCCAAAGAGGGCTTTGACTGGATCTGGTGCGAACACGCGCTGACAGTTGGTTACCGCGCCAGTCTGACTGAGATTGTGCAGATCATCGGCCGCGCAACCCGTGATGCGGAAGGCAAAACGCGCGCTCGTTTCACCAACCTCATTGCAGAACCTGATGCAGCCGAGGCGGCCGTTACCGAAGCTGTAAACGATACGCTGAAGGCAATTGCCGCAAGTCTGCTCATGGAGCAGGTGCTGGCCCCGCGGTTCAACTTCACCGCGAAAAGCGCCAAAAGTGGACCTGTTGAGGGATTTGACTATGGCGAAAACGGCTATGATCCGAAGAAGGAAAATGTCGGATTTGATAAGCACAGCGGACAATTCCAGATCGAGATCAAGGGACTGGCCGAACCGAAAAGTGAGTTTGCACAACGAATTTGTCATGAGGACCTGAACGAGGTGATCACCGCCTTTGTTCAGGACAAGACGGCGATCGAACGCGGGCTGTTCGATGAAGAACTTGTGCCCGAGGAATTAACCCAGGTCCGCATGGGCAAGATCGTCGGTGCAAAGTTCCCCGAGCTGGATGCAGAGGATCAGGAGGCTGTCCGCCAGCATGCTGTTGCCGCCTTGAACCTGACCCAAAAGGCCAAAGAGATTGCCCTTTCTACCTCAAACGACCCAGAGACGAGCGGCAACACGGCACTGATTGATGGTGTGCGTAAGTTTGCAATGGATGTGCGCGAACTCGACATCGACCTCATTGATCGGATCAACCCCTTCGGTGAAGCCTATGCAATCCTGGCAAAGTCGATGAGCGAGGAAAGCCTTAAACAAGTTGCGGCGGTGATTTCTGCCAAAAAGGTGCAACTTTCCCCGGAAGAGGCCCGCGATCTGGCGCGGCGGGCCGTGAAATTCAAGCAAGAGCGGGGTCGGTTGCCCTCGATCACGTCGGCTGATGCGTGGGAAAAGAAGATGGCCGAAGGCGTCGCCTATCTCGCCCGCATGAAGCAGGAGGCCGCCAATGGTTAAAGAATTCACTTCAGATGATGACGCCCTGCTTGCCGAACTCGGCATTGAGGTCGAGACAAAAAAGGCTGTCAGCCGAACGCCGCGGGAAGAACGCATCATCGCCGGCTTTGAAGAGATACAACGCTTCACCGCAGAGCAGGGACGCCCACCACAACATGGTGAAAGCGGAGATGTTTTCGAGCGGTTATACGCTGTGCGGCTGGACCGCATCCGCGAGGTGCAAGAATGCCGTGAACTGGTGGAACCGCTGGATCATCAGGGAATTCTGTCCGGATCGGCCTCAACGTTACCGGCTGACACCGATGATCTCGATGATGATGCGCTTTTGGCTGAGCTTGGTATCGAGGTCGATGCGCCCCCGATTACAGAGCTGAAGCACGTTCGCTCAACGGCAGAAAAGAAAGCGTCGGAAGACATCGCAAACCGCGATCGCTGCGAAGACTTCGACACCTTCAAGCCGCTCTTCGAACAAGTGCAGAAAGAGCTCAATAGCGGCCTGCGCGAAACGCGACCTTTCGAAATGAAGGCCGAAATCGAGAAAGGGCGGTTTTTCATCGTCAGTGGGCAGAAGGCCTACGTTGCCGAGAAGGGCGAGACCACCATCACCGATCAGGGGCGCACCGACGCCCGTTTACGTGTAATCTTTGACAACGGCACGGAGAGCAACATGCTCATGCGCTCGTTACAACGTGCCCTGAACAAGGATGAAGCAGGCCGACGGATCACCGAACCAACCGCTGGTCCATTGTTTTCGGATCAGACGATTGACGGCGATGAGGCCAGTGGCACAATCTATGTCCTGCGCAGCAAATCCGATCACCCGCTCGTCACCGAAAATCGGGCACTGGTGCATAAAATTGGCGTAACCAACATGAGCGTCGAAAAACGGATCGCGGGGGCACATCTGCAACCGACGTTCCTAATGGCAAATGTCGAGATCGTCGCCACCTATGAACTATACAACATCAACCGCACCAAATTGGAAAACCTGATCCATCGCATCTTCGAACCAGCACGTCTCGATATCGAGATCATGGATCGTTTCGGGCGTCCTGTTGTACCACGAGAATGGTTTCTTGTTCCGTTGTTCGTGATCAAGGAGGCGGTCGAGAAGATCAAAGACGGGTCGATTTCTGGCTATCTCTACGACCCTGACAGCGCCGCTTTGCTTCCCCGAGGTTGAACCCTATTACTTTTCCTCCCATATTGCTGAAAACAAAAGACCAATGCCAGTTTGCGAATTGACGGTGGCAAAAGCATCAATACATCCTTTGCAAGAATTTCATATTTGAAGATCCCTCAGCGACATTCGGCACCGTGATGAGCTACCTCGAAGCCTGGCGGATTGATGAGCAAAAAATGGCACTGCACAACACGAGAGCGCGGAGCTTCATGAAGGGCGCGCTTTGCTGGATCTTTTTAGGTGGGGAATTGAGCGTTGCATTGCTGAACTTGTGCGTTCGCCTGCTGCCGTAATTGCGGTAGCATCTGTTGATACTGTGCAATTTTACTACGCTCTTCAGCGGCGTTTATCGAAACTGGCGTAGTTTGCGTACGGTATGCTGTGGATGGGCACGAATACGGGATTACTGCGAATGTCGCAGGATCATTGCGATAACACGTGCCCTCAACTGTATATGGGACACTTTGCTCATGGACTGCATACCCACGATTGATATTACCATTGGCAGTCATCAAAGCGCTTTGAATGCTTCGGTATTGCTGCGTCGCATTAGATATGCATTGTTCTTTTGGGGTGGCGCACGCTGATAACAAGCCAGCAGCAGAAATTGCAAAGCAATACGTCAATCTCTTATTCACTTACGAATTATCCTCTTCGACCTTCGCAACCAATTTAAGCAGCTAAACCGCAGCGCAACAAGAGATTTTTCCGAGATCGCGTTGTTCCAGCCGAGATAAACATATGAACGCCCGAGCATGTTCGGCAGATAGATTGCGAATGTCCCAAAGGTCCGCGTTGTGTGAGTTTATGTGCCACGCAGCGAACGACAGCTATTATACCGCAGCCGAAGACGCATCGGCGCTCGGTGTCCGCTGTAAGACCCGATAGACGGTCGGCCTCGATACATCGAACAGTTCCGCCAGATCGCTAATCGAATAATCACCCGTGTCATACATGCGGCGCAATTCCGTCTGGCGGCGATCCGACAGCTTTGGTTTCTTGCCCTTCAGCTTTCCCTTGGCGCGGGCAATGGCCATGCCTTCCTTGGTGCGCATCCTGATTAGATCTGCCTCGAATTCAGCGAATGTGGCGAGGATGTTGAAAAACATCTTGCCCATCGGATCGTTCGGATCATGAACCGATGCGCCCAATGCCAGCTTGACCCCGCGCTTTTCCAGTTCATCTGCAATGGCCCGGGCGTCCGGGACAGACCGCGCCAGCCGGTCCAGCTTCGGCACAACAAGCGTGTCCCCTTCACGGACTGCTGCCAGTGCCTGAGCCAGACCCGGCCGCTCCCGGTTTGTGCCGGTCAATCCATGATCGGTGTATATCCTATCTTCCGCCACATCGAGATCGAGGAGCGCTGCCCGCTGTGCGGCGAGGTCCTGTTTATCGGTCGAGCAGCGGGCATAGCCGATGCGGGTTTTTGACATGGGTGATCCTTGCGCCGAAATTAGCCGAGTTTCATTTTGGCCGCCGTCGTGTGTAACGCAAGACGCCCCTTCAATGATACTATATCCGGACCAGTCAAATGAGAATCGTTTTCTGCTGCAAACACTGGGATCAGTTCGTCGGTATTTCGGCGTCCGGTGAACGATCCTCTTACGGACACCCGCCGCCATACCTGCCAGAACTCCCTTGGTTTTGCTCGGAGGTTTTGGCACCGCCAAGTGGTTGATTTGTCGCGGGATAGGGAGGGCGGTCAAAAACGAGCGTTTGTGTCACCGGCGAAAACCACCGATACTGGTGAAAAACTCCATCGCTTCCAAAAGCGTTCGCAGAAAGCGAACAGGTGCTCTGCCTTTGTAATAATTCATCCCTGATGTGGATCTTTCCTCTGCGCCTGCTGGTTCAGCCTCATGGCGTCGATACCGGCCAACAACCGGCTGCGAAAAACCGGCTTACGCAGCGTCGCGTCCCCGATCGCTCTGCGATGATCAGAAAACTCATCCCTGTTTGTCGACCCTGACAAAAGAAGGATCGGGATCCGGGCGCAGGTTTCTCGAAACATGATCAGGTCGTCCACGTTGCTTTCCAGATCGTCAAGCAGGTCAAGATCGAAGATCATGAACTCCCAGTCGACAGGGCGCGTCTGGACGGTCTCGAGCATGGCGTCGACGTCATTAGTCTGGTGAATGTTGTATCCCTGCCGGGCGAGATCTGTTGCGATCTGCTGGGTTTGAACAGAGTCCTCAGCGATCAGCGCAATAAAAGTCGTATCATCGTCTGTGCTATCATGTGAATAGGAGCGCCAGATCTTCAGGTCTGGTAGCGCGGTATTATCGGAATTTTCGTAGTACAAAGCGTCTGCTTCATCTCCGAATGATCGGTAAAAGCTGATCATCACCACGACCAGAAAGATCATTAGCTGTAGGACGATCGTTAGCACTACTGCGTGAAAAAGGGTCATCCCCAAAAACCAGAAGACCGGTATCGTAATCAGGGCGATAGGGCCTAATAGGATCGTCGTGACAATCGCAACACCAGGAAGACCGTTTCCAGTCTCCGTTCTCGACCTCTCATCCGACGAAATCCGCATTGCGGAAGAGGTTTCTGGCTTTTTCTTTATACCACGAGCCATGTTATTTACATAATTTCCTCGGCTTTGATGTCCACTGGCTTCATTTCTCTGACAGTTCTTCCTACGAGCTACGGGGCTGAATTTACTACGAAGTCTCAAACCCCTCACAATTCCGAGAGGAGAGTGAGAGCGATGGTACTCAAAATCACCCTTGTAATCATAAATCTTTAGATAGCTTGAGGTGCATCAAGGGTGGCCCCTAAGATTTCTGTAACCAATCTTTATAATACAAACGGATACCCAAAAGCAGTGCTCACCCTCATCGTATCGAAAGATCTCAACCTACGCTTCATATCCTCTGATGCGACTGCATCGTTCCGGCCGCATACTGCGCATCTGGACCTGCCAATCGAGGCTGCCGAGGGTCTAATGGCGGTTGACCCGGGCCTCTCTCTTGATTGCCGATCAGTACTGCGAGGTGGTCCGACTGTGGTACGTGAAATCAACCCTTCAGGGGGGGGCGGTTCCCTGCGCCGGATCATGCTGCGAGCGGCAGGTGATGAGCAGGCCGAGGAGCTTGTTATCAATTATGAAACTGCTGTGTCCACTCAACGGTTGGAACTCATAGAACTTCGCAAGCACATGGCCGATGCCTTGGACTCGGTTCAGGACCCGTTCGCCTATTATGACAAATATGATTGTCTCATTCACTTTAATCAGGCCTACGCCCGGTTGCACGGCAGCAGTGAAGGAAAGATCATCGCTGGTATGCGCTTCGATGAAATCCTCCGCCGTGATCTGCGCAACGGTCTTATCGATATCCCCGTAGAGCAGCATGAGCAATGGCTGCTTGACCGTCTTGCGCAGAGGGAACGCCAGCTGTTCGAAGAGGAGATGCGTTTTTCCGATGGGCGCTGGTTTCGTGTCACGGTGCGGGCAACCGCTGGCGGGGCACACGTGCATATCTTCGTCGATATCACGAGCCTTAAGACCGCACAGATTGCTCTACAACAAGTGATATCCGGGGCGCAGGCAGCCACATGGAGCGTCAATCTCGAGACAGGTGAAAGCGATGTGAATGATCGTTGGATGGAGATGCTGGGCATGGACAGGCCGTCCGTTGTCTCTCTCGGGTTCGAGGGATGGCTTGCGCTGGTGCATCCGGATGATGTTGCCGCAGCCGAGGCAAGCTTTCTGCAATGCGCAGAAGGGACCCCCGCCGCGTTTGAGGTCGAGTATCGCTTGCGTCACCGACTTGGCCACTGGGTCTGGGTAATGGGCCGAGGAGGGGTCTCGGATTATCAAGCATCCGGGCGCCCAACCCAAATCTCGGGCGTTCTTTTGGATATTTCGCGGCAGAAGCAGCTGGAGGCAGAGCTTGCCCTTCAGTCAGTGGCGATTACCGCGACCGAGGAAGGGATCACGATTACCGATGACGCAGGAACCATACTCTACACGAACCCGGCGTACGCGGCGATGTTTGGGTATGGCGAACCAGTGCTACTGATTGGGAAGCCTTGGTATAGTCTCTATTCAAGTCAGGTAGCGGCCAAGTTGGCGGCGGAGGCCTTTCCCGCCCTTAGGGATCAAGGGCACTGGAGCGGGCAAGCGGAGGCTCTCGGAACGGACGGCAGAACGTTTGAGCAGGAGCTCAGCCTGACCGAGATGCCCGATGGAAAAATCATCTGCATCAATAGGGACGTGACCGCACGCAACCAGATCGAGCGTGAGCGGATTCAGATCCGTGACCGTGTAGAGTTGGCCCAGCGTCAGGAAATCGTCAACCTCCTGGCGGCGGGGCTGACGCATGATCTTACCAACCTGATCACAATCATTTCTCACTTCTCCGACCCCACTCTTGAAGAAGTGGAGGGCAGGTTTCCCCAAACCTTGGAAAATATTCATACGACCGCGCAACAAGCGGTCGCCCTGCTGGATCCAATCCGGTATCTTGGCACCAGAACGCGCGCACTCGAAGAGAAAGACCTTGCTGGCCTCCTGAACGAGGCCGCGGGCATCCTGAAACTCGGCGCATGCCATAATCTCAATATCACGACCGATTGCCCTGAAGAGCCGATCATCGCAACGGTTGATCCCCTTACCTTGATGCAGGTTTTGCTGAACCTTGGCTTGAATGGCCGGGATGCCTTGGAAGATGGCAAACAGCAGATCGCGCTGTCCTTATCACGCAACGGTACCATTCCTGAGACCTCCGACCTCGAGGTTGGCGAACTCCCAGAGGAGCCCTATGCCCTCTTCACGATCAGGGATACTGGAACCGGCATGACGCCTGAGGTCAGGTCCCGGCTGTGGGAACGACATTTCACTACGAAGGGGGACATGGGAACCGGGCTGGGACTTCCGGTCATCGCGGAGATCGTGCGCGATGCTGGAGGGGCTATCGCGCTGGAAACCACCCAAGGTGTTGGGAGCACTTTCTACGTCGCGTGGCCGCTTACCCATCAGAACGTCCAGGAAAGGAAATACGGATAATCCGGTGGTGGGGTCGATGTATGCGGCCCCACCGCCATACATGGGCCGGAACGAGGGCGTGCTGCACGCCCGGGTTCGATATAAGTTTCCAGAAATACCGCCGAGCATCAATCAAGCTCACAGCGGGGTAGTGTGGAGATCGGTCCGAAAACCACTGTTTTTGACGCCTCTTGCGCCTGCCACCTCGTGTGGTGGGGTTTCTTGTGAATAGTCGATGTGGGTGTGAAGTCTCCATCCGTTGGGTTGGCAGACCTGACGCACACACACCACCCCAGTGCACCGCCCGCGCTTACCCCCAGTTGGCGCGGGCGAAAATTCTTTCAGTCAGCGGGCCGCCAATAATATCAATGCAATTACTCCACCGAGCATTAGCACCAGCCAAGATGCGGTTGGAACACCCAGGAGCCCTCGTGGTTCACGTAGCTTTTCGGCGCGTCATCCGACGCACGAATTTTTGGGTTCGCCACAAGCAGGGCAAGGTTTCTCAGGCTTTCGGTTCATATTGACCTCGGGTGCTGCGAAAGACAAATTCCGGCCTTGGCTTTGCCTTGGGGGGAGGTGGAGGCGGACTTTCCCCGCAGTTGGGGCAATTGTCAGGGTTGTGGGAACGCTCGCCCCCACAATATGGGCACATCATCATTTAAGGACCTACTCCTTTCGGCCACACCTAAATTGGGCGTAAACAGTGAAAAAAATCACAGTACAACTGACATTGAGTGTGAAGACGACCTCTTAAAACCCACCGTTATTGAATATAGCGCCCAAAAAGCTTTTTTTTGGGGGCTTGGAAGGCAGCAGGCAGACATTGACCAAAAGACCATGCCTATAATAGATGGCTAATGACCTATTGAAGTATTAGCGATGGCCCTGAACAAAGAAGCGTCATTCGGGTATCGAAGAATGGTCGAGGCGGAGCAAGCTTGGGCGGCGTCATTCCGCGATGCAGAAGTCTATGAGATGGGCCCCGAACGGGAGCACTACGGGGAAAGACTGCCCTGCCGACGCCGTGTGATCCTCGCCCGCGACTCTGAGATCCCAGATATGAGCGGTATGATGGCGGCGCGGGATTATTACGCCGACGTCATGGGTGTCATCGAGAGTGGCAAGTTGAAGACATCCGGCCCGGGCTCGCGCGGCGCAAGCTCTGTGATGCGGTATGCGCCCGGCGCGCCTGGTAACCGTGCGCCATTGCTCCAGGATGACGATATTGGAGAGTACCGTAAAGTGTGGGCAATCATGCAGCCATTTCGGTTTC
>TARA_R110002073_G_scaffold35016_1_pt1 | contig 14567 bp, 9 predicted proteins | sample TARA_R110002073 | Tara Oceans TARA_R110002073 (sample SAMEA4397174) | marine metagenome | biome: Polar Biome; feature: [DCM] deep chlorophyll maximum layer (ENVO:01000326); material: water (ENVO:00002006), including particulate matter (ENVO:01000060) such as... | depth 40 m
CGTCAGGCGTCCGCCGGCAATTTCCGACAGTACGATGGACGAGGGATTGTCGAGATTTCCACTCAGGCCTTCCGCCTCATAACGGGTGACGGTCGCAGCCGAACCGCTCTGGATGATCGCCCGCTGAAACAGGCCGGCAGCCGGGGGCGACGTCAGCAGGGCGGCGACATTATGCCCCCCGGCACTCTCGCCAAAAATCGTCACCCGGTCCGGATCGCCCCCAAAGTCTTCTGCATGGGCCTGTACCCAATGCAGCGATTCTATCAGGTCGAGCAGGGCAAAATTGGCGGCGCGATCGAGGTCGGTTTCGGCACTGTCGCGGAGCGCATGCGCCGACATGAAGCCAAGCGGCCCCAGACGGTATTGGACCGCCACGATGATCACATTCTGATCCATCGCCAGTTGCGAGCCATCATATTCCGACGACCGGCCCCAGACATTGCTGCCGCCATGAATCCAGACCATGACCGGCAGATTGTCGGCATTCGGCGGCGCGTAGATATCCAGATAGAGGCAGTCCTCCGATCCGGTGAGAATGCCCGGCTCCAGGCCTTCGGGCTCATCAAGGACATTGGTGATCTGGGGACAGCGGGACGCGTGCTCGATCGCTTCGCGTTCTCCGTCCCAGCGGGCCGCAGGCCGGGGCGCGCGCCAGCGCAAATCGCCGACCGGCGGTGCCGCATAGGGCAGGCCGAGCCAGACATGGGCACCTTCGGGCGCGACATAGCCAATCACGTCGCCCTGCCCGGTCAGCTCCAGCCGGGTTTCCGGGGCAGCGACACGCGGCTCGGGCGAATCGCTGGAACAGGCCGCAACCAGAGACAGGGCCATCAAGGTAAGTGTCAGGCGCATTTTCATCCCCCAGCGCGCAGAGGCACGCCCGACAATCATACGCGCGACTTTTCGGGCGTCGAGCGTAATTTTCCCCGTTGGTTTCGGGCCTTAGTCGGCACCTTCTCCGCTGGTATCGGTCGCGTCATCACCAGGGCTGTCCCCTGCAGGAGTCTCGTCGCTGTCACTGCCCGAGACCATGGTCACCCGGCGCAGATTGTCATCCGAATTGCGATCAATCAGCTTGTTGTACGGGTCGATACCGGCAAACAGGGGCCGCTCGTCAGTGACCAGCGTGATCGTCATTTCGGTCTCATTGATGCGGTGCTTCTCCATGTAGAGGATATGATCAGTGCCCTCGAAAGCGCCATCGAGGCCGCGCGTGAACAGGCCGATATCGATCATGTAGTCGATATCTTCCTCGGTCTGCTCACCCAGTCCATCCGCCTCATACTTGTGCGCTTCGATCCGGATCGTGGTTTCCCAGCGACCGTCTTCAAGCTCCCGCGTTACCGCGCCCTCATCCTCGGCGACCATCAGGTCAAACACGATGATCCGCTCGAAGAAATCGGTGATCAGCTCATCCCATTCGGGCCCGGCCTCCTCGCGCAGGATACGGATGAAATCGACCGAGCGGGCATAGGGATCGCCCTGGAAGCCGAATTCATCGATCAGGCGCGACATCGCCCGGTTGACCGTGTCCTCGCCGATATAGTCCTGCAGCGCATACATGATCACCGCGCCCTTGCGGTAATGGATGTATTGCTGGTTCTCGACGCGGTAGAGCGGCAATTCCTCACGCGATTCATTGCCCCGCGCATTGAGATAATTGTCGAGTTCGTACTTGAGGAAACGACGCATATGGTCTTCGCCATATTCGCGTTCCATCACCATCAGCGCGGAATACTGGGCGAAGGTCTCCACCAGCATGGTGCCGCCCTGCACATTGGCGCTGATGACCTGGTGGGCCCACCACTGGTGCGCCGCCTCGTGCGCCGTGACGTAGTAGACATAGTCGATGTCTTCCGGATCACGCAGATCCGCCACGAATCCGATATCTTCCGAATAGGCAATCGAGTTGGGGAAGGATTGCGCAAAACTGGCATAGGCCGGGAATTCAAAGACCCGATACTGCCGGTACTGGTAGGGCGAGAAGGCCTCCGAGAAATAGAAGACCGAATCCTGCGCGGCCTCCATCATCCGGTCGACATTCCACTCGTGTTGCGCATCGTAGAAAATCTGGAAATTGATCCCGTCGACCAGTTCCTCGCGCAATTCATAATCGGCCGACACCCAGAGCTGGAAGTTCAGGATCGGCGCATCCATCACGTATTCGAAATAGTTGCGGCCTTCGCTGGTCCATTCGCGCTCCAGATAGCCCGGCGCAATGGCGATCTGGTCGCCACTGGTCGAAACTGTTGTGCGGAAGCTGACGAAGTCGGAATCCTGGCGAATGTAGTTGTCGCGCCAGTGGGTCTCGTCCTCCAGCGGGAAGGCCCGTTCGAGTTCGTCCTCGAAGCCTTGGCGGCGGCGTGCCTGACGGCCCTGCAACAGCGCGCCGCGGTTGAAGCCGATATAGGGCATCGCCTCGCCATTATTGAGGAAGGTCCCATTGTCGACGACCGAGGACAGATTGCCCGAATTGCGGAAGCCCGGATTGTTGACCTCAACCTCGAATGCGAGCGTCTGGGTCTCGCCTGGCTGCAGCGGCGCATCGAAGGTGAAGGCATACATCTGGAAGTCATCATCGCGCGTGGTCAGGCGCGCACCGGTGACCGACTGGGACACGACGTCCGCAGCCGACCCATAGGCAACCCACATTGTTTCGATGGGCGCATCGGTCTTGTTTTCCACGACATAGCTGCCCTCGGCCTCATAGCGGCGCTGCTCCGGGTAGATGTCGACATCGACCGACACATCGGTGATGCGCGGTTGTGGCAGGCCTTCCAGATCGGCCCGGTAGGTCCGCTCGAACTCCGCCGACTGGCGCTCGGCCATGCGATTGTTCTGATACTCGTTGAGGACATTCGTATTGTAGAAAATCCATCCGCCCGTCGCACCGGCTGTGATGACGGCGACCCCGGCCAGCAGGGCCGAGCCATGCGAGAAGGATCGCGGCAACTGGCCGATACGCGTCCAGATCGGCGTCAGCGCACCGCGGTTCCAGAGCAGGTAGGACAGCACAACCAGCAGCAGGCTGATCGCCCCCCAATACAGGTAGAACCAGCCCTGAATGCCGAGGAAATGACCATAGCCATTCATGTCGGTATAGGGCGCAGTCGGTGACCCGCCAAAGAGGTAGAGATTGTGGTCGAGCCCGAAATTGGACGCCACGGCCTGACCAATCTGGAACACGATCAGGGCGAGCATGCCCAGCCATTTATTGTTGAACACGACCTGGAAGAAAATCGCGAGAACCGCCAGCATCGTGAAGGGAATGCCGAAGCTGTAGAACAGGCGCAGCGCGTACTGGCCCATGTCGATATCAGTGAAGCCCTTGAGAAGCTGGATGCCGATCCCGGTCAGCATCGCCACCGAGAACAGCGCGATCACAACACCGGCCAGCGCCAGTATCTTCGTCGTGATGAAAACCCAGCTGGGCGTCGGCGAGGCGTCCACAATGTCCGAGAAGTGATAATTGCGCTCGCGCCAGATCACTTCCGAGGCATAGTAGACGATGACGACGATCGGGACCCAGGCAAAGCCACCGACCACGATATCAATCGTGGTGCGGGTCAGCGGATAGTTCGGCGTGCCATAGGCCGTCTGCGTGAACAGCATGGCGAAGATGGCCAGGAACATGCCCAGCGCCATCAGCACCCAGAAGGCTACATTGAAGACGACGCCTTTCACCTCGAATCCGAGACGGGCGAAGAATTGCGACAGCACCGCGCCCGATCCGCTCGCCGGAGTCGCCTTGGGCAGGTCGATATGGGTCGGCACATAAGTGTTCATGGCGGCCGACTTGCGGCGCAGCAGGCCGGACACCTTGCGGCGACGGAAGGAAAACACCGCCAGATTGATGATGAAGAGAACGACCGCAAAACCGAGCCAGACGGCGCGATTGAGCAGGAAGGTGCCTTCCAGCGGAATGACCTGGGTGTTCTGTTCTGCCGGCGTCCAGTAGCGCGTGACCTCCGCAAAGGCATTCATGCCGAACGGGTCGGCAACGGCGACAATCTCCCGCCAATCGGGATTATTGGTCAGCGCGCTCGCCACGAAATAGGCGATGAACATGGCCACCAGCGCGGTATAGGTCGCGACATTCGATTTGGTGAGGTTGGCCACCGTGAACATGATCAGACCCGCCACCAGAAGGTTGGGCAGACCGAGCACGAAGAACGGATAGGCGTAGAAATACAGGTTGAATGCGCCCAGATTCTCCGGGTCGACCCACGGCATGGCCGCGCCCAGGGCGGAGCCGAGCGGGATACTCAGAAAAGCCAGCGCGGTAACGATGAATCCACCCAGAAAGCGGCCCATCAGATAATCGCGCTCTTTGACGCGCGTGGTGAAGAACATTTCCTCGGTCTTGAAACCGGAATCCCGCAGAATTCCGCTGACCAGGAAAACCGTCGGGATGATCATCCCGAAAATACTCATGATCCCGGTGATGATCGTGATGGCGTTCGGCGAGTTGATATTCACCGCCGAGGTCGACCCGATCTGGACGAAGTCCGACGCGGCATTGCCAAAGGCGAGCAGGAAGAAAATCCCGAATATCGCAATAAATCCGGGTGACTTGATCTGGTATCCGATTTCGAAACCGGCGATTTTGTTGAGCATGACGTCTCTCCCCTCGGCCCCGCTTACGCCGGTTCCGGCGTTTTCTGGCTTTCGGAGATGGTCGCGAAATAGACATCCTCGAGCGAGGGCGTCACCGGCTCGAATCCGTCGCCGGGATTGCCGTCCTGACGGACATGGATGATCGCACCGCCCGCGCTGAGCCGCGTCGAGATCACATCATGGCGTTCACGATGGGCCGGCAATTCATCCTTGCGGACCGTCTTGCGCCAGATCTGGCCGTTGAGGGCCTTCACCAGGTCGCCCGGCACGCCTTCGGCAACAATGCGGCCGAGATTCATGATCGCCATTTTCGGGCAGAGGTCGGCGACGTCCTCGACGATATGGGTCGACAGGATGACAACGACATTCTCGCCGATTTCCGACAACAGATTGTGGAAACGATTGCGTTCTTCCGGGTCGAGACCGGCGGTCGGCTCGTCAACAATGATCAGTTGCGGGTCGCCGATCAGGGCCTGCGCGACTCCGAAGCGCTGGCGCATCCCGCCGGAGAAACTGGCGACGGATTTCTTGGCGTGGCGCGCCAGATTGGTCTGTTCGAGCAGCGTATCGACGACGCGCTTGCGTTCCTTGGCATTGTTCAGGCCTTTCAGGACGGCCAGGTGATTGAGCATGGCGCGTGCCGACATGCGCGGATAGACGCCGAAATCCTGGGGCAGATAGCCCAGCTGGGCGCGCAGGGCACGCGGTTCCTTGAGAACGTCGATATCGCCAAATTCGATGGTGCCGGTATCAGGTGATTGCAGCGTCGCGATCGTGCGCATCAGCGTCGACTTGCCGGCCCCGTTGGGGCCAAGGAGACCAAACATCCCGGTCGGAATGGACAGCGACACCTTGTCCAGTGCGCGCGTTCCGTTGCCATAGGTCTTCGACAGATTTGTGATCTCAAGCATGTGTTTTCGCGTCCGCCTGAAGACGGTCGCGCCCCAATCATTTGTCCTGACACAAGGCTAGGCCCATGTGCCTCCATGGCGCAAATGAATGACAGGAAATATGCAGACGACAAGCGGGACGCCCCGCGCCCCTGTCCCTCGTCACGAAGTGTTTGAAGATTAATTCGCTGAAAGGTCCGGCCACGGATATTTGACGCAAGGCTTCAGAAGCGTAGGTTCCCCGCCAGCCAAACCCTTTGGGAGACAACCTACATGAAACGCATTCTGATCAGTACGACCAGCCTTCTGGCGCTTTTCGCCACCGCTTGCAGCCAGGACACGGACAATGTTGGCGCGGACACCGACACAGGCGTGGATACCGAAACCGCGATGAACGAAGACGCCGCGACCGATGAGTCCATGGACACGATGACCGACGATGAAGGCGGCTTTGACCGCATGGCCCAGGCCGATGTCGACGCGCAGATGGCCAGCAACCCGCTATTGGCAGAGTGGACGGGCCCGTATGGCGGCACGCCGAATTTTGACACGGCCAGCCTGGACGATCTGGAACCGGCACTCGAAGCCGGCATGGCCGCCAACCTCGCCGAGATTGACGCCATCGTGGCCAATACCGAGCCTGCGACTTTCGAAAACACCATCGTGCCGCTGGAACGGGCCGGCCAGCCGCTCGGCAACGTCTTTTCCTATTGGGGTATCTGGTCGAGCAACAATTCGAGCCCGGAATTCCGCGCCATCCAGCAGAGCATGGCTCCGCGCCTGTCGGCCTTCAGCTCCGAAATCACCCAGAATGAGGAATTGTTCGCCCGCGTCCGTGCTGTCTATGAAGGCGACGAAATGGACACGTTGCGCCCTGACCAGCGCCGCGTAGTCGAGCTGACCTATGACGGCTTTGCCCGCAATGGGGCCACGCTCGAAGGCGAAGCCGCAGAGCGCTATGCCGCGATCAATGCCGAGCTGGCCGAGCTGCACACCCAGTTCGCCAACAACGTCTTGCATGACGAGGAATCCTACGTCCTCTACATCAATGAGGATCAGCTCAGCGGCCTGCCGGAGAACTTCGTCCGCGCCTCTGCCGCAGCAGCAACCGAGCGCGATCATGACGGCGAATACGCAATTACCAACACGCGCTCCTCGATGGACCCCTTCCTGACCTTCTCCGATGAGCGTGACCTGCGCGAGCAGGTGTGGCGGACCTATTACAATCGCGGCGACAATGCCGACGAGTGGGACAATAACGCTATCATCATGGATATCCTGCGCCTGCGCGATGAGCGCGTGGAATTGCTGGGCTATGACAATTACGCCCAGTGGCGTCTGGAAAACCGCATGGCCGGCACGCCGGAGCGGGCGATGGACCTGATGGAAGGCGTCTGGGAAGCCGCTGTGGCCCGCATCCATGAAGAAGTTGCCGATATGCAGGCGATGGCGGATGCCGAGGGTGCGGACATCACCATCGAGCCCTGGGACTATCGCTACTATGCCGAGAAGGTCCGGGCCGAGCGCTACGACCTCGACAGCCAGGAAGTCAGCCAATATCTCCAGCTCGACAATCTGCGCGAGGCGATGTTCTACGTCGCCGGCGAGCTGTTCGGCTTCGCCTTTGAAGAACTGCCCGAAGGTACGGTCTCGGTCTGGCATCCGACGGTCCGCGTCTGGGAAGTCACCGACCGCGAGTCCGGCGAGAATATCGGCCTGTGGTATCTCGACCCCTATTCCCGCACCGGCAAGCGCTCGGGTGCCTGGGCGAACAGCTTCCGCAGCCACACCACCTATGACGGCGAAGAAAACGTCCTGGCCACGAATAATTCCAACTTTGTTCAGCCGGCACCGGGCGAGCCTGTCCTGGTCTCCTGGGATGATGCGACAACCTTCTTCCACGAATTCGGTCATGCCCTGCATGCCCTGTCATCGAATGTCGCCTACCCGACGCTCAATGGCGGTGTTCGCGACTACACCGAATTCCAGTCCCAGCTGCTCGAACGCTGGTTACTGACCGACCCGGTGGTGAACAACTATCTGGTTCATGTCGAAACCGGCGAGCCCATGCCGCAGGATCTCATCGACCGCATCCGGGCCGCCGACAACTTCAATCAGGGCTTCTCGACCGGCGAATATCTGGCCTCTGCCCTTATGGACATGGCCTATCACACAACGCCGCCGGACGAGATTGGCGATCCTGACACCTTCGAGCGGGAAACCATGAATCGCCTGGGCATGCCCGACGAAATCGTCCTGCGTCACCGCAGCCCGCATTTCGGTCATGTCTTCTCTGGTGAAGGGTATTCGGCCGGCTATTACGGTTATATGTGGGCCGACGTGCTGACCGCCGATGCCGCTGAAGCCTTCGAAGAGGCTGGCAGCTATTACGATCCGGTCGTGTCGCGCGCGCTGGTCGACCACTTGTTTGCTCCGCGCAACTCGGTCGACCCGGCCGAGGCCTATCGGGCCTTCCGGGGCCGCGACGCCGATGTCTCTGCCCTGATGCGCGACCGGGGCTTCCCGGTCACGACAGGTGACGACAACGAAAATAATAGCGAGGATAATGGCGAGGAATAAGTCCTCCCAGCCTGTGTCAGATTGAAGGGCCGGGGCACACGCTCCGGCCCTTTTTTCTTAGCGACCGTAATCGCGGTGGACGTGATCGCACTCGCCCGTGGTGAAGACATCACCCAGCACGCCGTCACAATCATCCCGGCGGTCGCGCCCCCGCCGGTCATGCGTTCGACGATAGCCGCGGTCGTGGCTCCGACCGTCATACCGACGGTCATATCCGCGATAGGGCCGGCCATAGCCGCTGTCTGAAATCTCCAGCCGGATATCGGCGAGCCGTGCCGACATGGCTTCGAACCGATCCTGGGCTTCGCTCCAGCGCTGACCGGACTGGCGGCACGCCCGTTCGTCATAGCGCTGCTGGTCCATGCAGACCGAATAGGCCTGGCAGGAGGACGTCGCGAAACGGTAGGCGGCATCGAGATCGGTCTCGAAGGCGCGCACCAGTTCGAGCCTTTCGGTTTGCGGACCGTAGGGACGTTCGGTGACCTGTGACTGGCTTTCCACGCGCACTTCGCCACTGCTGCGATAACCGCCGCGGATTTCCGTGCGCCACTCATCACGCGCCGCCGTCAGCGACTCGATGGAGCAGACCTGCCGGGCGGCATCCACCGAGCGCTCTGTCCGGCCACCGCGCGCGCCGTAACTGCCTGCATAGTCACCGGTATAGCCCGATCGCGGGTAATAGGTCTCCGCATAGTCATAGCGCGACGTGGCGCAGCCGGTGACCAGCAGGGCGGTGAGAAGGATTGCGGGTTTCATGGCTCGGTCCTCAGCTTTTGGAAAGGGATGGGGCGTGGACGGGGCATCATTCCGTCCCCAGACAGACCGGCGTGATATCGTCGATCACATCAAGTTGAATGCGGCGCCGCCAGTCGAGATAGAAATCACCATTATTGCGTTCGGCGGCCTGCCGGAGGCGGTCTGAAATCAGCGCCCAGCGGTCGCGCGCATTGGGTTGGGCATTGAACGCCCGCGACGCCCGCCAGCGCTGCGCCACCGGATGGCCGAGGCGGGCCGCGTCGCGCAGATAGGCGTCGGCGCGTTCGGGATTCTCCACCACGCCGCACAGCCGGTAGCTGCCCAGCACAGCACCGGTGCCGAAAATCAGCGACAGGTTGAAATAGGCGTCGGGATCGTCGCGCCGGGCGGCCGTTTCGAACCATTCCAGCGACAGATCGGTATTGCGCTCCACGCCCAGCCCGGTGGCATACATGATCCCCAGCGCGTTTTGCAGATGCGGGTCTCGCGCCGTCTGCGCGGCATGGCAGATCAGCAGGCTGGTCTGGCGCGGGGTCAGCGAACCCGTCTCGTCATAGCCCAGCTCGCGCTGGAAACCGCGGGCCGCATCGCGGGTCGCCGGGCCGTAATGGCCATCGACATCGCCGGCATAATATCCCAGCGCGGACAGCGCGGCCTGGCGAAGTTCCAGGCTGATCACATCCCCCACCACGCCGGGCGCAGTTCGCGCGATGCGCGCCAGACTGCGTCCGTCCGGTGACGGTTCACACTGGACCATGTGCGCCTGCAGGCGGCGCTGAGCCATCAGTGCAGACTGCGCCCCGAAGGGACGCCCCCATTCAACCGCGCGGTTCCAGTAATTCATGACCCGGCGCATCGACCCGCCGCGCGGCCGGAAATAATCGTGTGCGTAGTAGGGATCGCTGCCGCCGCTCGCAGCATCGCGGCGCGTCTGGCCATAACCCCGGCGCAGGTCCAGCGCGGCCAGTTCCGCATCACCGCGCAACAGCCAGTAGCGCGAACCGTCATTATAGAGGCGGGCTGCCGTCTCACGGGAGACACAGCGTTCCTGGTAGTCGAAATCGCTCAGGCAGACCGGGTAGAGCCCGTCGGCATCGCGCCGGAACGGCCAGGGCTCATGCGGGAAATCATCCCACTCACGCCCGCGGCGCGGCGGATATCGTCCCGGCCCGCTGGCCGCATTCACTCCCGGCGGGCCGGTAAGACTGGATGGACCGGACCCGGTGAGGTCGGCCCCCAGGGGCGCAGGTGATGGGGGGATCACCGTATTGGCCGGAGGGGGCGGCACCACGCCGGGCCCGGATTGGAAAAGTGTCAGATTGCAGCGGCTGGCAGCGCGTTCGAAGACGCCATATTCCTCGTCTTCGAATACTGACTGCAGGCGGTCCCTGTCGGCGTAATAGCCGTGGCGCGCCATGACACCGTAGAAATTCAGATCGTCGTCGGAGAGCTCTTCATTGATCGCCGCGACATAGCAATTGCAGGCATAGGATGCTCCGTCGCGGGACTGGTCTTCGAGGCAGGCATTGAGCAGGGTTTCGCCTGAACTCTGGTCCGGTTGGCAACCAGCCAGCACCATTGCGCCGCCAGCCAAAAGGGCAGCAAGCAGGCCCTTGTATATCTGCGAATGCACCCTCGCTCCGGACATGCCGATAGACCTCTCCCTGTCTCCGGTCCCGAATGGTTAACGAAAGCTTATATCGCTTGGTTCCCGCATCGAGCGAATTTTTGGATAAAATTCTTGTGACAAGCGACGACGTCACTGATCGATTTTGAAATTGCACGCGCGATTCCGGAAATGATTGCGTGATTTCGAAAACCGGCGCGCGCCCGGTCGCCGGCCCGCCAATATCGACCTCATCACCGCCCACCAACGAGCGGCGAACAACACCGAGGTCACGATAATGCTCACTTCACTTCTCCCCGCCCTGCTGCTGATTGCCGGTCCGATGGACGCGGCCCCAACACAGGCTGATTTCAGCTTTGACAGGTCTGAACTGGCGATACCGGACGGTGCCGCATCCGTCTATGCCCGCGTCACCGAAGTCGCGTGGCAGGTCTGCGAAACGGAAAACCACAACAGCGCGATGGCGCAGCGCGGCACCCGGATTTGTGTCGCAGACACCATTGCCCGCGCTGTCGCCGACATTGACGCCCCTGCGCTCACCACCATCCACGCGCAGCACGTCTCCCCTGACGAGCGCTCCGCCGTGGTGCTGGTCGCCGCGCGCGACTAGCCTTGACTGGCCCGCCAGTGCCGACGGCGTGACGTCGCGGGACTGGCGGGTTCCTTTTTGCGGAGGCATACTCGGCGACCATGAGCGGTTTTGATCTTTTTGATATCGTCGTCCGGTCCTCGGCGGCGATGATGTGCCTTCTGACCTGCGCGGTTCTCATGATCAGCGCGCGCAATACCCTGTCCGGGCGGCTGGGCGCGCTGTTTTCACTGGGCGCAGCGGGCTATATCGTCTGCACGGCCCCGGCGCTGGTCGCAGTAATCGGCCCCTGGCACATTCCCTTCGTACCCTTGTCCTGGTTTGACGGCATTTTCTTCTGGTGGTTCGCGCTCGCCCTGTTTTGCGATGAGTTCCGCTGGCGCATGCGCTTTGTCTATCCGGTGATTCCGATGGCGATGCTCGTCGTTGTCCCGGCCATCACCAGCGATCCTGACTGGGTCGGTGCCGCCTATATTCTCAAACAGGCCTTGAGCGTGACCCTGATGCTGCATGGCGTGACGATCGCGCTTCGCCGCCGGGGCGACGATCTGGTCGATGCGCGCCGACGCTTCCGCGTCATTGTCGCGGTGTCGGTCGGAATTTCGGCGGTTATTCTCATGCTGCTGGAACACATTCCGCTTCCGCCCGAAGCGCGCGCGCTGGTTCAGCCCGCCTCCTCGGTGCTGTTGCTCCTGCTCACCTTCGGTTTTGCGATCTGGGCCTTGCAGGTGCGCGAGGACATGTTCGTCGAAATCCCCGCTGAACCTCACCGCCATGACGCCGATGAAGCCGCACGCGGTCTCGATCCGGCGGACCGGCCCTTGCTGGCCCGGCTCGAAGCGGCCATGGATGCGGGCGTCTATCTGGAAACCGGGCTGACCGTGGGCGCGCTCGCGGATCGACTGGAAACGCCCGACCACCGCCTGCGCAAGCTGATCAACCAGGGGCTCGGCTATCGCAATTTTTCCAGCTTCATCAACGCCCGGCGGGTCGAGGACGCCAAGACCATCCTGGCCGACCCCGAGCAGGCACGCCGCCAGATCCTGCAGGTCGCGCTTGATCTCGGCTATGGCTCGATCGCGCCCTTCAACCGGGCCTTTCGCGAAGCCACGGGCGAGGCCCCGACGGCCTTTCGCCGTCGCACCCTGACGGAATAGGCGTTCAGCCTTCCCAGTCTTTCACGATGTGACGCGACGCGAGCAGGAAGAGCGCGCCGGCAACCAGATACATCAGTGAGCCAATAATGATCGAAATTTTCAGAGACTGGTCGCCAAACGACGGTGCGAGCAAGGTCGACAATTCACCCAGCACATAGACCCCGCCAGCAATACCAACGAGATTGTTGATCAGCAGGAAGATCGACGAGGCCGTCGTGCGCATGCTCGCCGGCACCAGATTCTGGAAGGCCGAAAGGGTCGGCCCGAGCCAGGCCAGACCCAGCGCCGTTGGCACCAGGAAGAGGATGACCGACAGCATGGGGTTGGGAGCCAGCACGCCCGCGATGTAGAGGGGTGTCGTGAACAGGAAGGCGATACCCGGCACCCGTGCATAGGCCGCCACGGACCGCTTGCCGAGCCAGTCACTGAGCACCCCGCCCAGCACGATGCCCGCCGTGCCCCCGACGAACAGGATCGAACCGAACAGCCAGCCGGTCTCGATGATGTTGAGATCGAAACTGCGCGCAAAGAAGGAGGGCAGCCAGAAGAAAACACCATAGCCCATCATGGACGAGGACGCCGCACCAAAGGTGAGGAACCAGAAGGTGGGCTTTTTAGAGAGCACACCCAGCACCTGACCGAAGCTCGGCTTGACCGCCGCCGGGTCCATCTTGACCGTATCGAGCTGGCCGCGGGCCGGTTCACGCACCACGAGACGGAAGATCGGCACCAGTATGATTCCGGCGAGGCCGACAATGATGAAGGCCGCGCGCCAGTCGAGACTGTCGGAAATGGCTCCACCGGCGATCTGCGACCCGGCGATCACACCAAAAGCCGAACCAATGGGGATGCCCAGCGAATAGAAAGCCAGCGCCCGGGCCCGGCTCTTGGGAGGGAAATAGTCCGCGATCAGCGAATAGGACGGCGCGACACCACCCGCCTCACCAATGCCGACGCCGACGCGCGCCAGGAAGAGCTGGGTGAAATTCTGCGCATAGCCGCAGACGATGGTAAAACCGCTCCACACTGCCAGTGCGCCGGTAATGATCCAGGTCCGGTTGGTCCGGTCGGCCATCCACGCAATCGGGACGCCCAGCGTCGAATAGAGGAAGGCGAAGGCGATCCCGCCAAGAAGCCCGAGTTGTCTGTCGCTCAGGTCGAGTTCGGCCTGGATCGGAATGGCAAGGATCGAGATGATCTGCCGGTCGAGGAAGTTGAACGCATAGACCAGAAACAGCAGCAGCATGACGACGATGCGATAGCCCGATGAGGGTGCTGCAGGGGTCGTGGCGGGAGCATTCACGGCGTTACCTCGCTTAAGAATTCCTGGACATCCGCCAGCGTGCGTGCCGGATCTTCCTGGTGGGGGACATGCCCCAGATCGTCATAGGTCACAAGACGTGCATTCGGGATAGCCGCGCTCATCTGGCGGGAATGATCAATCGGGATCATCCGGTCCTGCTCGCCATGCAAAATCACCGTGGGAGCCGAGACACGGTTCAGATCAGCGCCAGGCTCCGGCAAGGTGAAAACCCGCAGCCGGTCGACCATGGCCTGACCATTGCCGTCTCGCGCCATCAGCGCGGCGACACGTTGCGGGACTGCTGGGTCCATGCGCGAGGCATCACCGTAAAGACTGGCCGTTGCGCCGGACACGAAGGGCAAGGGCGCATTGAGAAAATAGCCTTCAATGGCGGCCGGGACCGCGACGGGCTCCTCCGTAACGCCATTGATCGAATACCCGCCGGGCGCAACGAGGATGAGCGCGGATACGCGGTCCGGATGGTCGGCTGCAAAGCGCCAGGCCGCCAGACCACCCAGCGAATTTCCGCCGACAATCGCGGCGTCAATATCCAGTGCATCCATCAGATCGCCGACAAAGGCGGCGGTCTGGGGCACGCTATAGCGGCTTTGCGGATCGGGGCCTGTCAGGCCATGGCCGGGCAGGTCGGGCCGGATCACGCGGTAGTCCGCCGACAGGTCGGCGGCCCAGGCGTCAAAGCTCTCCAGAGAGACCGAAAACCCGTGGATCAGGATCAGTGGCGGCGCGCCCTCTGGGCCGGTGATCCGCACGCGAACCGGCAGGTCTGCGACGACAAGCATTTGGTCGTCCGCCGTCCAGTACGGTGAGTCGGGAATGTCGGTGCCATCTTCGGTATGGGCAATTTGTGCCGCTTCCTGCTGGATTTCCTCCTGCGTGACCCTGTAGGCCGACGACACGATCCATCCAAAAAGGAGTGCGATGAGGAGGATAGCGAAGCCTAGACCCGCCAGGATCAGCATCAGCGGTTTTGCAGACATCGGCACAATCCCCGTCAGTCAGGCATTTTGCAAAAACCAAATCGGCCGGC
>TARA_R110002073_G_scaffold336288_1_pt1 | contig 14542 bp, 8 predicted proteins | sample TARA_R110002073 | Tara Oceans TARA_R110002073 (sample SAMEA4397174) | marine metagenome | biome: Polar Biome; feature: [DCM] deep chlorophyll maximum layer (ENVO:01000326); material: water (ENVO:00002006), including particulate matter (ENVO:01000060) such as... | depth 40 m
CTTTTTTTTAATAATTTACACCATGAAAAAAACACTACTTTTTAATTTACTCTTACTTCCAATGGTATTTTTTGCACAGGTAGTTACAAACCCTAGCCCTATTGAAGTAAATATACCAGTTTCCATAACGGTAGATGCAAATAGTATTGCTACCGATTGTAATAGTTTTAACAATCCTACAAAAGTATATGCGCATTTAGGAATAGGAAATGACGCAGACCCATGGGGGTTCGACGTTATAGGCAATTGGGGTCAAGATGATGGTGTAGGCGAAATGACCGATAATGGCGATGGCACTTGGAGTATTACAATAACACCTAATACCTATTTTAGCTTAACAGCTGGAGAAGAAGCCAGTGCAACTAAAATGGGAATGGTATTTAGAAACGAAGATGGTAGTCAAGAATTAAAGGATAACGGATGTAATGATTTTTTCTTTAATGTTGGTGCTTTTCAGGTAACTATGATAAACCCTAACGATAGCGGAGTAATTCTAGTCAACTCTGGAAGCAATACTCAAATTATTGCTCAAAATACCAATGGCTCAGCAAACTATGAATTATTTGTAAACGGCTCAAGCTTTCATACAGCTACAACAACATTCTATCAAAGTCCCCTAATTACTAACATCACATCAAATCTATACTGCCAATTAGTAGTTACTCAAGGCGCATCCAGCATTACAAAACCATTTGTAATACTTGTAAACAATACAGTTACACAAAGTATGCCTGCCGGACTTGAAGATGGTATCAATTACGATAGTGGTGATACCACAAAGGCAACTTTGGTATTGGATGCCCCAAATAAAGATTTTATTTATGTTGCAGGAAGTTTCAATAATTGGGAACCAAGCTCTATAGATGCTATGAAAAAAGATGGTGCAACAGGTAAATTTTGGATAGAGCTCACAGGGCTAACTCCAGGAACTAATTATACCTTTCAATATTGGGTAGGTGCTTCATCGCCCGTAACAGGCTCTCCAAAACTAGTAAAAACAGCAGACCCTTTTTCAACATTGGTATTATCCCCTTTTGATGACCCTTACATTCCTACAAGCTCATACCCTAACCTTCCAACCTATCCTGCTGGACAGGAACGTGAAGTAACGGTTTTAAAAACTGGTCAAACAACTTACAATTGGCAGGTTACCAATTTTACAAAACCAAAAAAGGAAGATCTGGTTGTGTATCAGGTTTTAATGAGGGATTTTGACCAAAATCAAAATTATCAGGACTTAATAGATAGAATAGACTATTTTAAAAACTTAAATGTAACGGCCATACAACTGCTTCCGAACATGGAATTTGAAGGTAACTTAAGTTGGGGCTATAATACATCGTTCCATATGGCACTGGATAAATATTATGGTACCAAAGATAAGTTTAAGGAATTTATAGACTTGTGCCATCAAAACGGAATTGCTGTTATTTTGGACATTGTTTTAAACCATGCATTTGGCAGAAATCCTATGGTGCGAATGTGGATGGATGATCCTGATGGTGATGGTTGGGGAAGCCCAAGTTCTGAAAACCCATATTTTAACCAAATCGCTACACATAGCTATAGTGTTGGTGAGGATTTTAACCATCAGCAATTAAGAACTCAAAATTATGTACAACGAGTGATTAAATATTGGATAGAAGAATTTAAAATAGACGGTTTCCGTTGGGATTTAACCAAAGGGTTTACACAAAATTGTTCACCAAGTGATGAAGGCTGTACAAATAGTTACCAACAAGATCGTGTAGATGTTTTAAAGCAATATGCTGATTATTCATGGAGTTTAGACCCAGACCACTATGTTATTTTTGAACATTTAGGAGGAGATACCGAAGAACAACAATGGGCCAATTACCGCATTGGCGAAGGCAAAGGCATCATGATGTGGGGAAAAATGACCGACCAATACAATCAATTAACCATGGGCTTCGCCTCAAATACGGATATTAGCAGAATGGGGCATTTAAGCCATGGGTTTACAGGTAAGCGTGTTATGGGCTACCCTGAAAGCCATGATGAGGAGCGCCTGATGTATAAAAACGTAGCATTTGGAAACAGCAGTGGTGGCTACGATGTAAAAGATCTTAATACCGCACTGTCTAGGATGAGTGCTTTGGGTGCTGTAAGCTTAACCGTTCCAGGACCAAAAATGATATGGCATTTTGCCGATTTGGGCATGGAAAACTCCATCTTTACTTGTAATAATGGTACTGTTAATGATCCTGATTGTAAATTAGATACCAAACCACAACCACAATGGGTGAATAGTTGGTTGGGAGATTCCAACAGAAATCAAATTTATAACGACTGGTCCAGATTTATCGAGCTCAAAACCAGTGAACCCGTTTTTGAAGGTGATTATTCCATAGAAACTGGGTCTGCCAATTTAACCCCAAAAATTTACATTTGGGATAATGCATTACCATCAACTAATTTAAAAAATGTGGTGATACTTTCAAATTTTGGTTTGTCTGCTCAAAATGTTACACCAAACTTTCCTTATACTGGGACATGGTACGATTTAATGGATGAAACGGGAAATACCTCTATAAATGTTACTAATGTTGCAACTCCTATCAATATTCCTGCAGGAGGCTTTAAAATTTACGGCAATCAAAATATTACTTTAAGTGCCGACGATTTTAAAACTAGCTTGGATTTAGTGGTATATCCTAATCCTGTGTCAACCACGTTTCAAATCAATAAGCCTGTGGATACCGTTTCCGTTTACGATATTTTAGGAAAATTAATCATTCAATTTAAAGGCGATTTTCAATCTGGATATGAATTTGATGTTTCAAAAATAACACAAGGTCTCTATATCGTAAAATTTGATTATCTTACTAATACGGTTTCCAAACGATTAATTATTAACTAAAACACTATTATTATGAAAAACATTTTACTTGTTTATTTGTGTAATGTTGACACTAAATTTAGGTGCTCAAACAACAATTAACTACTCTCAGAGGGCAGCTAACTATGCTGCTTCCTTTAGCGATAGCGGTGGAAGTTTTGATAATGGAGCTGATGAATTTGGTATGTGGGCCAATGGTGGTGGTGCCAAACAATCTGTAGCTTGGAGAAATTTTACAGTTGATGGAACAGCAAGTGGAACACCCACTACTATGGCAGTAGGCGATAGTTTTACAATTACGGTTTCTGCAACACAGGCATCATTTGGAGTAATTGGTATGGCACTTTTATCTAGTCCAACAGCAACAGCTACTTGGGCAGATCGTATTAATAATTATGCAGTCCAAGTCAATTTAAATGGAAATAGTGGTGCTAATGACCCTTGGGAGGTTGTTTCAACAGGAGGCACGATTAATGCTTCAGCAATAGGAGGTTCAACCTCGTATGCCGATTTTAAATTTAAGTTTACATTAGATACGTCAACTACAATGACAGTCTCTATAAACGATGGGGCAGCAGTGTTTAACGTTACTTTAAACAATCAAAATATCACGGGCTACTCGGTATATTTTAACGATGATTGGAATGGAACAGCAAATGCAAACATCTATTGGAAACCTTTAACCGAGTACACGTATTTTTCAACACTAAGTACTACTAGTTTTAAATCAGAATTGGCCATATCAGCTTACCCAAATCCTGTAAAAGACACTTTTACCATTAACAAAAATGCAAGTGATATAAAAATTTTCGATCTCACTGGAAAATTGGTAAAAACGTTTAAAGGCGATTTAATTAAAGGGGAATTGTTTGATATTTCTAGCTTAACCCAAAGTCTTTATATTCTAAAAATCACAAATAACTCAGGACAACAACAAGCCACTAAACTTGTAAAGCTCTAAGAAGTCAAAATATGTTAATAGCAAATTCTGGGTAATTAAAAAGCCTCTCATTTTTTGAGAGGCTTTTTACTATTTAACCATAGTTGTATAAGTACAGGCGGAGAGACTCGAACTCTCACACCTTGCGGCACTAGATCCTAAGTCTAGCGTGTCTACCAATTCCACCACGCCTGCAAATCCCAATAATTATTGGGATGCAAATATAAACAATCCTTTTAATATTCAAATCTATCTACAAAAAATAATATCGCTTTTCGTACTTTTAAGGCTCATTAAAACTTATTCTAAATGCAAGGTATAAAAACATACATTAACGATCATAAAAATCGTCTTTTAAATGAATTGATTGAACTTCTTAAAATTCCATCTATCAGTGCAGATTCTGCATATAAAAAAGATGTTTTACTTACAGCAGACTTTGTTGCCAATAGCTTAAAAAAAGCTGGCTGCGAGAATGTTGAAATTTGTAAAACCAAAGGCTATCCTATTGTATATGGAGATAAAATAATTAACCCAAGCTTGCCTACGGTTCTAGTTTATGGCCATTATGATGTACAACCACCAGACCCTCTAAATCTTTGGGATTCACCTCCTTTTGAACCTGTAATCAAAAAAACCAATCTACATCCAGAAGGTGCTGTTTTTGCAAGAGGTGCTTGTGATGATAAAGGTCAATTCTATATGCATGTGAAAGCAATGGAGTTTATGGCATCTACAAACCAACTACCCTGTAATGTGAAATTTATGATTGAAGGCGAAGAAGAAGTTGGCAGCAACAGTCTGTCTAATTTTGTGAAAAAAAATCAAGATAAACTGTCTAATGATGTTATCTTAATTTCAGATACTGGAATGATTGCTAAAGACACTCCTTCAATTACAACAGGATTAAGAGGTTTAAGCTACGTTGAAGTTGAAGTTACAGGACCAAATCGTGATTTACATTCAGGTTTATATGGTGGAGCAGTTGCAAATCCTATTAATGTTCTTACTAAAATGATTGCTTCTTTACACGATGAAAACAATCATATTACCATTCCTGGATTTTATGACAAAGTTGAAGTACTTTCAAAAGAGGAACGTGCACAAATGGCAAAAGCACCATTTTCATTAGAAGCCTATAAAAAAGCGCTCGATATTGAAGATGTTTATGGTGAAAAAGGCTACACAACCAACGAACGCAACTCTATTAGACCAACACTAGATGTTAACGGAATTTGGGGAGGCTATACAGGAGAAGGTGCTAAAACAGTTATTGCTAGTAAAGCTTATGCTAAAATATCGATGCGATTAGTGCCTAATCAAGATTGGAAAGAAATCACCCAATTATTCAAAACCCATTTTGAAAGTTTGGCTCCAAAAGGCACTACTGTAAAAGTAACACCTCATCATGGTGGTCAAGGTTATGTAACACCAATTGATAATACAGCTTATCAAGCAGCTTCCATGGCATACCAAGAATCCTTTGGAAAGAAGCCTATCCCACAACGTAGTGGAGGCAGTATTCCAATTGTGGCACTGTTTGAGCAAGAACTAAAAAGCAAAACCATTTTAATGGGCTTTGGACTGGATAGCGACGCTATTCATTCGCCTAACGAACATTTTGGGCTTTTTAATTATTATAAAGGCATTGAAACCATTCCGTTTTTTTATAAATATTTTACTGAATTATCTAAATAGCAATATAGATTAATCTATTGAACAATAACCACTATAAAGAGTTCCTATTACTTAATCTAGCAACACTATTTATTAGCACATCTGGTGCTTTAGGCAAATTTATTGCTATGCCAACGCCAATCATTGTTTGGTGGCGTTGTGCTTTAGCATTGGTTTTTCTATTTATTTTTTCAAAAATCTTTAGGATAAATCTAGCACCTAAATCCAAAAAGGAGTTGCCTACAATTATTATTAGTGCTTTATTTCTTGGTGCTCACTGGATTACTTATTTTTATTCTTTAAAACTCTCCAATGTTGCTATTGGAATGCTTTCACTTTATACATTTCCTGTAATTACAGCCTTATTAGAACCCTTATTTACCAAAGTAAAACTTGAGTTAAGCCATATTTTTCTAGGTATTTTAATTTTATTAGGGATTTATATTTTATCTCCAGATTTTAATATGGAAAATTCCCAGGTTAAAGGACTATTATTAGGAGTATTATCCGCTATTTGTTACGCCTTGAGGATTTTAATTTTAAAGGGCCACGCCAAGAATTATCATGGTACTACCTTAATGATTTATCAATTGGCTGTTTTAACTATTGTACTCGTACCATTTATGTTTTTTATGGATACTAGCGGAATTAAAACCCAATATCCTTACGTGATTTTATTAGCACTACTCACAACTGCCGTAGGACATTCGTTATTTGTGCATAGTTTAAAATATTTTTCGGCAAGTTCGACAAGTATTATTAGTAGTTTTTTGCCAATTTATGGGATTATAATTGCTTATTTCTTTTTGGGTGAAGCTCCAAAATTGAACACTGTTATTGGCGGAAGTTTAATTATGTTAACTGTTATTATTGAAAGTGTGCTGTCTAAAAAAAGGAGGTGAAAAAATCGTTTATTCCTTCACAATCTTATAACTCAATTTACGTCCTTCATTTTCAATATTTACAAAATAAATATTGTTGGAAAACTGTGATAACTCAATTTCGTTATGTGGTTTATCTATCACTTTTCTTAAAAGTTCCTTCCCCTCAATAGTAACAATAGACAATTTTGCTTTATTTATATTCTTAGGAAGACGAATGTTTAATATTGATTTTACTGGATTAGGATAAACTTCAACAATTTCCTTGTTAAATTCAGTAGTATTGAGCGTATTAAAATTAATACAATTACTAATCTCTACACATGAACCTAAAGTTACTTCTACAGCATAGTTTCCATTGGAAGGTGGTGTAAACGTTTGTCCTGTTTCAGAAGGAATAATTGCCATATTATTATTGCAGTCTAACCATCTATAGGTTGCTCCTGATTGATTTGCAGTAATATTTGATATGGTTGTCGTCACAGTATTATCAACAGCTTGCAAACTGCCTTTTGTTGCCATATAAGTTAGTGACAGCTTCGTTAAATCTGTAAAGTAATCCATATCTAAATCAGTAAATCTATCATTAGCTGTATGGTAATTTGGTGTTTCATCGCCATTAAACCAAGATTCTCCCATTAATACTGCTGGATAACCGTTGTTCCAAAACCAAAAATGATCGGAAGATCCAGTTCCAGGGTCCACAACATTGGCATTTAAATTTAACCCTGAGCTGGACAGTGCAGTTAAGATATCGTCTTTAAGAGTTAAAGAACCTGCAATGTTCATAACATCGATATCAAAATCGTTATCACCATCACCATCATAAGCGAGCATATCTAGGTTTAAAACACCTAGAATTGTATCGCCATTTGCTGCAGCAGCATCAGCATAATATCTAGATCCAACCAATCCGTTTTCTTCTTGATCCCAAAGCGCATATATAATGGTATTGTCGAAACATTGGGTCGATAATATTCTGGCTATTTCCAAAACAGCGGTGGTTCCGCTTGCATTATCATCGATACTATAATCATCCACACTATCATAATGTCCGCAAACAATATAAATATTGTTAGGGTTTGTTTTTCCCAACTGTGTGGCAATAATGTTTCTTCCATTATACGTTGTAGCTCCATAGGTAACATTATATGCTTGGTCGTTAATGCTTAAGTTAGTAAACTTTGACAAACGTTCTTTTAAGTAATCGGCTGCTAAATCGTTGTTTGCACTTTCCCTATTTAAAATAGTCACAGTGGTCCCATTTACTACAGTTGGGTCTTCGCCGGAAAACTCACGAATTACCTTAGTTAAGGTATCTTGACTAACTTGATTCATCAAATCTAAAATGGTTTGAGCCGACAGTGAATACGACACAATAAAGGTTAGCATTAGTAAAGAAGTAAGCCTATACATTTTGGGTGTTTTAATAATACTGTATCAAATATACAAGATTTATAAAAAAAGGCTCGTTTAAAACTAAACGAACCCTTTATTATCTATAAAATCAAACATTAAAATCGGTAATTAAAACTAACTAAACCTTCAGCATTTTTTTTGTTCTAAATGTTGAGCAAATTTAGCGCTAAACTTTATTCTAGAAAGTAACATTTGTTACAGAAGCAGCTTACCAATTTAAAACAGATTTTGTTAAAAATATCTTTAATTTGATACAAAAATTTGGTTTTTATATTTTTTATTCTACATTTGTAGAGTTAATTCTAATTTTGTAGAGCAATGCAATTATCCAAAACCGAAGAACAACTAATGCAACATTTGTGGAAACTCGAAAAAGCGTTTATGAAAGATCTTTTAGATGCCTACGACAATCCAAAACCAGCAACCACAACTATTGCAACCTTATTAAAACGCATGTCTGGAAAAGGGTTTGTGGACTACAATCTCTACGGAAAATCGCGTGAATATTATCCATTGGTAAAAAAGAAAGATTATTTCTCCAAACATGTAAACGGTTTAATTAAAACCTTTTTTAATGATAGTGCTACGCAGTTTGCCTCGTTTTTTACTAAAGAAACACATTTAACAAAGGAAGAACTCGAAGATTTAAAAACACTTATTGATAACGAAATAAAGAAGAAATGATGCTAATTTATATTTTAAAATTTAGCGCATGTTTGGCTATTTTCTTAGCCTTTTATAATCTCTTTTTAGAAAAAGAGAACATGCACCAGTTTAAACGCTATTATCTTCTTGGAATATTACTCATTTCGGCAATTATTCCATTAATAACCTTTACTCAATATATAGAAGTTCAACCGATTGCAAATGACTTAAGGTTAGCTCAATTAAGTTCTGATGATGCTATTATTGGTGAAACAGAAAATTTAATTGATTATCTCCCAACCATATTGTGGAGCATTTATGGAATTGGTGTGTTTCTATTTGGAATAAAATTTGGATTGAACCTTACCAAAATGGTTAATAAAATTCGAAACAATCCGAAACAAAGGAGTAATAGTTTTATAAATGTATTGCTTAAAGATATAATTACACCTCACACCTTTTTTAGCTATATATTTTTAAACAAACACAAATACGAAACACATCAAATACCACAAGAAGTTTTATTGCATGAACAAACACATGCTGAGCAAAAACATAGCATTGATGTATTGTTTATTGAACTTTTTCAAATCATCTTTTGGTTCAATCCACTAGTTCATATCATTAAAAATTGCATAAAATTAAATCATGAATTTTTAGCCGACAAAGCAGTAATAAACAAAGGCATTGAAGCATCCAGCTATCAACAAATTTTATTAGCCTTTTCTACAAACGTCAAAGAGCCTCAATTGGCAAACGCCATCAATTATTCATCCATCAAAAAACGATTTACAGTTATGAAAACAGAAACATCAAAACAAAAAAGATGGTTTAGGAGTTTAATCCTACTTCCATTATTAGCATTTACACTTTATAGTTTTAGTGACAAAATTGAAATCATTAAAGGAAAAAATCAACTTGAACTTTTACAACAAAATAATGACAATCCAATTGTGGATGAGTCATCGAAAATTGTTGTCGAAAAACAAGATGGTGCATCTAGAGAACAAATGAAAGAATACAACCGTTTGGCAAAGCATTACAATTCAATGCGTGAAAAACAACGTATTATCAAGCAAAAAGACGTTGAGAGAATGGAATACATCTACAACTTAATGAATGACAAACAGAAAAAAGATGCAGAGCCATTCCCAAATATTCCACCTCCACCTCCAGCACCAAATGCTCCTAAAGTTATTGAAGTTGAAGAAGTCTTACCTCCACCACCACCTCCAGTTCCAGCAAATGCTTCACCAGAGCAAAAAGCCAAATACAAAAAAGTGATTGCTGAATATGCTAAAAAATATCCTGAAAGTGTGACTAGATACAAATCTAAATCTGGAAAAACTATTGAAGAAGTAGAAGTCCCTACGAGTATGCTTCCACCACCTCCTCCACCTCCTCCTATTCCTGAGAATGCTACTCCTGAGCAAAGGAAAAAATATGAGGAAGCAATTAAAAACCACAAATTAGCTGTAGCTAAGTCTAAACAAAATTTAGCTAGAGTTAGAGAGGTTAATGATGCTGAAAGAGCTAAACTTATAAGAGTAAAAGAGCAATATGTTGCTCAAAGAAAAGCTTCACAAGAAGCAAAACTAGCAAGAGTTGCTGAAATGAAACAACGACAAGAAAAGCTAAGACAAGAAAAAAAGGAATACTTAGTTAAAAGAGAAACCCTAAGCAAAGAACAAAAAGCACAATTAAAAAAAGTTAAATTACGAAAAGTAAAAGAACAAAAGGTTGAAATTGAAAAACGTCAAGAACAACTAAAAAAAGAAAAACTAAAGCATGTTGAAGAGCGAAAGGTAAAAGCTGAAGAAAAAAGAAAACATGCTATGGCTATGAAGCTAAAGCGTCAAGAAGAAAATATAGCGAGACAAAAAATGAACATTCCTCCGCCTCCACCACCAAAGTCCCCTCTAGATCATGTTGTTGAAATGGCTAAAAAAGATGCTATTTTCTATTTTGAAGGAAAAGAAATTTCAACTGATGAAGCTATTAAAAAATTAAAACAAAATAAGAAGATAAATATTAGGACTTACAACAAAGATTCAAAGAAGCCAAAAGTCTATCTTTCAACAAAACCAATAGTGGTTGAAACCAAAGAAAAAAACTAAACATTTATTAAAAGCCTCGATTTTCGAGGCTTTTTTGTAACAAATAGTAAAAAAAAGCGTTCTAATAGACAATCAATCAAAACAATCTATTATGCTTAAGCAATTCTTCATTATCTGCTCTGGTTCAGATACAGATATTCTCAACGACTGCTCAATTGGCGAACAAAACAAATATGTAGGTATAGGTGCTACCGTTTTTTTTACTGCTTTTATGGCGTTTATCGCTGCAAGTTATGCGCTCTATACAGTCTTCGATAATTTATTTGCTGCTATTGGGTTTGGCCTTGTTTGGGGTTTACTCATTTTTAATTTAGATAGATATATTGTGTCAACCATCAAGAAAACAGGTAATGTTATTGATGAACTTATACAAGCGTCTCCAAGAATTTTATTAGCTGTAATTATAGCAATTGTAATTGCTAAACCTTTAGAGCTAAAAATCTTTGAAAAGGAGATTAATCAAGTATTGTTAGAACAAAAAAACGATTTAACGCTTGCCAATAAAGATCAAATTGCGCAACAGTTTACCCCAAAAATTGAAGAGTTACAAAACAATATAAAATCGTTTCAAAATGACATTGATACTAAAGAAGCTGAAGTAAATAATTTATATGATACTTATATAGCTGAAGCCGAAGGTCGCGAAGGTACAATGCTACTTGGTAAAGGCCCTGTTTATAAAGAAAAACGAGAAAAGCATGATGCACTTTTAGCAGAATTACAGCAATTAAAAACCGATAATAAAGAAAAAATTGTAGCTGCCGAAGCTCAAATCGCTCAACTACAAAATGATTATAACACCCAAGTCTCCACTTCACAACCAATCATTGATAATTTTGATGGCTTAATGGCTCGTGTTAATGCTCTTGGTAAATTGCCTTGGCTACCTTCGTTTTTTATATTCTTGTTATTTTTAGCTATAGAGACCTCTCCAATATTTGCCAAACTTATATCACCAAGAGGAGAATACGATATTAAAACTCAAGAAAGCGAATCTGAACTAAAAACTTGGGCAGAACAAAATTCTTATCAAAGAAATGTCTTATTGAATGCTGATAATATAATTAACGATCGTGTTTATGGCGATATTTCTACCGAAGAAGAATTGTTCGCTTACAAAAAGAAAATGGCTCGCGAGCTTATGAAAAAGCAACAGGATGCATTTTATAAAAAGCAAACAAGAATTCTTTAGAATCTAAATCGTTTATCGCATTATTTTCTATTATTTTTATGGTTGAATATTTGACTGTAAAAACTAGAGTTAATGCCAAACAATACCATTGAAATTTCTAATGTTCAAGCAGAGGATATTCTTTTATCCTTATTTGATATAACTGGAACCGTATCCTCTTTACCTGGTTATGATGACTTTAATTTTAAAGTGAACGCTGATAATGGTAATCATTTTATTCTTAAAATTTCCCGCCCAAATGAAGATGAAAACAATCTATATTTTCAGCAAGAATTATTGCAATATATTGCTGATAATGATAAAGATGTTATAGCTCCAAAAGTTAAAAAAGATAAAAATGGAAACTCCATTTCTGAAATCATTGATGAATTTGGCAAGCAACGAAAAGTACGTTTACTCACTTGGATTTCTGGCAGAGTTTGGAGTAGTGTTAATCCACAATTAGATGATTTACGGTTTAGTTTAGGAAAAAAATGCGGTGAGTTAACAAGTACTTTAAAAGGTTTTAAACATGATAAGTCGTATCGTAATTTTGAATGGGATATTGCACAATCATTATGGACAAAAAAGCACCTTCATCTTTTTAATGAACAAGAAATTGAGATTATTGCCTGTTTTATAAAACAGTTTGAAAACAAATTTGAGTCTTATAGTTTACTACGAAAATCCATCATCCATAACGATATCAATGACAATAATGTTCTTGTATCTTCAGAGTTAATCAATCCTAGAGTAACAGCATTTATTGATTATGGAGACGCAATGCACACACAAATAATTAATGATGTTGCTATAGCTTGTTCTTATGCTATTATGCGTAAAAAAGATCCCTTGGATGCAGCATTACCAATTGTTAAAGGCTATCATTCTACATTTTCGCTCCAAGAAAAAGAATTAGAACATTTATATACTGCTATTGCAATAAGACTGGTAATTATTGTTACCAAAGCAGCAATGAGTAAAATTGAAAAACCTGACAATGCATATTTATGGATTAGTGAAAAACCAGCTTGGGAGGTTTTAAAAAAATGGTATCAATTATCGCCAGATTTTGCACATTATTGTTTTAGAGTCGCTTGTGGTTTGCCAGCACATCCTGATACTGAAAAGTTTAATAAATGGGCTTCGAAACATCAATTCAATGTTTCAGACTTATTCCCTACTGCACCAAGCAATGACTTAAAACATATCGATTTAAGTGTCTCCAGTACTTGGATGGGACACGAAAAAGAATTCAATGATTTAGACTTGTTTCAATTTAAAATTGATAGGCTTCAAACTAATCATCCAAACAAAGTACTTGCTGGAGGTTATTTAGAACCTCGACCAATTTATACCTCAACTGCATATGATAAAGTTGGTAACAATGGTCGTGAGAGTAGAACTATTCATTTAGGAATCGATTTTTGGTTTCCTGCCAATACACCTGTTCATGCCTTGTTTGATGGCGAAGTGGTAACTGCTTGCAATGATACTGGCGATAAGGAATATGGTGGATTAATAATCTTAAAACATCGAGTTGAAGATTTTGAATTCTTCACCTTGTATGGACACAACACCGTTGAAAGTGCTACCAAACACAAACTTGGAGATATCATTAAAAAAGGTGAGAAAATTGCCGAATTAGGCAACTATCCCGGAAACGGAAATTGGGCACCTCATCTTCATTTTCAGATTATGATGAGCATGCTCGATTACAAAATAGATTTTCCTGGTGTTGCTTATTTTCGTCAAATTGGGGTTTGGAAAGGGCTTTGTCCAGATCCAAATTTACTGTTCAACTCTGATGCTCTTAAAGGTTCAAATAGTTCAACAAATAAAGAACTCATTGCATACAGAAAACAACATTTAGGTAAAAGTATAGGTCTTCACTACAAAACACCAATTAAAATGGTTCGTGGTGCTGGTGTTTATTTAATGGACCAATATGCACAGAAATATTTAGACACAGTAAACAACGTAGCGCATGTTGGTCACGAGCATTATAATGTTGTCAAAGCTGGGCAAGAACAAATGGCATTGCTAAATACCAATTCAAGATATTTACATGACACTATTAATACACTCGCCGAAGAACTTATTAAAACCTTACCTCCAGAATTAAACGTTTTACATTTTGTGAACTCTGGGAGTGAAGCCAACGAGTTGGCTATTAGAATGGCAAAAACCTATTCTGGTGAAAAAGACATTATAGCAAGTGAGTTCGGTTATCATGGTAACACGAATATGTGTGTTGATATTTCGTCTTACAAATTTGATGGCAAAGGTGGAAAAGGTGCTCCAGAACACACTCATATTTTCCCAATTCCTAATGCTTTTCGTGGCAAGTATTGCGGTAAAAATACAGCAGATAAATATGCCGAAGAAGTCAAAAATTGTATTAAAAAAGTTCAAAACAAAGGACGCAATATTGCTGCCTTTATTATTGAACCAATTATTAGTTGTGGTGGTCAAGTAGAATTACCTGAAGGTTTTTTAGCTAAAGCCTATAAAATGGTTAGAGATTTTGGAGGCGTTTGTATTTCCGATGAAGTACAAACAGGTTGTGGTAGAATGGGAACAGCATTTTGGGGCTTTCAGTTGCATGATGTGGTTCCAGATATTGTAACCATAGGCAAACCTTTGGGTAATGGTCATCCAGTTGCAGCTGTTGCTTGTACACAAGAGGTTGCAGAAAAATTCGCCAATGGTATGGAGTATTTTAACACCTTTGGTGGAAATCCGGTGTCATGCGCTATTGCAACCGAAGTTTTACGAACCGTAAAACGAGAAAAATTACAACAAAATGCTTTGGAAGTTGGTGAGTTTTTA
>TARA_R110002073_G_scaffold3478_3_pt1 | contig 14539 bp, 9 predicted proteins | sample TARA_R110002073 | Tara Oceans TARA_R110002073 (sample SAMEA4397174) | marine metagenome | biome: Polar Biome; feature: [DCM] deep chlorophyll maximum layer (ENVO:01000326); material: water (ENVO:00002006), including particulate matter (ENVO:01000060) such as... | depth 40 m
AGGGATTCTAACGGGGACCTCGATCCCGCTGCGGGGTTCGATCGACCCAGGTCGGTGGCTGGGAACTCCCCTCCCCGGTAGTCTCCCACCTCGCGCCCCAGGCCCGCCCCATGCAAGATCCGACCCCGCCCGCCACGCCGCCTCGGTCCGAGGCGGCCACCGAGGACGCCCCGCAACCGAGGCGTGGCCGGTGGCGCTGGATGCGCAGGCTGTTGGTGACGTCGGTGATCACGCTCCTGCTCGCGGAGGGCGGCCTGCGCATCGTGCTCTTCCACCCGGTGGGGCCGATCGACGACTGGGCTTCCGGCCTGCGCGAGGCCTCGCTGTATGCGCATCCGCGCACGCCCCTGTACTGGGAACTGCGGGCGCGGTTGAAGCCGGCGAACCAACGCAAACCTCCCTTGGCTCCCCACGACGGCCTCGGTTGGATCTCGCCGGGGCAGGACCCCGTGACCTTGAGCCACCCCGAGGTCGACCAGGTCGCGGACCGCCATTTGGTCGTTCTGTACGGCGATTCCTTCGCCAAGTGCGCGGGAGCCCGCGAGCGGTGCTGGCAGCATCTCTTGGACGAGTCCGAACTGGGCGCGACGCACGCGATGCTCAACTACGGCGTCGGCGGCTACGGCCTGGATCAGTCCGTCATGATGCTCGCGTCGACGATCGAGGCGCACGTCGAAGCCAAGCCGCTCGTGCTGCTGGGAATACTGGTCGATGACGATCTGGACCGGTGTGCGCTCCGCATTCGCGGCTGGCCGAAGCCGTCGTTCACCCCCAAGGGGACGGACGCGTTGCAGGCCCACGGTGCGTCGCCCATGGACATCGACGAGTGGATCGCAGCCCACCCTCTGCCGCAGACGTGGTGGTCGTGGCGGCTGCTCGTCCGCGAGTCGGGCCTCTTCACGCGCGAGGACAAGGAGCAGCTCGACTCGATCGCCGAGATGGAGCAGTCGATGCGCACGGTCTGCGCTCGCTTGCTACGCCGCGCGAAGACCGAGACGGAGTTCCGAGGGCTCGAACTGGTTGTCGTGCTCTTCCACGGCCAGCGACTGCTGGAGCTCGAGGACCCGACCACGAACTGGCGCGAGGCCTTCCTGCGCGAGCACCTGACGCGCGAAGGCATTCCCTGGGTCTCGTCCTACACGACGCTGCACGCCGACATGCGAGCCACGGGCCGCGAACTGCCGCAGTACTTCCTGGCCAAAGGGATGGGGCGCGGGCACTACGACGCTGAAGGCAACGAAGCGGTGTTCCCCGCGATCCTGGATGCGGTCGCCGGTCGATTCGACGGACCGCAGGGCGACTAGACGCGTGTCGCGAGTCCCCCATGCGGATGGGACGCGAGAACGGGCCGTGAAGTCCGCAGGACAGGCTCCTCTCCAAGTGCCGTGATCATCCAGCGGATCGACCTTCGTTCGACGAGCAGCTCGGGAAGCTCGGCTTGGGTGTCGAGACCGAGCGCCGATTCAATCCAACGTCGCGCCCAGGACGTTCGAGAAGTTCGCGCTGGGTCCGCCTCCAACCGTCTTGTCCCGGTACCAGCATTGCAGATAGATCGTATCGCCCGGAACGAGTGAACCTAGTCCCAGCGGCGTGGGCAATCGCGACGGCAGATCGAAACCTGTCCCGGTCGTGGACGAACCTGTGAGGTTCAACAGGATGCCGCTGTCGTCGAAGATGCCGATCGAGTTCAACTCGGGCAGACCCATGTTGTTCGCGACGGTCGCGCTGTAACGACCGATGGGGTTGGCCAAGCACAGGAAGCCCTCGAACACCGGCAGCGCACTTCCGACGCCGAACGAACCCAACAGGAATCCGAACTCGCCCGAGGGTCCGTTGATCGCTTCGAGGTGCAGCCCCGCGCCGACATTGCCGCCCACCGTGCTCTCGTTCAACGTCACCGAACCGCCTTGATAGTGGGCTTCGGGCGATGTGCAGACCATGTCGTTCGCGTGACCGGGGGACGAGATCGACAGTCGGCAGTCGCCGACCAGGTTGCCGACCTGGATCAAGAACGGATCGCCGGCTTGTATGCCGACCAGGTCGACTTGGGGCCACAACGACGGGAACAGGTCGCTGTCCAAGCAGATCGCGTCGCAATCGGTGCCCTGGTACACGGCCAGGCTGAATCCGAAGAAGGACGTGCGGATCGAGAAGTCGCCGCTGTGCGGAGCGGTCCACGTGAAGAACACGTCGGTCGTCATCCCGGCCGGAGGAACGCCGTTGACGCAACCACCGATGGCTCCGCCGAAGTTCGAGTCGGAAGCGCGCGAGTTGTCGAAGGCGCCGATGTTGCCGAGACCCGCGATCGGCATCGGCCGTGAGCAATCGTCGTTGGCCTGCTTGTCCGCCTCGCGAATGATGACCTCGGCGGCGCCGACGTCCCCCACGACCCGAATGGGCGGCAACGGGAAAGGCTGCACGATCGTCTCGGTCAGACGGTTCCGCACCTGGATCACGACGGCGGTGCCGGCCGACAAGCCTTGCAGCGTTTGACGGAAGCACGCGCCTGTGGAACAGCCAGCGAACGTCGGCTCACCGATGCAGAACGCCGAACATCCGGATCCGACGTAGACGCGCATGGTGAAGTCGAACCCCATGGTGTTCAACGTGATGACGTAATCGCCATCCGCCGGCGCCACCCATTCCAGGTAACCGACGTCGTCGCTCGGCGGGACTTCGCACGCCGTCCCGACCGCGTTCGGGTAGTCGGATGGGCCCTGACCGCCGATGTAAATCGCCGTCGTTCCGAGAGCGTTGACCGCTTCGGGAACCGTACAGTCGGGCGCCTGCGCGAAGGTTTGCGAGGCGAGAAGAATCGCCGTAGCGATCGAGCTGCTGAGATACCGCATGCCACTTCCTCGGTGGGGACGAACCTCCATCCTAGGTCCGTTCGACGGAATGCAGCGATGGACGCCGTGTGGATTCCGCGCGAGGTCCGAGCGACCGGCCTTGGGACGCGCAGGGAGGTAGAACGCTCCGTCTCGCCACTCCCCCGACTTCGACGCGTGCCATAGCAGTTCGCATTCGGTCCTCGCGCGGAGCGCCAGACCATGAAGCGATCACGTGCCTTCGATCGCCGCCTTGGGCAACCGACCGATCACTTCGACGACCTTGCCGTCGACGACCGGGACCTGCTGATTCTCAATGACCCGAGAACCGCGCCAGTTGGCGTGGATGCGCCACAGACCTTCCTCGAGTCCATCGAGGATCAACTCGTCGCTGGCTTCCAGCAGCAACGGTTCGCCGGGCATGCCGTTGCGCCGCACTTCGACGGACAGGCCCTGCCAGCGTTCGTCCAAGCGCACATGAATGCTGCCGGCCTTGTTCTCGATCTCTTGCAGCTCGATGTTGAGGTCCGCGTCCCCGACCTTCACGACCGCATTCCCCACCCACGATCCGTCCGGACTGCGCGCGGACAGGTAGCGCACCTCGCCGGGTTCCCCGTAACCCGTCAACGTGAAGTGACCGTGCCCGTTGGCGCGCGTCGTCTGCAGCGCTTCGGCCACGTGCGGCAGGATCGCCTGCTCCGCGAACCGCGGATTGCGACCCAATGACTTGGTCGTGGCGTTCCCCAGATCCGGGGCCTGCAACTCGACGAGAGCGCCCGCGACGGGGTTGCCTTCGCGCATGACCATGCCTTCGATGGTCGGCCCGGGACCGAGTTTGATCTCGAGCAAGTTCTTGCGTGTAGGTTCGACACGCACGCTCTGCTGCTTGGGGATCGCGATGGCACCGCTGTGGTACGCGATGGCGGTGAACGTCCCCTGGCGCAGCCCCTTCACCTCGACCTGACTGCCGGGTTGGACCATCACGGGGCTCACCATTTCCCAGGGGAAGTCGCGTTGCTCGGAGCCGCCGGCCGGGAAGAGGTGGACCTCGACCTCCTGGAACACGCCGAGGGCACTGGGCACGGCCACCGTCAGCGATGCCTCGGGTTCGAGTCGATACTTCAGGTAGTCCGCGGTCACCACGCCTTGACGCTCCTGGCTGATCGAGTCGCGGTGCAGCGCGTAGCCGGGCGCCTCGACGACGACGACGATGTGCTGGCCGCTGGCGATCTTGGGCAGGTGGAAGATGCCTTTGTCGTTCGAGTACGCGACGTTCCCATCGACGGTCACCTTGGCGCCCGAGATCGGCTCGTTGGTCTTGTCCAGGATCGTCCCGTACAACGTGGCGGGACCGGCGAACGTGATGTTCAGGACCTGCGTGGACAGCGCGCGCAAGAGCACATCGCGTCGCGCGCGCAGTCCCTTGGGCGTGCGGACCTCGACGACGGCCAGTCCCGGGTACAGGTCGTTCATGCCGAACTCACCGTCCCCGTTGCACACCAACGACCGGCCGGCATTGGGCCCGTGCAGGAACTCGATCGTGGCGGCGCAGGGTTCGGCCGTGTTGTCGGCGATCCGGCCCTTGAGACGAGCGGTGGCGCCGCTGCCCTTGGGCAAGGTGTCGGGCGCTTCAGGAACGTTGCCCGCGGACAAGAGAGTCAGGTCGATCTCGAGCGGGAACTGGACCGTCGTACCCGACACGGTCGGATGACCCTGGTCGCGACTCCCCGGATCCGCGAGCACGTCCCCCTCCGTGGTCAACGGTTTGGGTTCGTCCTCGGGCACCTGCAGGTTCCGGTTCGGAGCCAGCCCTTCGCTCGAGATCTTCGGATCGCGATCGACCGGGTCCGTACCCATCAGGAACCACATCCCGACCATCAGGACGGGTAGGACCAGCAACAGAGCTTTGGGCGGCGAGGAACGCATCAGGCGCGGACGGATCGTGCGCGGGACCTATCCTGCCCGCAGGGGAAATCGTGAACAGTCCGCAAGCGGGATTTGTAGGGCAAAGGAGTCGCGCGCACAATGCGCGGAATGGCACACGGTCCCGTTCCCAACTGCTCACCGATTCCGAGGATCGTCCAGGGCGCCCTTGCGTGGGTGGCGATCACCCTGGGGACGCTCGGCCTGAGCGGTTGTTCCGAGGAACCGGATTCGAGTTCGCAGGGATCGAGTGCGGATGCATCCCTAGTCGCGGACCCGCGCGTGGACACCGATTCTTGGTCGATCCTGCAGCTCGCGGCTCGCATCGAGATCCCGACCGCCGGCCGGACCGAGGGCCTCACGACCTTCGACATCGACCAGGACGGGGCGCACGAACTCCTCACCGTCGTTCGCCTCCAGGGCGCGGACGCGGGCGCCTTACAGATCTTCGACGACGTCTTGAGCCCCGGACGCAGCGTGGCGCTCCCCGGCTACCCGATCGGGCCCGTGGTCTGGGACGACGGGGACGGCCCGCGCGTCGCGGTCGCATCGCGCAGCACGAACGAGGTGCTCGTGTTCGATCCGGGCGAACCGATCCGCGAGATCGCACGCCACACCCTGCCGGCGCGCCCGTTGGCGATCGGCGTCGGTGCCTTGCGCGGCGTCGTGCGCTCGACCGTCGTCGTCGCCACCGCTGGCGATTCCTTGATCACGATCGACGGCCAGCGTGTCCGATCGCACGCACTCCCGGACGGCCTGCCCACCTTCGTGCGCGTCGAACCGTCCATGGTGATCGTCGGCAGCCAGGCGGACTTCAGCGTGCGCCGATTCTTCGTCGACGGCGAGGACCTGGCGCCCCAGGAATCGGAACCCGTCGGCGCCATTCCGCGAGGTTGGTTCAGCACGCCGCTGGGCGAGTTCCTGGTCGCGGGTGACGATCGACTCATGGAGCGCGCCACAGAGGGTTGGGTCACGAAGGGCAACGCGGGCGGCGTTCCGCTCGACGTTCGTTCCCTCGGAGGTCAACGCCTCGTGACGCTCTCGTTCGTCGACCTCGCCCTGCGCGTCTGGCGCGACGGCGAGGTCCACCAACGCATCGACACCGGCCAGGATCCCTGGGCGTTCACGATCGGCGACGTGAACGGGGACGACGTGCTCGATCTGGCCGTCGCGAACCGCGCGTTGCATCGCATCAGTGTCATCCTGGGTGATGGCCAGGGCGGTTGGCGTTCGGGGCATTCGGTTCCTGCTGGGGAAGGTCCCAAGGCACTGGCGGCCGGCGACGTCAACGGCGACGGCCACATCGATGTCGTGGCGACGAACGTGCTGGACGGGACGCTCGGGATCCACCTGGGTGATGGGCGCGGCGGCCTTGCACCGGCCACGCTCCACCGTGTGAATGCGGGCGCCACCGGCGTCATCGTGCGTATCGACAAGGGCACCCCGACGATCACCTGGAGCTCGGATCCGGGCACGGGTGAGGGAGGCGAATGGTCCAACGCGACATGGACCGGCGACGGGCCCGAATGGGACCAAGCCACACGGCACGTCAAGCCCGGCGCGATCGCGGACATGATCACGGGGAGCGACGGGACGACGCTGTTCCAGTCCTTGCCCGAGGGCAACGTCGTGGTCGAGATCCCCCAGAACATGATGGAGACGCAGGCCCTCGACTTCACGGGGCACCCTGGACCGATCGACGAACGCATCGAGGGCGACCACTCGCGACTGCTGGTCGGGGTCGAAGATCCGGAGGGTGCGCATCGCGTCGAGGTGTGGCAGCGGGTCGGGCAAGAGCGCGTTCGTGTCGCGGACATCCGACTCGAATCCCCCGCGGTCGACGTCGCGCTGGCCAACTTGGATCAGGACGAGGCGCTCGAGATCCTGACCCTGCATCGCGGCGCAACCGACAACTCGCCCGGCGTCGTGCGCGTGTTCGACAAGGCTGGCGGCACGTACGTCGAGTCCGCGACCCTCGCGACCGGCCTGCGCCCGTTCGCGTTCGACGTCGGTGACGTCAATGGCGATGGATACGACGACCTGGTCGTCAGCGCGCAGAACAGTCACCACCTGAACTTCTGGACCGCCCGCGACGGCGTGCTGCAGCCGCAGCCCGATCTGGGTTGTGGCCGCGGCCCCTTGGGCGTGTTGCTGGTCGACCTGGACGGCGATGGCCGCTGCGAGATCATCTCGGCCAACAACTTCTCGAACGACTTGACCGTGATCGGTCGGCGCTAGAGAGGTCTTCGGCAACCGGGAGGAAAGTGACTGACACCGTACTCCCGGTTGCCGCAATCGCATTGGGTCACAACAGCTCGACGCGTTCCGAGGTCGGTGACCAGTCGGGGTTCGCCTTGCGGAATTGGCGACGCTGGATCGTCAGCACCCAACGTGGGATGTCGCTCGGACAGCCGACGTACGTATGGGCGGACGCCTCGTGGGACTCCTCGTAACCGACCTTCTCGAGCGCACGCCGGGAGGCTGGATTCGACGAATAGACCTCGGCGCCGGCACTTCCGAGGCCCAGGTGCGCGAACCCGAGGTGCGTCGTCAGGCGGATCGCGTCGGTCGCGAGACCACGCCCCCAGCGCTCGGGATCGATCCAGTAACCGACGCTGCCCAGGAACGGATGCCCCTTCAAACGCAAGCTGATCGTGCCGACGAACGCATCGTCCGCCAGATCGTCGACGGCGAACAGATGATCGTCCGCGTCATCACCGACGCGTTTCCACTCGCTGTAGCGATCCACGATCTCGCCCTCGTTCGCGGGACCGTCGTACACCAGTTGATCCAGGACCTCGCGGCGCTGAAACAGCAACGCGAAACCCCGCGGCGCGTCGGTCGGATCGATCGGCCGGACGCGCACGCGCGCACCGGTGAGCTCCAGGTCGGCGAGTCGCGGGCTCATTCCGGCAAGCGTTCCAGCAACGTCAACAACGCGACGGCGACGCCCAGCGAGGCGCGCGGCATGTCGATCCCGGGATTCTCCTGGCGCGAGGACAGGTAGCCGAAATCGCGCTTGTAGTGCGATCGCGTCGCCTCGAGCAACGCCAGGAAATGCGCGCGCACCTCGACCAGCGGCAGCCCGCCAGCTTCCTCGAGACGCGGGTCGTGCAAGAGCGCCAGACCCTCCAACAGGTTCTGCGGCGTACCGATCAGGTCGCCGACCTCGAGCTCGGTGCGCGGATCGCCGTGCTTGAACGTCACGTCCCCCCACGCGCCGTTCGAGTACTGCTGCCCCGCCAGGTGGGCGTGTACCGCGTCACGTAGTACGGGCGCCAGCTCGGCGCGCAGCGAAGGATCCAGCTCGCATGCCTCGATCATCAGCTTCCAGCAACGGATCTGGTCCGCCGCGATGTTGCCACCGAAGCGCAGCGCGTCGTGCCAGCGCGGCAGGAAGTGTTCGACACCCGAACGCGTGATGTGAGCCAGGAATTCGTCGTCGGGCGCCGCGCGCCACAACTCGACGCCGCACGCGCCGTAGTTCCCGAACCGATCGTCGAAGCCCGGATCGATCTCGTGCCACTCCCCCACCCACAGGTGCGTGTAGAGGAACGCCGCGACCGCTTCCCGCGCGAGGCGCAGCCCCTCGGCTTGGCCGTGCTTGGCCGCGAATCGCGCCAGCAGCGCGGGCACGTGCAGCCGACGCAGGTCGCTGACGTCGGGGTTCGCGCGGCCGGTGCCCGAGTGGTAGGCCCCCGCGATCTCGCCGTCCGGACGCGGCCCCTCGCGCGCGATCGAGCCGAACGCACGCGTCGCGATCTCGTTCGCGCGCCGCCGCAAGTCCGGGGACACGCCGTGGCGCCCATCGCCCAGGTCCAGCAGGAACGTCAGCGCACTGTGCACCTCGACGGCGCGGTCGATACGCTGGTTCGTCTCGACATTCCAAGCGCAGGGCAGTCCGGTCGTCGGGTTCGTCGCCAGCGTCAACCAGTCCTCGATCAAGCGGTCCGCCTGAGCACGCCAGCGCGGGTCCTGGGCGGCCGCGCGCACCAGCACGTCGGACCACGCGTTGTGTCCTCCGTCCAGCACGTAGTCCAGGCGCTCGCCCGTCACGACGTCGAACAACGACCGCGGGAACGCGGGCCCGTCCTCGGCCACGGCGCGGTCCAGCCAAAGCGCGACGATCCAGTGCAGCTCTTCGATGCAGATCGCGCGCAGCTGCGCCGTCGTCGGCGCGGGCAGTTCGGTCGTCACGTTCACGTCGGCCCAGTACGCGGTCTCGGTGGACGTCAACGTCAACACCAGTCGGGGTCGCGGCACGCGACCGAAGGCCTCGGACAACGCTTGCGGAGTCACCTCGAAGGACGCCCATTCGTCGACGCTGCCGAACGGCAGTTCGGCGACTTGACCGGTCCCGTCCGTGACCTTCAACACGCCGCGACCTCGGAGGCGGAACGAGATCCGCAGCGCTGCGACCGCACCCTCGAACACGCCGATCGGTTGCTCGGCGATCTGGCCCGCATCGGTCACAACGGTGAACACGCCGTCGACCGTCTGCAATTGCGCCATGCCGCGCGTCGCTCGCCACCAAGGGATCGGCGTGGTCGCCGGGGCCGACTCGGTGAAGTCGCCGTTGTGCACCAAGGCGACGGGGACGGTGTCCGGGTCCTCTTGCGGGTCCGTCTCGCCATCGACCCCGCTGGCGAGGCCCGTGGTCGGCACCAGGAGGAGACCTAGAAGGAATCCCCGTTGGAAAGGCCGAAGCCCGGCTGCGCTAGGAATCATGTGTCGTTATCCTGTTGGGCTCGAAACGGCGGGTCAGGGCCTCGGAAGCGCCATTGTGGCACGACCGCGAGCTCGAAACAGCCCCCTGCCCTGACGACTCCCCCCATGGCCACCTACCCGATCGTCGAACTCCTCGGAGACGGCATCTCCGCCGAGCTCTCCCAGAGCGTCCACACGATCGCCGAGGCCCTGCCCTTCACGCTCGACTTCCGTCCCGTCGATCTGTCCGACGAGAACCGGATCCGCGGTGGCGAGCGCGTGTACGACGAGGCCGAGAAGGCGATGCGCGAAGCGGGGACGACGATCAAGTACCCGACCGCCACGACCCAGGACAGCCCGAACCGGATCCTGCGCACGCGCCTCGAGTTCTCGGTCATCCATCGCCCCGTCTGCACGATCCCCGGCATCCAGACGAACTTCACGAAGTCGATCGACATCGACGTCGTGCGCATCGCGACCGGCGGCACCTACGAGGACCCGGGTCGTCGCATCGGATCCGACACCGCCGTCTCGCTGCGCGTCATCGAACGCGGCCCGACCAAGCACGCCGCGCGCTTCGCGTTCAAGCTGGCGCAGATGCGTGGCACCAGCGTGTGCTCGACGTCCAAATATACGATTCAGCAGGCCACGGACGGTCTGTTCGAGGAAACGGTCGGCCAGGTCGCGCGCGATTATCCCGCCACCGACTACCGTCGCGAGCTCTTCGACGCGCTGCTCGCCGGCATCATCATGAAGCCGGAGACGTACGGCGTCATCGTCTGCCCGAACGAGTACGGCGACTTCCTGTCCGACGCCGCGTGCGGCCTGATCGGTTCAGTCGGCCTCGGCGACAGCGCCAGCTACACGTTCGACGACACGGGCCAGGTCACCGCGGCCATGTTCGATCCGTCCGGCGGCACGGCCCCGGACATCGCGGGCAAGAACGTCGCCAACCCGACGGCGGCACTCCTGGCGCTGGCCAACCTGCTGCGCCACATCGGCGAGAACCGCTCCAGCCGTACGCTTCGCGCGGCGCTGCTGGGCGCCATCGCGGAGGGAGCTTGCACCGGCGACATCGGCGGCAAACTCTCGACGACCGACTTCACGGAAGAGGTCGCGCGCCGCGTGCGCGCGGCGCTGTCCGAGGTCTGATTTCGAGCGCGGGCAGCGCGCGAGCGGGGCGCAGCGACCGGCACGGGTCCGTTCGTCTCGAATTCTCAACGGTCCAGATCGCGGCTGGAACGGGGAAACCGCCTCTGGGAGGCCCCAGGGGCGTCCTGCAGAGTCGGATTGGGACACGCACGGACCGCCGCGCGAGGAGCCTTCGCCGATTCCCCGGCAACCCGTGGGGTCGGGTATCCTTGGGACCTGGGCACTCGCCCTTCTCTCCTCTCCAGCCTGTTCACCCCGCCGCATTGCGGCTGGAACCCTCCTCGAGCGCAAGCCGAGGGCCGATTTCAGCCGAAGAACAGGGGCCGGTTCCCTCCCGAACCCACCTCCTCACGTGCACGCAAGCCACCCCTCCGCGACCCGATCGAAATGATCCTCCGCAAGAAGCGCATCGTGATGTTCATGCCTCACCGGGCCGACCCGGATGAAGGTGTGCGAGTCGCAGCCGACCTGCTGCCGCTCGAACTGCTCCAGATCGCGTCCTTCCCCGATCAGGAGGGTTACGAGGTCGTCATCGTCGACGCGATGATCCATGACGACTACATGGAACAACTGATGGAGCTGTGCGACGGAGCCCTGTGCTTCGCCAGCTCGTGCATCCTCGGATTCCAGGTCGCGCACGGCGCGCGTGTGGCCAAAGCCATTCGCCAACGCTTCCCCGATCTGCCCATGATCTGGGGCGGCTGGTTCCCGTCCGTGGCCCCGGAGCTCTACTTCGAAGAGGGCATCGCCGACGCCGTCGGACTGGGTCAAGGCGAATTGACCTTCCGCGACGTCGTGCACGCGCTCGACTCGGGATCCGACCTGGAAGACGTTCCCGGTCTGTTGATCCAGAAGGACGGCAAGCTCCACTACACCGAACACCGTCCGGTCGTCGGCTTCGACGTCATCCCGGACGCACCGTGGCACCTCATCGACTACGAGGCCTACGTCGAGCGTCAGAACACGCCGGGCCAGTGGAAGATGCGCCACAAGTACCCGGATCCCTGGAACCTGGAGCCGAACACCGCCGTACGCGGATTCAGCTACTTCTCCAGCTTCGGGTGCCCCGAGCCGTGCACGTTCTGCTGTTCGCCGATGGTCACCGGACGTCGCTGGAAGGCGATCCCCGGCAAGCTGCTCGCCGAGCGACTGCTCGACCTGCAGGACCGCTGGAAGTTCAACGTCATGCGCTTCCAGGACGCCAACTTCGGCGTCGCCGAGAAACGTTCGAACGAGTACTGCAAGACGCTCATCGAGCACGATTCTCCGTTCTGGTGGTCGGGCTGCTACGAGATCGAGACGCTGCACCGCTACAAGGATTCGTCGATGGATCTGATGCGGGACTCCAAGTGCCACATGATCTCGGTCGGCGCCGAAGCCGGCAGCCAGGAACAGCAGAAGAACATCAAGAAGGACATCGACGTCTCGCACTTCGAGTACTCGTTGGGCGAGATGAACCGGCGCGACATCACCACGGGTTGCAGCTGGATCATCGGCTACCCCGAGGAGACGCCCGAGTCGATGATGGAGACCATCAAGGTCGCCGCGCAGATGAAGTACGCCTTCCCGCGCTCGGCCTCGGACATCTTCCCCTTCCGCCCGATCCCGGGCACCGAGGACTTCAACCGCGCCGTCGAACTGGGTTACCAGCCGCCGCGCACGCTCGAGGACTGGGGCTCGTGCCTCGAGTACAAGCTCGAGATCGACGACCTGCAGCTGCCCGAGCACGTCGTGCGCACCTGGCGTCGCTACGGCGTCTCGTCGACGTTCTACGACGGTCTCGCCAAGGAAGGCAACGACGTCATGCGTCGCATGATGCAGAAGGTCGCTGGCTGGCGCCTGCGCACGGGCAACTACCAGTTCCCCGTCGAGCAGAAGCTCTTCCACGCCTTCGTCAAGCTGACCCGCCAGGACCGCGGGCACATGCTCAACGTCAACATCGATGAGAACCTCGATCGGACCCCGGGTGTGACGCCCTCTGCCCCCGTCTGATTCCAGCCGGCACCTCTCATGATTCAGCGCAAGAAGAAGATCGTTCTGTTCCTCCCGCACCGGGCCGACCCGGATCGCGGCGAGACGTTCAGCGCCGACCTGTTGCCGCTCGAGCTGATCCAGATCGCGTCCGGACCCGTGGCCGATGGCTACGAGGTCGTGTTGATCGACGCGATGATCGAGCCCGACTACAAGGCCAAGGTCGCCGAGGCCTGCGAGGACGCCCTCTTGTTCGCGTCGTCCTGCATCCTGGGCTACCAGGTCTACGACGGTTACGTCGTGGCCAAGATGGTCCGCGAGAAGTTCCCGGACCTGCCGATCATCTGGGGCGGCTGGTTCCCCTCGGTCATCCCCGAGCTCTACTTCGAGCACAACATCGCCGACGCCGTCGGCATCGGTCAAGGCGAGCTGACGTTCCGTGAAGTCGTTCAGGCTGTCGACTGCGGCGAGGACCTCGCCAACGTCCCCGGCCTCGCCGTCTACCGCGATGGCCGCATGGTCTTCACCGAGCACCGCGACGTCGTCGGATTCGACAAGTTCGAACGCGTGCCGTGGGAGCTGCTCGAGTACGACCGCTACGTGTCGCTCCAGCTCGAGCCGCACCGCAACACCAAGGTGCGTCACCGCTTCCCCTTGCCGGGCAAGTGGACGCCGATGAACCCGCCCAAGGGCTTCAGCTTCTTCTCGTCGTTCGGTTGCCCCGAGCCGTGCACGTTCTGTTGCTCGCCGATGGTCACCGGACGTCGCTGGAAGGCCATCGCCGGTCGCCAACTGGCCGAAGAGGTCGCGGAACTGCAGCAGCGCTTCGGTTTCGACGTGTTGCGCTTCCAGGACGCCAACTTCGGCGTCGCCGAGAAGCGCACCAAGGAGTTCTCCGAAGGCCTCGTCGATCTGAACGTCCCGATCCACTGGAACGGCACGATCGAGATCGAAACCATCATGCGCTACAAGGAGGAGACGCTCGACCTGCTCGAGGCCTCCAAGTGCCACCTGCTCTGGCTCGGCGCCGAATCCGGCACGGCGGAGATGCAGGAGCGCATCAAGAAGAACATTGTCATCGACAACATCCCGAAGGCGATCGAGAAGCTCATCAAGCGCGGCGTGGTGCCGGGTGCGTTCTGGATCATCGGCTTCCCGGGTGAGACCCAGCAGTCGATGGAGGCCACGCTCAAGCAGGCCGCGATCGTGAAGTACCTCTACCCCATCACCGGTTCGGACGTGTACCCGTTCCGACCGATCCCGGGCACCGAGGACTACAACCACGCGATCCGTTTGGGCTACGAGCCGCCCAAGGACTTCGCCGAGTGGGGCGATTGCTTCGAGTACAAGTACAACTCGCAGAACACGCCGTTGCCCGAGACCGTTCGGAGCACGTGGCAGCGCTACAACAACACGGCGGCGATCTACGACATGCACGTGCAAGAGGGCCCGCTCTGGGTCCGCAAGCTGCTGTCGAAGATGGCGGGCCAGCGCCTGCGCCACGGCAACTACACGCTGCCGCTCGAGCAGAAGATCTTCGACCTGTACGTCCGCATGACGGGCCAGACGCAGGCCGGCGACAACTCGGAAGAGTACGCCCAACTGCAGCCCGAGACGCACGCCCAGCTCACGTCGGGCTCGAACTGATCGACGTACTCTGATCGCGGCGAGCACACGGACGTGTGCCAGCGCCACCTTCGACGAAGGGGAGTCCAAAGGGCTCCCCTTCGTCGCGTTGAACGCCTGGCGTTGGTGACCTGGACGGGAGTGCCAAGCCGTCGCATCCAATGGCTGACGGTCGCAGCTGGAATCACCCAAGTCGCATCTGCCGGGAGTACCGCGTCCATCATTTCCTCCCGGTGACGGGCACGCACCCCCCGAAGCGCATCTGCCGGGAGTACCGCGTCAGTCACCTTCCTCCCGGTAACGGGGACGCACCCCCGGCAGCTGGGCTGCCG
>TARA_R110002073_G_C9497625_1_pt1 | contig 14533 bp, 16 predicted proteins | sample TARA_R110002073 | Tara Oceans TARA_R110002073 (sample SAMEA4397174) | marine metagenome | biome: Polar Biome; feature: [DCM] deep chlorophyll maximum layer (ENVO:01000326); material: water (ENVO:00002006), including particulate matter (ENVO:01000060) such as... | depth 40 m
CCAATCAACCATTCGCGACCAGTTACCGATTAGCGTGCCTGCACCCCTACGCTTCTGTTGGAGCGACCGGCGGTGGTTGCGGCAGCGGAGGTTGTGGCGGCTCTTCCGCTGGCGGGGCCAGTTGTCATGACACCGGCGGTGTCGGGATGCCTCCACAAGCCGTGGCTCAGCAGCAGACAATGACTCACCAGCCCGCGGTGGCAAGCAGTGGCGGTGTCATCAATCACAAGCTCTGCCCCGTGATGGGGGAACCGCTCGGTTCGATGGGCGACCCCGTCCCCGTGACGGTCGGTGGTGAAACACTCTTCGTTTGCTGTCGTGGCTGTGTGAAGAAGGTCAAGGCCGATCCAGCCAAATACTTCGCGATCGCTCGCAACGAATGACCGAAAAATTTTTGAGTCCCGCGAAGAATGCGGGGCCACCGATCATCTAAATCTCGTTGCCGTCAAGCAGCCACAACGTCGGGGCTTGTCGGCATTCTAAAAAAACTATTCTCGATCAAGGATGAATGAGATGAAGAACTTACTTTTGGCTGCCTTTTTGATGGTCGCCTTTGCTTTGACAGTTGCGGCTTCCGGCTGCGCATCGTCGGGCAGCGGCTACGGAGGCTCAGACGGGCATTACGGGCATAGCCACTAAGGCGTCCGTCGCTCGGACTAAAAACCTTCACGGGCCCTGTCGAGTTGTTCATTCACGTGATCTTGAGCGAAGTATGCGGGCCACACGACAGCTAAACTTGCAATGCCCAGTTTGTGGGATTGCTCAGTTTCGGTTTCGCTTCGAGAAAAAGGGCCGTGATTTCTGGCGGTGCATGTCGTGCGCTGGTGAGTTGCTGTATCCGTTGCCAACGGTTGACGAACTGGAGGAGTACTACGACGAGAGTTATGCAGCGGGCATGTATAGCGATTTTGCTGCCGCTCAAACGATGAAACGCATGACGGCTCAAAGCAGACTTTCGGAACTAAGCCAATACGTTCCGAGTGCTAGCGGGGGGCGGTGGCTCGATGTTGGGTGTGCCGACGGAACGTTCGTGGCGGTTGCCAAGGAGAATGGTGCGGATGCCCAAGGTGTCGAACTTTCGGAAACCGCTGTGGAACTCGCTCGGACGGCCGGCCTGAACGTTCACTGTGGGACGGTCGATACGCTACCTGACGATGCCTGTTTCGATACCATCACGGCATTTGACGTGATTGAACACGTGTTGGACCCTCGTAACTTCATTCATGATTTGCGCATGCGAGTACGCGATGGCGGGCATATCGTCCTGACACTTCCCGACCTAAACTCGATGGCCCGCCGGTTGATGGGATCGCGATGGTATTTTTACATTCCAGAAGAACACTTGCACTATTTCAATCGCCAGAATCTAAGCCTGCTACTCCAAGAAGAAGGATTCACCGTCAAAGCGGCTTGCCGAACGTACAAGCCTTTGACGTTCGACTACTCGCTCGTCCAATTCGCTGAATACAACCCGATGATACACCGAGTGCTCAGTACCATCGGGAACTTAATGCCATCCCGGCTACGATCAAAAGTCATTCCGCTTCCGATCGGCGAAATGATGCTGATCGGCCAATACAACGCAACATAACATTGAGGATTGGTGAAATACCCCAGTTTTGGGAACCGGGCTGCTTCGACGCGCTATCGAGTGAATTGGTTTATCTCAAATCCATCCCGCCGAAGGCATCAATTTCGTGCGGGCGTGCCAATTGAATCTTCCGTCCTGTGAACGCTTCGAGCTTTTGGTGCAAGCTACCGATGCGTTGTTTCATGTTGGACAAGAATCGGTTTTGATTCGCGTCCTTCTTGTGTGTTGCCATTGAGTTGCTGAAACCCATTGACTCCATCTCGGCAAAGTGTGACTCGTCGTACGTCGGTTGAACCAACTCAGCCAACTTGCCATTTCGCCACATCGTCGCCTGTTCGAGGTGAATGGTGGCCGCGTTGAGTTCCCGGCAAACGCAAGTCACATCGCCATCGGCCCCGTCCTTCTCCAATTGACAGCAGCAGGTGTCGCTCTGGACGCAGTGGTGTGAAGCCAGTGCGACGTGTGCTTCGACAAAGGCTCGTTGCAGTTCGCTATACGCCTGAACCTCGCCACGCTCAACCGCTGACGCCAACAGCTTCAGGTCATTGACCGACTTCTCGATCGCCACCTGAGATATCGCGTCGGCACGAGCCGCTTCGAGCCGCAAAAACGCCAACGCGGTTCGCAGCGACGATGCGGCTTTCTTGTTGTTGCCGGAGAGAAAATGCTTCCTCGCTAGCTGAAAGTTCTCGCAAGGCTTATTCACGAAGGCAGACAAGATATCAGCGTCCACGACGACTTTGTTTGCCGCATGATGTCCCGCGTGCTCTTGGCCTAATGCAGACGAGGCAGAACCTGTGACACCCACAGCCACTGCCAAAGATGTCACGACCAGCTTGACTTTGAGTGCTCGCAACATTTTTCTTTCCCTTCATTCCGTGTGATGGAGCAACCTAATTCATCCGTGTTCGTGGCATCGACAGTTGCTCACCAGCAGCTTCAGCGTCGTACGCCAGGATGCCGGTGTTTCCAAGAAATGGCTCGTCATCGGGCGACGTTTTTCGCCTAAGCCGCATACTCCCCCAAGGTATCGAGGCTCTCCGTTTGACGCCCACCCTCTGTCCCTGCGGTTAGGCCACTTTGAAGTGCCGCTTCAGTTGCAAGCAGTGTTTTTCCAGAATGTGCCAGCTCAGCAGAGCGATCCCGTAGGTTAACAAAAACATGAATGCGATGTAGCACAGATGAGCGATGATTGAATCATCACCCCCGAATCGCTCAAAGACACTCATCGAAGAAGGCAACATTGCCACCAATGGAATTAGCGGGCTTTGAAAGACATACATCGCGTAGCTGTACTTTCCCAGCGAACGCAGCAACGACGATCGAAACAACCGTCCCAGGTTCATGCGACTTTCCGGTCGTAATACGACCGCAATCAGCAAGGCAAACGTCACCGGAAACGCAGTCTCAGCAGCGGTTAAAAAACGCCTGTTGAAAAGCGCGATTGCCAACGTCGCTAGTGCAGTGACCACAAGCCCAATTCGCAGGCGGTTGATACCGACTGTTCGATCGTTTCCGTCGCTTCGCGTTCGCTGATGGATGATCAGCATGGCTCCGATCAACATGGCGTCAAAGCGAAAGAAGCTGAAGACGTCGGTCGCAACGTCATTTTGACTCATCGCCGCAAATGCGATTCGGCTGGATAAACAGACGACGAATCCGATGGTCGCCACCCGAAGCAACCATCGGTTCGGCACCGTGAAAATAATCGTCGGCCAAATCAGGTAGAAGTGTTCCTCCACCGCCAGTGACCAGAAGTGATCCAGGCGTCCAAAGTTCCATTGCCCAGCCAGGCTCATGTGAACGTTGGTTAGGTACGTCCACAAGTAGAACTGCTTGTCGGTCGCTTGCTCAAACGGGTTATCGCGACCGGTCAAAATCGGGATGATGACGACGAAGATGGTGAGAGCGACGAAGTAGAGCGGAAAAATCCGCAGACTTCGGCGGGCCAAGAAATTGCGGTACCGATTGGTTGTCGATTTTGCGTCGAGCAACACTCCGGTGATTAGGAAGCCAGATAGAACGAAGAATAATTCGACGCCGCGACTCCCCAAGGTGAGCGCATCGTGCAGCAAGCCACCGAGCCGGGTGTCGATCGGAATGTCGCGGCTAAAGCGATAGAGCGTGACGAGCAAAATCGCCAAACCTCGAACCCCATCCAATTCTGGAATGTGTTTCGAGGTGGCGTTTGTTGGCTTGGTGGGCGAACTACTCATGCCCTCACGTTCGATCCGTCGTTGGTTTGACGTTGAGACCGTCAATCAATGCTGATGACCAGCATGCGGATCATTGGCGACCGGAGCTGAACCGGTCGTGGGCGCGGACACTGCATTGGACATGGGCATAGGAGGTGCCTGATTGCTGCTAGGTGCAGCGGGCTGGCCTTGCAAGGGTGCGCTCCCGGACGTGCTGAGCTGCATCATCGTGGGCAATGCTGTTGGTGCTTCGCCAGTCTTGCTTTGGCAGCAACTCGAACCGCCATCGGCACAGCAACTTGATCCTCCGCCAGCACAGCAGCTCGGGACGTTGCCGGTGAGATTAGAAAACGGCGAAGTCGCCAGTGACGAGGCAGGTGAGTGCTGAGCCGGCATGGTTGTTCGCGCGCTCATTGGCATCGCAGCGCGCGGTGCCGCGTAATTGGCGGGCGGATTCGAGTAGGCAGGGGGATTCGAGTAGAAGGGCGCAGCGGAATAGTCGCTTGGGCCGTACTGACTCGGGGCTGGTTGATAAGCGGGCGATGCGATCGGAAACCCGCCTCCTGAGTAGTACGAGGCGATCGGAGCGTTAGTGGCGACTGTCGCTTGAGCACCACCCGAACATCCGCAACCAGCATTCGCCTGGGCGGGGACGCCGATCAATCCAGCCAGTGCTACCGCAGCCATGAACATTTTCATCATCAAAATCTCTTAGTGGGGTTTCGGAAAGGTGAACATGGCCGGTTGGATGCACCGAGTCGTCGAATCCTTCACAGAAAATTGAGATCGGTCAGACTGCCGCACTTTGCTGGCATTTGGCTCTGGTGGGCCTCCAGGCAATTCACGAATGCTTCAGACGCGCGGATCTCAAAAAAGATTCGGAGTTCCTGTGAAGAATCCGATCAGGCCAAGCATCTAACCGGGCAACGTACAACGTTTTGTTTCGTGATCACCCAAATAGTGTCGAGTGTCGGCTCGATCGCGAAAAATTGGTTTCCCCACCCTGAATCGAAGGATTCTCCGAATGACGATCAAACGATCACCCCTTTTGTTTTCGCTGGCCCTTGGATTGTTTATCAGCAGCGTTGGTTCACTGTCCGCGGTGGCTCAAGAGCACAACCACGCGGGCCACGATCACGAGGCCATGATGAAGGCTGAGAAAAAGATCGAAACGGCTTTGTCGACGCTTTCGGCCGAGGACCAAAAATACGCGAAGGCTCAACGCTTCTGCCCGATCATGACCTACGACCGCCTCGGCTCCATGGGCACACCTCTGAAAGTGATGATCGAAGGCAAGCCGGTCTTCTTGTGCTGCAAAGCATGCGTAGACGACGCCACGAAGGGTGGCGAGAAAACGGTCAAGACGGTCATGAAGTTGCGTGATTCAACGGCGACGCTCGCCAAGCTGCCCATGGAAGAACGCATGGCAGTCGAAGCACAAAAGTATTGCGCCGTCGCGAACACGAGCTTCCTCGGCTCAATGGGCGCACCGCTGAAACTGGAGATCGACGGCAAGCCGGTCTACTTGTGCTGTGGCGGCTGCACGAAGAAGGCGCAAGCCGACCCGTCCGGAACATTGGCAAAAGCCCAAAAGCTGATCAAAGCCGGAACACTTGAAGGCCACGATCACGCCGCGCACGGACACGGCGATCACAAGCACTGATGTGAAGCGAGCTGGGACTCACGGAGTACAAATTTTTCCCCATCTCCCTGAGACTCCCCCTCTCTTTGACTCCATCCCAAACGGGTCGCATCAGTCATCACTGATACGACCCGTTTTCGTTAGGTCACCCAATCAAGTCTTCAATTCTAACCGAAGGCAAAGCGATGCAGAAACTGTCACCCATGCGATTTGGCCTCGGCCTCGGTACCTCTTGGTCCCTGTTTTACTTGCTGTGCATTTTGACGATGAATCTGTTGCCGCAGCAGACAACCGTCTGGTTGTTCAACGTGTTTTTTCACGGCCTGGATGCCAGTTCGATCATGCGGTGGGACATTCCATTGTGGGAGTCGGCCGCGAGTTTGGTTTTGAGTTTTCTTGCTGGATGGTTGTGTGGTTTCACTTTGGCGATCGTCTACAACTTCGGCTTGAAATCGGAGTCGGCCTAGATGTGCCGTTTCGTCCTTTACCGCGGCGAGCCGATCACCATCGACACCCTGACGACACGCCCCAAGAACTCGATCATTCACCAGAGTTTCCAGAGTCAACTGGGCGAACAACCGCTCAACGGCGACGGGTTCGGTTTGGCGTGGTATGTACCGGACTTGTCGGATTCGCCAGCACTGTTCCGATCGACGCAACCGGCTTGGAATGATCGAAACCTGCAGCAACTCGCCGAGGTTTCTAAGAGCCATTTGATCCTGGCCCACGTTCGTGCCGCCACCGGCGACACCGACGTATCTCAAGCGAATTGTCATCCGTTCGTTGGCGGTCGTTTCGCGTTCATGCACAACGGTTCGGTGGCAAACTATCACCAAGTCCGCCGTGGTTGGATGCAAACTCTTCGTGATGAATCATACGATCAAGTTCGTGGTCAAACCGATTCGGAATTGATGTTCGCATTGTTTCTTGGCGAGCTTGGCGATTCAAATGGGATCGGTCCAATGTCCGAAGCGGTCCAAAACGTGATTCGCAGGGCCGAGCGAACGCGAACTGAACAGAAAATCGAAGAACCGAACTTTTTGAACTTAGCGGTGACGAATGGTCGCGAGGTCGTCGCGACACGATTCGCTTCCGACAACGCAATACCCCGCAGCTTGTTTGTCGCTCAGGGCGAAGGTTGCGAATGTGAAGACGGTGAGTTTCTGATGAAAACGACGGGGACTCATCAACAGAAACCTAGTCGAGCAGCGTCCACAGTGATCGCTTCGGAACCACTGAGCGATCAACCGCTGTGGACCGAGGTTGCTCCAGGTCAGCTACTGACTATCTCCAGCGACGGCAGACTCACAAACGAACCTATACGCATCTAGGCAAGCACAAGATTCAGTAGTGGACAACGTAACGAATCCAAACTGATCCGATACCGTGGCATGGTATTTGCCGCCCGTGTGAGATGTAGGTCTCTATCGGGCCCCTTTCTCCCTGCCCCCACTCTCCCAACTAGACAAAGCATGAGCGAAGAATCCTCCGGAAGCAACCAATACGAAGAAAACAGTCTCTCGTTGACCGGATCGGTCGCGATGGGCACCGGTGTGATGATTGGGGCTGGAATTTTCGCGCTCACCGGGCAGGTGGCTGAGCAAGTCGGTGGCCTCTTTCCGCTCGCGTTTCTTGCTGCTGCGATCGTTGCCGGCTTCAGCTCGTATTCGTACGTCAAGATGGCTCAAAAGTATCCATCGGCTGGCGGCATCGGAATGTTTCTGATGAAGGCTTACGGCAAAGGCACCGTAACGGCGGGTATGGCGCTGCTGATGTACTTTTCAATGGTCATCAACGAAAGTCTCGTCGCGCGGACGTTCGGAACCTACTCGCTGCAATTGATGAATGTCGAAGACACCGCGTTTTGGACGCCGGCGTTGGGAGTTGGCCTACTGATTGTCGTGTTTCTGATCAACATCATGTCCACAACCTTCATCGGCAAATTCTCCCTCGTGACGGCGGCGATCAAGATCGGCGGCATCCTGATTTTCGCCGGTGCCGGACTGCACGTTTCAGGACTGTCGTTTGAGGCGGTCGGGGTGACAGAGCGAACTTCATCGACCAGTTTTCTTTCCGCGACGGCGCTGGCACTATTGGCCTATAAAGGTTTCACGACGATTACCAACAGCGGTTCGGAGATCAAAGAACCGAAGAAGAATATCGGGCGCTCGATCATCTGGTCACTTTCAATCTGTCTGGTCGTCTACCTGCTCGTCGCGTTGGCTGTGTCCGGCAACCTGAGCGTCTCGCAAATCACCGAACACCGCGATTACGCTTTGTCGAAAGCCGCCGAACCCGCGTTCGGGCAGTGGGGCCGTTACTTCACGGTGGGTCTGGCCGTCATCGCGACGATCTCGGGATTGCTCGCCAGCACGTTCGCTGTGTCGCGGATGCTGGCGATGCTGAGCGAAATGAAGCTTGTGCCGCACAAGCATTTCGGGATGCCCGGCGATATGCAACAACACACGCTCGTTTACACCATCGTGATCGCCATCGCGCTAACGACCTTCTTTGACCTGGGGCGCATCGCATCACTCGGAGCGATCTTCTACCTCGTCATGGACGTTGCCATTCATTGGGGCGTGCTACGGCATTTGAAAGAAGATGTCAAAGCGAACACCGCCATCCTTGTCACTGCGATCTCGCTCGACATTGTCATTCTCGGCGCGTTCGTATGGATGAAGGCGTCCAGCGACATGTTGGTGATCTGGGTTTCCATTGTCGGCTTCATCTTGATCTTCGCCGGTGAACGTTGGTTCCTGGCCCGCGTCGATGATTCCGATGATGAACATCAACACAACGACCAACAGAAAAAGCAACACGCAACATAGGAGTACGCCATGACCACACGGACCAACCATTCACCCTGGCTTTCCATCCTCTGGATTCTTTGCCTTGCGATCCCGCTGGTGTTCCTGCTGACGGCCAGCGGCGGTGGCATGCACAGCGTGCTTTGGATGTGGATCATCCTGTTGCTGTGTTTTTACATGATCGCGAGCATGGCGGTTGCCGGCCGGACAGCGGGAAGGACCGACGAGGAATCCGTCGCCGACGACGGTGTGCGGTTGATTCCCAACGGCGAACACCCACCGGCCATCGCGTCGGTGATGGATGTCCGAGTCGCGACGCGGCAGCAGGGCGTCGGATTGTTTCGCGGCCGGTTGAACATGCCAGCCGACGAAGCGTTAAAGAGACTCGAAAGCGAACTGGGCGAGAACGCGGTCCCGTTGATCCAGCAGGACGACGAACTCGGTACGGCAATCGTATTGATGAATCGACCAACCGAAGAAGCGACGTTGGAGCGTCCGACGCGGCTTTGGCTGCATTGGTTGCTGTTCGCGTTGACGTTTTTGACGACGACCTACGCGGGAGCGTTGCATCAGGGCGTGAATCTATGGGAGCAACCGGGGGCTTTCGCCGTCGGTTTGCCGTACTCCATCGGTTTACTACTAATCCTCGGCGTACACGAACTCGGTCATTACTTCACCGCGAAACATCACGGGCTGAATGTCACTCCGCCGTTCTTCATCCCGATTCCGTTTGCATTGGGGACGTTCGGGGCGTTCATTCAGATGAAGTCGCCAACGCGAAACCGTCGAGCATTGTTCGATGTCGCCGTGGCTGGTCCTTTGGCCGGTTTGGTTGTTGCGATACCGGCACTGCTGGTCGGTTTGCAAAGTTCGGAAGTTCTTCCGCCCGAAACCGAAGTCGTTGGCGGAATGCTCGGCCACGGCACATCCGCCGGATCGTCAATCCTGTTCGCGCTGCTGTCGAAGATCGCATTGGGCGAACAACTGCAAGACGGCTATCTCGTTCAACTCAGCCCGCTGGCGTTCGCGGGATGGCTGGGCTTATTCATCACTGCGCTGAACTTGATGCCGATTGGGCAGCTCGACGGCGGCCACATGGCAAGAGCGATGTTCGGGCGGCGAGTCGGCGAGACGATCGGAAGTGTCGCAATGTGGTCTCTGTTTCTACTGGCAATCTTTGTCTGGCCCGGACTGTTGTTCTTCGCCCTGTTCATATTCTTCATCGCCGGACGCAGCACGCCACCATTGAACGACATCACGCCGATTAGCAGCGGCCGTCAATGGATTGGCTATGCGACGTTTGTCATCCTGGCGATGATCCTGATTCCGCTACCGCACAAGTTTTGGCAAGCGGCCGATATTTATTGCCCCTACTTGTAATTGGAGATTGAAGAATGCCGACTGGAGATTCGTTTGTGCGAGATCGCTGTAGAGGTGACATGATTGCGTTACTGGACGTTGGCGGCGAAGGCCGATACGCGACGGCAATGAACCTCAATCCGAGCGCCGAAAAAACGCTCGGTCCTGACAAGGGACGGCCGATCCCGAATCGAATCGACGAACGAGCCGAGGACATTCCGCTGCCGGATTCGTCGGTCAAAGCGATTGTCGTCGAACGCACACCGCTTCGCAACGAAGCGATTGACGAACTTGCAAGGGTTGCCACCAACGATGCAACCTTGGTCTTTCGCCATCCCGTTGACGAACACTCCGACCCGCACGCACGGGTAATAGAGCAAATTAACGGCGAAGTCGAGATTGACCAATTGGAATTTGATGACCAGATGGTTCAACAACTGACGATTCGACTTGGAGCAGGCTAGTCGTGAGCTAGAACTGACGAGTCGCGGGCACAAAGAGGGACTTGGGCTCAATCAAGTTGGCGACACGTCGTCAAGAGTCGTTCCGATCGCCACGTACGGGCTGATGTAATTGAATGCCTGCGCCTTCGATCACGTCTTCCGCAGCGAAACGCGTTTCTACTTGGCGTTATTGATGGGGCGACGATGGCGATGATTTTGCTCGGATTCATCCTGGGCGTGTATATGAACAAGAAAGACATGGTCCCGCACCACTCGATCGCGATCCTGAGAACGAGCCGAAATCAGCGGCCACCAAGTCCGCGAACTTGCCGACGAGATCATCAAGGCCCAGAGAAGGGAGATCGCCGAAATGAAACAGTTGATCGCGGACCTCGAGGATGGTTCGCCCGATGCCCTTGCCGCGAAATGAGCTGCGCGGTTTTTGCCAACCCACTTTGGCATCGCAGTTGCGAGTCCGCTGTGTTTCCGCGAAGTTGGTGATCGTCCCAACTTCACTGTGGCAAAACGACATCATGTGCCGACACCGGACTTTCAATTCCTCCTTGGCACAACTCTCATGGGGCCGACGACGTAGTTTGGATTTTGATGTTTTGCGATTTCGGCGGCTTGGATGTTGTTGCGGGCCGGAACGACGACACTGAGTGGCATACCATAGACGCCGGGCGGTGGTTCCATCGTGACCTCCCAGAGATCAAACACGCCCGCGTCGTAGGCTTGCAGATTGAGTTGCAACTGCTGTATTTGCTGTGCACGCATTTGTTGGCGTTGGTATGCTTCTGCTTGAGCATGTGCGAGGAATGATTCCTGCTCTTTCGCTTCATAGTCCTCTTTGGCCGCCAGCCAACGTTCCCAGCCTGGCTTGAGCACGTTCACCACTTCGTCGGTAAACAGAAAGAATGGCGCACAGTACAAATCGCCATCCTCTAGCTCAATCATCACGCCAGCGCATTCAAACGCGCGAGGCTCGCCTTTGAGTTTCTTCGCCCATTTCTCAAGTTCTTTTTCACCAGCGATTTCTTCGCCTGTGAAATGCTCCACGATCTTGGGGATGATGGCTCGGTAGACACCAGGCATCTTGTCGAATCGGCGGTTGTTGACGTAAACGCGTCCAAGTCGTCGTTGGATCACGACCGGGTGCTTGTCAAAGCCAACGATTCGGCCCGGCATCTTCAAGCCAGACTTCAGCGTCCAAACTTGCGTGCTTCCGGTCGATTGACCAAGCTTTTCGGCTTCCTTGTCAACGTATTCCTGGTCCCGCTTCGACAGTTTCTTCAGTGGCACGGCCACCAGGTCACTATTTTTCTTTTTGAGCACCACGGTCGAGTCGCTAAAAGCGATCATGTCACCAGTAATACTGTAGTTCCCGGTCGAGTCGGACCATTCTTTTGCGTCGGCGTTGGTAGCCGCCACGACAACTATTGTCAGCCAGAGTGCATAAGTTTTCATCGTTGTGTATCTCCTGTGTGTGAAGTGGGTTGCTCCAAGACAACCACGCTGCGCGGATTGACACGGTAGGCGTGCTGGTTGATGACCGGGCTTGATTCGTCGCATTGGATATCGAGTGGACTGGGCAGCGAAGTGTCGATGACCCGTTGCCAATCGCGATCTCGCGGATGCACAACAAAGGGACGTGCTTCCTTCGAGCCGTTGATCATTACGTACAGATCGCCACAGCAGTTCCGTGAATCCCGCAGGTGATAAGCCAATACCCGCGACTGAGCCGACATGTCGACGGTCGGTTCTTCAGCACCAAACCAGCAGATATCGTCTCGCCAAAACGTCGATCGTCCAATGGATAGATGCTTTTTCCGGAAGGCGATCATCTGCTTGAAGAAGCGAAACACTTCTTGGTTGGATTCGAGTCGATGCCAGTCAAGCCAACTCGTTTCGTTGTCTTGGTTGTAGGGATTGTTGTTGCCGCCCTGCGTTTGCATGAATTCGTCGCCCATGCGGAACATCGGCGTCCCAGCCGAAAGCATTAACAGACAACAGAAGTTCTTGACTTGACGTTTGCGTAAGTCTCGCACCGATTGGGGAGCATCAGCGTCGCCTTCCCAGTCGTGATTGGAACTGAATTCATTCGGGCCATCCTGGTTGCCTTGGCCATTGGCTTCGTTGTGCTTGTCGTTGTAGGCGACGAGGTCATAAAGCGTGAAGCCATCGTGCGATGTGACGTAGTTGATGCTCTGGAATGGCCGGAATGACTGTGAAGGGTGATCTGGGAATAAGTCGCTGCTGCCGTACAATCTTGTCATCAGGTCCGGCACCATTCCCGCATCGCCTCGAACGAAACGCTGCAACGTGTCACGATAGCGACCGTTCCACTGCATCCAAGTTTGACCGGGGAACGAGCTGCCCAATTGGTACAGCCCGGCGGCATCCCAGGGTTCAGCAATCAGGCGGACGTTCGCCAAATCGGGATCGCTCGCAATCTGATCGAAAAGTGGTGGCTGTTGCAGATTGATGTTGCCTTCCGAGTCCCTTGAAAAGACTGACGCGAGATCGAAACGAAATCCGTCGACATGCATTTCCTTTGCCCAGTATCGCAGGCTATCGACGATAAGCGACCGGACGGTGGGATGCGAGGTATCGAGAGTGTTGCCGGTGCCGCTGAAATTTGCATAGGGCGAGGCGGGATCACTTGAGGCAACGTAGTAGACGTCGTTGTCGATTCCGCGGTAACTATAGGTCGGCCCGCGATGATCGCCTTCGCATGTGTGGTTGTAGACGACGTCCAAGATGACTTCGATTTTGGCCGCGTGCAGCTCACGAACCATCTCGCGAAACTGGCTGTGTTGCTCGCATGACGAGTGGTGTGACGAGTAGGCGTGATGGGGCGAAAAAAAGTTCAGCGGCATGTAGCCCCAATAGTTATTGTCCTCCGGATCGAACTGAAAGGCCGGCATCAGTTCAACCGCAGTGACGCCAAGCTCCTTGAGGTACGGGATTTTTTTCACGACGCCAGCGAACGTGCCGCGGTTGTTGGCGTCAACATTGGAAGAGGGATCGCGTGTGAATCCACGCACGTGCATTTCGTAGATCACCAAATCCGAACCATGCCGAATCCTCGGCTCATCGCCCCAGTCGAACGGACAACGGCACACATCCAGCCGCCCCAGCGGAGCGCGGCCTGCATTAGAACCGGGCGAGCGGGCTGCTTCGCGGTTGAAGCATTCCGGGAAGAAAATGCTACGCGAGTACGGATCGAGCAAAATCTTTTCTGGGTCGAAAGCGTGCCATGGCAGAGCAGCACCCTCGACCGGTCCATCGACCTGGTAAGCATAGTATTTCGCATCGCCTGCTTCGGACATTGGGACACGGCAATGCCAGATCGGACCTGACTTGTTCTTCAGTGGATCGAGTACGACGGAGTGCCATGGAACACGCAGTTCGTCTTTGAGATACATCAAAAGCGTAACGCTGCGAGCATTTCCCGCATACAGCGCAAAACTGTACGCTTGTTCCTGCTCCAGCCATGTAACGCCTAGCGGTCGTGGCGTGCCATCGGACTGTTCCCAACTAGGTCCCTGCACTGGGCGTCCACGTGGTATTGACGTCACATCCGTACCACAGTGACGGCAATGCGACTGGATCGTTTTGTGTATCATTGAATGGCCGTCGCTAGTGTCCGGATCGTGTACGTTCAAACTCGACCTGCAAACTCAACAACTCTGAGCGCAGCCGGTCGATCTGCCACTGCAAATGCTGCATGGGATCAGCCGTGATTTCTGGCTGTTCCGCTCGCTCCAACGCCAGTCTCGCGAGCTGCGAGTTGAGTTCCAGTCGCTTCAATTGGTCCTCGCGAATATAGCCGCTCGCCTTTCTCGCCCAAGCAAGCTGTTCCTCGGCAAGAATGACGTCGTTCTTGAGCGACTGCAAATGACTCTTGTGCAAATCATCGTCGGCGTGCTTTCCCGCATGTTCGACCAACTTCGTCGCGTAGGCGACCTGGTTCTGTAGCCTCAACAGCGACAGCTTGGAGTTCATGCCGGGGATGCGACGGTTGGCTTCGATTGCCGTTGACAAATCGTGTTTCGCCAGCTCCAGCTTCTTTTGAAAGTACCGCACATTCACGTCGTCGGTTGCGGCCTTTTGCTCTTGAGCCATCGTCATTGTGGTCAGTGGCAGGCTAATAAGAACCGCGATCACAACGCGGACGAGTCGGTTACGTTGGCAGTTCATCGTATCCTCGATCGTAAAGTGTGGTGGAAATTAGTTAGGCGACTTCGCAAACGCGGTTCATGGTTCCAAAGTCATTGGGCACACATTGCGGGCATTCGGCACCGGCATGGCAGTTGGTTTCGCAGCACCACTCGCCATCGACGACAAACTTAAATTCGTAGTGTCCCGGCTTCAGTTTGAGCTTGGCCGACCATTTCCCATGGTCGGTCTCGTCCATCGGTGTCGCCTCGGGATTCCACTCATTGACTGCACTTTAGGCGAACGGATGCCATTGTGAAATTGATATAGGC
>TARA_R110002073_G_scaffold104622_2_pt1 | contig 14527 bp, 18 predicted proteins | sample TARA_R110002073 | Tara Oceans TARA_R110002073 (sample SAMEA4397174) | marine metagenome | biome: Polar Biome; feature: [DCM] deep chlorophyll maximum layer (ENVO:01000326); material: water (ENVO:00002006), including particulate matter (ENVO:01000060) such as... | depth 40 m
TCATTTGTTCGTTTGAACCAGTCACTCAAAAATCATAGCCGATCTTGAGTGCCTCAAGGTCTTCACGCGCGATACTTGCAGGAACTGGGAAGTACCCATCCTTCACAACGATCTCTTGACCCGATTGCGAGAACACCATCTTGATGAACTCAGCACGCAGTGGATCAGTGATGCCGGTCGTAGGATCAGCATTCACATAGAGATACAAGAAGCGAGCGATCGGGTACTCACCTGAGTAGGCATTTTCTGCCGTTGCATCGACCGCATCGTACCCATCGTACGAAACTGACAATGCTTTGACGCCTGCGGTCTTGTATCCGATGCCTGAGTAACCCAAGCCATACAAATCAGTCGTGACCGCCTGAACCACAGCCGATGAACCAGGTTGCTCTTTAACCGATGCCTTGTAATCGTTCCCCTGCAGACCGATCTTCTTGAAGTACCCGTAAGTACCAGAAGCCGAGTTGCGCCCGTACAGGTTGATCGGACGCGACTTGAACTTCGGATCAGTCACACCAAGATCACCCCATGTCAGATCGCCATCAGCGACCGAGTACACACGAGTCAGATCTTCAATGCTGATCTCATCAAGCGGGCAATCCTTGTGCACATACACCGCAAGACAGTCGATCGCAGTCCGCACAGGTGTCGGAGGGTATCCGAACTCTTCCTCGAACTTATCCATCTCCGCACCTTTCATCGGACGCGACATCGGTCCAAAGTGCGATTGACCCTCGATCAAAGCAGCAGGAGCGGTCGACGACCCCTTGCCTTCCACTTCTGTCTGAGTCGCAGGGTAGAACTTCTTGAAATCCTCCCCCCAAAGAGTCATCAGGTTGTTCATCGTGTCAGAGCCAATCGACTTGATGCTTCCCGAAACGCCGCTGGTCGCCTCATAAGTCGGGAGCTCAGGGTCAACCCCGCCGCCCATCATCGTCCCCATCGCGATCAAAGGCATCGCAGCCAATCCCACCATCATCGATGCAAACTTTCGTGATTTCATGACAACTCTCCATGTCTACAGAATCGGTTGAACAAAGCGAACTCTTCGCCTTTATACAACATTCGCACGCCTTTCATACGAAAGCGAATTCTGCGGCATGAAGGTTGTATTAAGACGCTCAAACAAAGCCGTAAACCATTGCCAAACAGCACCTTTGAACACCGAGCCGACAAAGGCCAATTTGCGATTATTCCTCGCCAAGCAACCCCTCAACCGCCGAAACCAACCCCGCATCCTCCGGAGCCGTTCGCGATGGGAATCGCATCACAACCTCGCCCTTCCGATTCACCAAAAACTTGGCGAAGTTCCACTCAGGTTCCCCACCGATCGGCTCAGGCTGCGCCGCCAACTGCGCGTACAACGGATGCACCCCATCACCCTTCACAACAATCTTCCCTGCCATCGGGAATGTCACCCCATACTCATTGCTGCAAAACAACGCGATCTCCTCATTCGTCCCAGGTTCCTGAGCCCCAAACTCATTCGCAGGGAACCCAACAATCACAAACCCATCGTCCTTGTACTTCTGATACATCGCCTCCAGTCCCTCGTACTGAGGGGTTAACCCACAAGCACTCGCGACATTGACAAACATCACCACAGATCCACGAAAGTCCTCAAGCGAACGCGTAGACCCATCGAGCATCTCAAACTCATACCCAAGCACATCCTTCGAACTCATCTTCATCTCCTGTTCCGTTTCAACTGGTGATTCATCTCCAACTAAGGTGGACACGACGACATCAGATCTTCGCTCATCATCCTGATTCGCCAAAACCACCATCCCCAAATACACTGGCAAAAATACTGCTACAACAACCCCAGCACCCATTCCTGACTTCTTACCACAGCACCAACCCATACCGCACCGCCTTCCGCGATCTCCGACCGCTATGCTTTTCCGTGATGTCAACACCCTCTAGCCAACACATCCTACGCCGAACCGTCCGCTTCACCATCAATACCGACGGCTCAATCTCCGGATTCAACACCACCGCCGGCAAACCAACCATGACCACCCTCGGTCGCTACTACGAACTCCAAATCGCCGTCCAAGGCGCACCAGACCCAACCACCGGCTATCTCCTCGGAATCCAAGAAATCGACGCACTCGTCCGAAACACGCTCATACCCATCATCGCCGCCCAAATACACCTTGACCCATCCGTTTCGCCCCACACACTCCTGCCCAAACTCTGGTCGACCGCCGCAGCAAAGCTCGTCCCGACCCTCCACGCAGTCCGCTGGCAACTCACCCCATACCATTCCATCGAGATGACCAACGAATCCAGAGACAACAACACCATCCTCCTCCGCCAACGCTACGAGTTCGCCGCCGCACATCGCCTCCACACCCCCGCGCTCACCGATCAACAAAACGCCGACTTCTTCGGCAAATGCAACAACCCCTCCGGACACGGCCACAACTACAAGGTCGAACCCACCATCCGAGTCCCACTCAGCATCCTCACACCAGAACTCCAACTCAAAATCGAGCAAGCCGTCAACGACTCAATCATCAACCCACTCGATCACAAGTTCCTCAACACCGACTGCCCCCCATTCGATCAAACCAACGAAGGCACCATCCCCTCCGTCGAAAACATCACAACACACTGCTACCAATCCCTCGCCCCAGCCCTGGAAAATCTCGGATGCACCCTCGACCAAATCACCGTCTGGGAAACCGACCGCACCAGCGCCACCTACCCTGCATAAACACCCCGACAAGCCCTATCGTCAACCGTGTCAGAAGTTCACGACCCAAAGCGAATCCTCATCATCCGCCCAAGCGCGCTGGGTGACATCTGCCGTTCCACCCCCGTACTCGCCGCGCTCAAAGCCCGCTACCCAGATGCCAAAATCGACTGGATGGTCCGCGACACCTACACCCAAGCGATCGAGCATCATCCCGCCCTCAACGAAGTCATCCCCTTCAAACGCGTCGAGCTCGGAAAGCAGTGCCGCCACTTCCGTTTCGGCCCGCTCATCAAATGGCTCAAAGAACTCCGCAAAAACAACTATGACATGGTCCTCGATTGCCAAGGACTCGCCCGCTCCGGATTCTTCTCCCGCGCCACCGGATCCAAACTCCGGTTCGGGTTCAAAGACTCTCAAGAGCTCGGATGGATCTTCCACAACCAACGCGTCGAAGCCCCCAAAGCTATGCACTCTGTAGACCGTATGCTCGCTCTTGCCGCTGCTGCTGGCGCCGATGTCTCCAACCCCGATGTCTCCCTCTATGCCGGACAAGCCGAGCTCTCCGAGGTCATCATCGAATACCCCGAACCCTACGCCGTCCTCGCCCCCACCTCCGCATGGAATGCCAAGTGCTGGCCCATCGACCGCTTCACCCTCCTCGCCAAAGACCTCATCAAAAACAAAAACATCCAACGCATCATCATCGTCGGAGGCCCAGGCGAACGCCTCCACTGCGCCCCACTCCTCGAACTCGCCAAAGGTCACCCGAAGATCACCGACCGGGTCGGATCAACCTCCATCGCCCTCCTCATGGCCATCATCGCACGCGCCAAACTCGTCGTTGCCAACGATTCCGCCGCCCTCCACATGGCCGTCGGATTCAAACGCCCCCTCGTCGGCCTCCTGGGACCAACCGACCCAAAGAAAGCATCACCCTACCACCGCGAATCCGACATCCTGCAGCACATCAATGAAGGCGACGAGTTCTACTTCCGCGACAACCGTTCCGCTGAAATGATCCAACGCATCACCCCAGCAGAAGTTCTCGAAGCCTGCAACGCAAGACTCGATAACTAAAAAACCCGGAGTATCCACTCCGGGTCTGAACTTCCGTTCTTTCAAAAACTCTTACGCCTTCGCGCCCGCATGTTCAAGCGCAAACGCCTTCATGAACTCCACGAGCTTCACGCACCCCTCCTTCGGGAACGCGTTGTAAATACTCGCGCGCATCCCGCCAATCGACCGGTGCCCCGCAAGCGTCGTGAGCCCCTGCTCCTCCGCCTGCTCGATAAACAACGCATCAAGCTCCGCCGTCGGGCACTTGAAGGTGATATTCATCAGCGACCGATCTTCCTTCACCGAGTGCGGCGTAAAGAAGTCCTGCGAATCGATGAAATCATAAATCACCGCCGCCTTCTCTTTGTTCATCTCATCCATCGCAGTGAGCCCGCCCTCAGCGAGGATCCACTTGAACACCTGCCCCATCAGGTACACACCAAAAGTGTTCGGCGTGTTGTAGCGTCCCTCCTTCTTCGCCATCAGATCGTACTGCATCATCTTCGGAAGCTCGCGCACCGGATTGTTGATGATGTCCGTCTTCGCGATCAGCAGCGTCGTCCCCGAAGGACCAAGATTCTTCTGCGCTCCCGCATAGATCAATCCATACTTGCTCACATCAATCGGACGCGAGTAAATATTCGACGACATATCCGCGACCAAGAACGAATTCCCCGGAGTCGCAGGCAACTCCTTGAACTCCGTCCCCATGATCGTGTTGTTGGAAGTAAACTGCACATACGCCGGATTCTCCGAGTGCTTGACCTCATCACCCTTCGGGATGTGATTAAACCCAGTGTCCTTTGAAGAACCCGCGATATGAACCGTGCCGTAGTGATGAACCTCAGCGATCGAGTCCTGAGCCCACTTTCCAGTCTCGAAATAATCCGCAGTCCGATCAGATGCAAGGAAGTTCGCTGGAACCATGTAGCACTGGCTCGTCGCCCCGCCCTGCATCCAGAAGATCGAGTAGTCCTCAGGAACATTCCCAACCGCTCGACAGTCCGCCTCAGTCTCGTGCGTCACACGATCAAAGTACTGGTTCCGGTGCGAGTGCTCCATGATCCCGATCCCGGAATCAAAGATATTCCAAATATCCTTCTGCGCCTGCTGAATCACGCTCTCAGGCAAACACGCAGGACCAGCCGAAAAGTTGTAAACACGATCACCCATGACAGTTCTCCTAGTTCCGAAAATCCCGCCAGATCAAAACGCCGGGCAGAGTTGCTCTTCATTCAATACCTGTTTATTGACAACATGCAGCGTCCGCGACTCTTCAATCACCGTCCGCACAATGCGGATCACCTCAAGAGCCACCGCCTCCTGCGCCTGATCAGTCGATGCACCAACATGATGCGTCAACGAAACACCCGGCAACTCCGCGATCTCCTGCTCCCAAGCACAATCCTTGCTCGAAGGTTGATCCTGATACACATCAAGCCCCACCCGGACCCCCTTCTCCTTCACAGCTTGAATCAACGCCTGCTCATCAACAATCTCCCCACGCGAAGTATTGATAAACATCGCCCCAGGCTTCATCGCCCCAAAGAACCCAGGCCCACAAAGCTTGTCCGTATCTGCACACAACGCCACATGCACCGAGACAATGTCCGCATCCTCGATCGCTGCCTTGAGCGCATCACGAGAGTATTCAATCATCTTGATCCCAAGCGCACGAGCGGTTTCTTTGTGCATCGATCGCGACTGTGCACTGACATTCATCTCAAACGCCTGCGCCCGCTTAATCAGCTCCATCCCGATCGAGCCCATCCCCACCACGAGCAAGTTGCTCCCCTTGAGCCCCTTTGCTTTGGAGAACTCTTTCTTGTTCCAACGCCCCTCACGCAGTGACTTGGTCTGCAGCGAGATCCGACGATCCAGATTCAACATGTGCCCAAACGCAAGCTCCGCAACCGCGACCGCGTTCATCCCAGGACAGTTGCAAACCGGGATCCCCTTCACGCCAGCAGCCGCTGAATCAATGTTGTCATGCCCCGCACCAGCTCGGATCACAAGCCCCAGCTCCCCACAGTCCTCAAACACCGACGCCGGCACCTTTGTGGACCGAACAACCAGCACCTTCGCGCCCGTCGCTTTCAAAGCCGCCGAAATCGTCTCAGGCCCAAGATCCGCATCCTGATGCACATCGCAACCAAGCTCACGAAGACCATCAATACCGATCTGATCGAACTTATCCGCAATCAACACGCCAGGCTTGCTACCCATCTTGAACCTCCAGTGTTCGAGTTCAATCCGAACCCGCTCACCTGATTCTAGGACAAGCACACCCCAATTGCCGAGCCATCACTGCCCAGTATCCACCTCTTGCCCACCAAAATCGATCCCTCTCAATCCCCCCCGCGTCCACCGAAACACGCCGGGGTACAACATCTCGTCGTCCGCTTCAATCAAAACCGGATCAGTACTCGTCGGCGTACGCGGATCAACCCCAAGGTTCGCATCATCTGTGTCTCGTGTACTGACCGATCCATCAAAGAACAAAATCGGTTGGCTCGTCCCAGGCACAAAATACAGCACTGAATCCGATCGACCATGACGAGCAAAGGTGTCAAACATCCATACCTTCGATGACGGAAACGCGACCTCCGTAAGCTTCCGATCAACCAAATACCGAGTATCACGCGCGAACGATCCATACGCATTATTCGTCTGTGACAATGGACGATACGCCCCACGCTGACGATCAACAGAGTATGTAAACACACTCGTCTCGTACGAACTCTCAAACTTCCGACGGATCGACCCGCTCGAATACTCCTCGATCGGAGTCTCCGCACGCTCCACCTGTTCCTCATCCTCAGGACACGCAGCGACAGGCTCCTCAGGATTCCCCGTCATGTAATCCAAGTACACCAAGTGCGTAAACCAAAGATTCGAAAACCAGTTTGAACCAGCGCTCGCATTCGAGTACCCAGTCCGATCACGAATAATGTCCTGCGCCTGAAACGACACGCCGTTGATATCTGAAAACGGATTCGACAAATCCGCATACTCCGTATCAGGCTTCTCATTCCCCCTCCACCACAGCGCCGCGATCACATTGCGATTATCATCCGTATACATCGAAGCCGCCAGACCGTTCTGCCGCATATTCGAGCTGCACAGCAGCGTCCGCGAGGAAGCGCGAGCCGCCCCCAACGCAGGGAGCAGAATCCCAATCAACAACGCAATGATCGCGATAACCACGAGCAGCTCGATTAATGTAAAGCCAGTTCGGCTTCTCGCACGCAAGTTGTCGATTCCTCTATTCTGCAAAGCACCATCCAAACACTTCGAAGCCAATCTAAGACACAAGCAGAACCGCAAGCGCCAAAACGGTGATCCCACCAGCACACGCAACAGATACCCATGCTTTCTTTCGTTCATTCATCCACGCCCGACGCAAAGAACGGACCGCTCGCTTCAACTCATCAGTCTGCTTAATCGCCTCAAGCCCATCAGCCCCCCCCGCGCTTCCACCAGCATACCCCGCGTCGTCCGCTCGTCGACCCGCGGAGTTCTGCCCACGCGTTTCCTGATCCCCAAGCGGAATTGCAGCAGGACCTGACACCAGTTCAGCACCCGCTGGTGGTTCAGCACGCAACGCCAACACCTCAACCGACGCCCTCCCAGGCAGTGGACGAGATGGACCGAGCCCTAGATGCTGCCGATCGCGATCCGTCGAAAACACTTCTTGGCAGTTCCCACACGAAAACGCATCCTTCGCAACCCCCTCACCACAGTTGTGACACACCCCAAACAACTGCGCCACCCCAGGCGTATGTTTCGCAAGCATCCAGAACTGCCGAGTGCTGGGACCCCGCAGCACAGAGTTTGCCTCGATCCCCCCGCTCTCCACCAATCGCTTGATCGTCGAATAGTTACACCCAGGACGATGCGGCACCAACTCGTCACGCACAAACCAAGGCCCCATCTCATTCTGTGATGCTTGCCGACTCAGCGGATCAAACCGAGCATGACACGACCCGCATCTTCCAGAATCCGCTGTCAGAGCTCCGCAGAAGGGACAAATCAGCCGACGAAGCTTCGGACTCGCAAGCTCACCTTCCCCCCCACCAACCGTCGAAGTCGCAACCCCGATCGCCAACGACATCAGCGCCCCACGCCGGCTCTCGTCCGCGTCTGATGATCCCTCGTGTTTGGTCGCCGTAGTATCCATCAAACTCCGCTCAATAACATATGTACACCCAACTGGTTCTCGTTGATCGACAGCACCGATAAACAACTATCGACACTTCCTGTACGCACCGCCCATGAAAAGGTTGACCCAAGCTCAGTTCTCACCCAGTTTCAAACACAATCACCCATGATTCACAAATTCGCACATTTTCAGTACACCAAACAATCTACCAGATTGACGACTTCATTTCACAGAGTTGGTCGCCACTTACCGACTCTTCTGTGCGCTTTTTTACTCGGATGTGCCCAAACCCAAACCAACCAATCCACATCACAACCACCCAAAGCCGCCGCACTCGTCAATGGTAAACCCATCACCCAGCAGCAACTCTGGACCCACCTCGCCGAATCCAACGGCCAACAAATCCTCGACGAACTCATCCTGACCAAACTCCTCGACACCGCCGCAGCACAACACAACTGGACCATCTCAGAAGCCGACCAACAACACGAACTCGACGCCCTCATCGCAGTCCTCGACCAAAGCTCCGATCCACAAAGCACCCCGCGCCTGATTGAATCCATCCGGAAATCCCGAGGGCTCGGCCCAACCCGATTCGCCGCCCTCCTCCGCCGCAACGCAATCCTCCGCAGAATGGTCGCTGACGACCCAAACCTCCAAGCACAAATACAAAGTCAAATCCAACAAGCCACCAACCAACTCAACTCTGAACCAACCCCACAACAAGCCCAGCGAATCAAGCACCGAGCTACACTCGTCGCGCAGCTACAAGCAATGGAAGTCGTCGCACGCCAACTGGTCGATCAAGCGGAGGTATTGGTGATGGACCGATCGATCAACTGGTCTGGGGAATGACCAGATGTGTGCGCACAAAAACGGTCATGTTCCCCGTGGAACAATTGCACCCAACAATCCAGCGCCGAATCAACCACTCGTAATTCGTGTCGTTGCGATATTCGGTCACCTCGCCGGTTGGGCCGTGCTGTACTCGCTCGGTATCGCGATCATGCTCGGCGAACTCCTCAATGATCCGATCACACCACCTGCACTGATCTATGTTGCATTGTGTGCACACAGCGGATACCTCTTGGATCGGATCAAGTTCCGCGATGCCGATCTCGACCCTGCGGATCTCATGGCTGATCCACTCCGACACGCGTACCTCCGAAACCATGCGAGGCTACTTCGAATCATCATGTGGATTGAGTGGGCGCTCGCGATTGGTGTAGGATTCCAAATCACCCAACTGCTTGGCGCCTTCGTGTTGAGCGGAATCGCAGCGGGATATCTGTATTCTGGATGGAAGCCAGGGAAAGTTGCTCGGCTCAAAGATGTCGCGGGACTCAAGGCGGTGATGGTCAGTTGTGCGGTGCTCGGACTCTGTGCCGCAGCGGTACTTGGCGAGCGTATTCTGGAAGAAGGCTCACATGTATGGCCGGATGCGATGGTGATTGTGTGTACGCTTGTGGGGATGGGGCTGGTGGTGTTTGGGGATGCTGTGATCTGTGATTTGGATGATCGTGTGAGTGATGGTCGGTTCAACACGAAGAGCTTGCCGGTCATGGTCGGATCTCGGATCGCGGGGTTTGTTGGCGGCGGAATCCTGTTGCTCGGCGGGATGGTGATTGTCGTTGGCGGGATCAGTCACGATGATTTGCAACTTCGAATTGTGTTTACGGCAATACTTGTGATCTCCGGTCTCGGTATTCTGCGATGGGGTTCGGCATGGGGTGGGCGGCGAGACTGGATCGACGGACGGATGTTGGTGATCGCATTGTGTACGCTGGGTTCACTGAATATCGGAGCAATCAGCTAAGCAAGTATCGGATTGGCTCCCCCTGTTTATCTTGCTTTGAACCTGCTTTCTGATACCCTATCTACAATACATGTTTCCGGCTTTCATATTTCATACAAAGAGAATTTCATGAGACATCCCATCCTCGGCTTGGTGCTTTTCGTAGCACTGTTCATTCCGAATGCTTACGCGCACGATGATTTGTGCACGGATCCGGTGGCTCTGGGCTCTATTGAGCTTGATCATGGAGTTGCACTCTTCCATATCGATGGGATCTATGCGTATGTGCTCACCTCGGGAAATGCTACTACGGAAGCCCGGATCACGACACTTGATATTCATGACCCCAGCTCAATTGTGGAAGTCGATCATGAAACACTCGGGGCGGCGACCACTTGGGTCAGAAAGCCGCAGGTTCATGATGGGATGTTGTATGCGGTTTCAGAGCAGGCGGTATATGTGTTTGATCTTGCGGATCCGAGTGATCTGGTCCAAGTTGGGGTGTATGAGAGCACCTTTGCGACCGCTTTGGAGTCCGTTGCTTTTCTGGGCGACACCATGTATCTCGGATCGGATCAGTTTGTAGGCGAGATTGTTGATGTATCCACCCCTTCGAGCCCGGTGGCTGTTGATGCGGCGGCTCTCAGCTACTCGATCATTGGTGTGATTGATGGTGTTGGGTACACACAGAACGGGCAGGCGGTTGATCTGAGTGACCCGCACGCTCCGGTGCTTGGCGGCGGGGTAAGCGGGATCGGTGATTCATTCCGCATCCATCGTGATCTCGACACGCTGTACTTTCTTGGCGATGGCGAGGGACGGATCAATATCGCGAACCCACTGAATCCGGAGCTGATCCAGGAAAGCTATTCACTCCTCAGTGTCGCGTATGAATCCTTTATGATGCGTGGGTCCGTGATGTTTGTTGGCAGACCCATGGGAGATTTTTCTGCATCTAGTTTGCTATGGGTTGATCTGTCTCGTCCGGATGATTCAGTGAACGCGGGTGAGGTCTTTCTGAGTGATGAGCTTGTTCTAGAAGACTGCATGTATCATGAGGGGCTGTTCTGGGTGTTGTACAGCGGCTCGTTGGTCGCGTACGACATCACGCTCAATCAGATTGTGGGGACTCGGCACACGCTTGCATCGACCAATGATGTGGTGGTGTTCGGGACGCACGCGGCGGTTGGTACTGAGGGTGGGAGTCTGGAGATTTATGATGTTTCTGACCCGCGGGATCCGGTGTTAGTTTCTTCGCTGAGTTTCACAGACAATGTGCGTGGGGTTGATGTGTACGGGGATGTACTCTATCTCGCGGGGTTTCGCGAGAATTTGAACATTGTGGATGTCTCTGATCCATTGAATCCTGTGGTGATTGGGAATATTGACACTGGACGGCGAGCGACGGATGTCGAGGTGGTTGGCGACCTGCTGTATGTTGTTGATCGGTTTGAGGGACTGACGATTCTGGACATCAGCGAGCCGATGGTTCCGGTGGTGCTTTCGAATCTTGATACGCCGGGCTGGGCGAAGCACATCTTTGTTGATGAGTCGAGGCAGGTGGCGTTCATTTCGCACAATCGGTTCGATATGCAGATCATTGATGTAGCTGATCCCTCAGCTCCTGCGATAATCGGATCGATCACCCCAACAAATAACATCCCTGACGGGACGGATACTGAGGGATTCGAATCAACTTTGGTGATCGGCGATCTGTTGTATGCCGCGGAGTCGAGGGATGGGATTCAGATCTTTGATATCAGCGATCTGACAAATCCGATACATATAGATCAACTGCCTTCGCAGGCAGATTCTGAAATCGTTGGTGTCTCAGCGCAGGGGTACACGCATCGGATGCTGATTCACGGCGATCGGTTGATCGTGTCGCAGGGGACCGGTGGGATTTGTGCGTACGACATCAGCGATCCGCTGAATCCAGTTCAGGCGCAGTGGGTCTTGTCTCGTTCTTCTACTGCCTTGAGTTCAGTTCGTGGTCTTGAGATGCATCAGGGCGTGGTGCTGGCTACGGCGTATGAAGGCGGGCTTCGGATTTATGATTTGTCGGAGTGCTCCGAATGCTTTGCGGATATGAACGCGGATGGGTCGCTGAACTTCTTGGATGTTTCGGCGTTCTTGACTGCATTCGCGGCGCAGGAACTCGACGGCGACTTCAATGCTGACGGATCATTCAACTTTTTGGATGTCTCGGCGTTTCTTGCTGAGTTTGGGGCGGGGTGCCCTTGAGCGGGTGAGCTGACCGGCTGAGTCTTGATGTCAATGTGTGACAAAATTCCTTGATATTCATGGAATACTCCTGATTCGTGAAGCATTATCATCCTATCGGTAAACAAGTGTTTACCGATAGGAGTCGTAAACGATGCTGGAACAAGATCAATCTCGGCGGAATACGCGTCTTGAACTGCGAGAAGCTGCGGTTCGCCTCGGTGCTCGGGATGGGGTGCAGGGGGCTTCTGTACGCACGATTGCTCGTGAAGCGGGGGTTTCTGAAGGGGCGGTGTACAAGCACTTTGGGAACAAGGACGAGTTGATCCGCGAGGCGTACACGGCGATTGTGGACGAGATGGCACGGGACAAGCAGGTGCTGCTTCGGGCGGATCTGCCTTTCAAACACGCTCTGAGGGCTTGGGTGAAACTGACCTTTGAGTACTTTGATGGGAATCGGGATGCGTTTACTTATGTGCTGTTGATGCCTCATCAGATGGCGGGGACGCTTGGGGAGATTTATCAGAAGCAGGGCGAGATTTTTTGTCGGTTCTTGGAGGATGCTCAAGAACGCGGGGAAGCGAAACAGATCGATCTTGGGCTTGGGTACGCACTCTTTACTGGGTGTGTGCTCAACATCCCGAGGTTGATTCAGGAGGGGGCTCTTGATGGGCCTGCTCAGACATATGGCGATGAGATTGCGGAGGTTGTGATTGGCTTGCTTGCTGTTTGAGCAGGCATTGCTGGATTGATTTTCGCGGTATCGGGTTCGTTATTTTCATCAAGAGGGTTCGGAGGGCTTGCGTGCCAGTGCAAGCCTGCGCGATCGTTGCGTGTGCAGCGTGCGTGAAACGGACTGGCTTCGACAGCTTCGGGAACGAAGCGAGGAGTAGTGAAATGACAGTAGATAAGAAAGTGATGAATCGTGCAACATTGGGGGCTTTGGCGTTGGTTGCGATGACTGGTTCTGCGGCGGTTGCTGGGACGGTTCAGATACAGGTGAATGTTGAGAATCTTGCGCCGACGAACAGTGTTGCGTTTGCACCTCTTCGCATTGGGTTCCACAATGGCACTTACGACTCATTTGATAATGGCGCTGTAGCGACTGATGCGATTGTGTCAATTGCTGAAGGCGGGTCTGGCTCAGAGTGGTTCCCTGCGTTTGCAGCGGCTGATCCATCGGCGACGCTTGGCACGATTGCTGCTGATGCTGGTGGGCCTTTGCTTGCTGGTGGGACGGGGAGTGCGATCTTTGATATTGATCCAACCACGAATCAGTTCTTTAGCTTTGGATCGATGGTTGTGCCGAGCAATGATTTCTTTATTGGCAACGATTCGTCTACGGCGTACCAGTTGTTTGATGAGAGCGGGAATCTGTTGATCTCGGAGATCACGCAGTACGGGCGTGATGTTTGGGATGCTGGTTCTGAGGTCAATGGTGCGTTTGGGGCTGCGTTCTTGGCGGGCTCAATGAATGCTGATCGCATCGCGGAGAACGGAACGGTTTCGTTTGACTTCGAGGGTCTCGATGTGTTCAACGGATTGACGACTGGAGCGGGGTACGATTTTGATCGTCAGTTTGGTGGTGACGATGCGATCTATCGGATTTCGTTCCAGGTTGTGCCTGCTCCGGGGAGCGCGTTGGCGCTGGGGCTTGGCGGACTGGCGGCCGTACGGCGCAGACGATAACTTCTGCGAAACAAATCTGTTTTCCTCACCAGGCGTGGCTTAACCGTCCGTCTGGTTTTTTTGTTCGATTATCGACGACGGCGGGTAGTCGCGAATCCTGCGAGTGCGAGGAGTGCGGCGGAGCTTGGTGCGGGGACGAATCCGGTGTAGCTCCAGCTGAGGATATCGTGGTTTGCCCATGCGGCACCGGTTGCGGAGGTGAATCCGACGAAGGCGGTTTCTTGGCCGAGGACGGAAACGAGATCGAGTTCGTAGGAGATCAGGGCGTCGATCGGGCGGGAGTCGATAAGCGACAAGCGGACTTCGAGGTTCGTGCCATCGTAGTCGATCCATGCGAACCATTGATCGCCGTCATCGAGTTCTGGTCCGGAGATGTCTGCGGTTGGGAGTCCGGAGTTGTGGTTGACGGAGCCGTTGAGGTTGATGCCGACATGGGATTGGCTTGGGTCGTTGTTTACGGAGTTGTGCCAAGTGTCGAACTCGACACCGAGGGATGTTCCGATTCCTTGGTATCCGATCCCTTGCCCAACGCCTCCGAGTGAGCTGTCGATTGGTTGAACGACGAAGACGAATCCGTCGGCGCCGTTTTCGGTGTTGCCGTCGAAAATGGAGCCTCCGGGGTCTGAGATGCGGAAGGAGAATTTTGTCGAGAAGTCGCTTGCGTCGACCTGTGTATCGGAGAAGATGCTCCCGGCTTGGTTGCCTGCGGATCGGGTGAGTCGCATGACTTCGCCGTCTGCTGTGGATGCGGTTGCGGCGGTGCCGTTGAGGACGAGTCCGGTGGTGTCGGAGAAGTCTGCGAAGTCGACCACATCGGCAGCTGCGAACGATGTGGTCAAGAGAGCGGCGGTGATTGCTGTGCGGTGCATATTGATATCCCTCTGAGAATTGTCGTGTT
>TARA_R110002073_G_scaffold5624_28_pt1 | contig 14525 bp, 13 predicted proteins | sample TARA_R110002073 | Tara Oceans TARA_R110002073 (sample SAMEA4397174) | marine metagenome | biome: Polar Biome; feature: [DCM] deep chlorophyll maximum layer (ENVO:01000326); material: water (ENVO:00002006), including particulate matter (ENVO:01000060) such as... | depth 40 m
GACCTGATGACCACCGTGGTCAAGGGACTTGGAATTTCAACCGAGAAAACCTTCACCAGCAAGAATGGTCGACCGATGAAAATTGCTGGTGGTGGCAAGATCATTCGCGAACTTGTGTAATTAACGCAGTGCCAAAGTCGGATGGATCGCAACGTAAACACGTCAGTTCCGCGGCGGATGCAAGTCATCTCAGCGATGCGGATGTGGGGCTGCGTAGCTCGACCACGAGCTCGAGCGTTTGTGATCCTCACGTCGATCTAGAACCCGCTGAACTGATCGAACGTCACCAACGCGGCGTTTGGCGGTACTTGCGGATGCTCGGGTGCGACAGTGCGACGGCGGACGACTTGACCCAGGAAACGTTTTTACGCGTCTTGCGGCAAGGCAATTTTACTCAGCACAATGACGCTGCGACCGCCGGCTACCTGCGACGCACCGCCTACAATCTACTGGTGTCGCGGCACCGCAAACACGGCCGTGTCCAAACCGTGGCCGAGCCCGCGGTGCTGGACGAGATCTGGAATCGATGGGCGGGCAAGGATTTGACGGGCGATATTGCCATTGATGCGTTAAGAAATTGCATGGAATTGCTAACCGAGCGAGCACAATCGGCACTGCAAATGCGTTTTAGAGATGACATCAGCCGGGTCGAGATCGGGGCCGCACTTGGAATTTCCGATCATGGTGCACGGAATTTGATGCAAAGAGCCAAGCAGCAGCTCCGAGATTGTGTCGAGGAAAAGCTGCACGCTAAGAATAGATAAGATGAACCGAAAAATTTCCCCTCACGAAGAACAAGCGATTGACGCGATGTTGGCCGAATTACACGGCCGACCCGCTCCCGATTTGTCTCAGCAAATCCTGCGTCAGTTGCGTGAAACGCCTTCCCGGGGCGACTTGTGTGCTGAATCGTTGACCTCATCGGGCTCGCTGCGGGTCGAAGTCGGAGCAACGCGTCGGCGGGCGGTTGCTGAGAAACCAACGTCCCTTGCCCCATGGAGAAATGCCCCATGGAAAATCGCGACGGCGATCGCGGCGATCGCCGCTGCCCTGTTGCTGATGGTTTGGATGGGACGTGATTCCACCTCCGTCGACACTTCGTTGACAGCACAAGATTCAAACCGCACACATTCACTCGGCAGTGAGCCTGGCCGCACGCCGCTACTGCACGAACTTGCCCACAACAACTCAGCAGCGACCACGCCCGTCACCGCACCCGACTCGAACGTTACGTCCAAATCAGTGGAACGAAAACCGCTGAAGGGGATCCCGTTAGCGATGAAATCTTCATTCGAAGATCCGCTGGACGATATCGAGCAACTCAAAAACGAGCAACCAAAAATCCAGGCTCCTGTGATCAAAGTGCCATCGATCGCACCGGAAAACCGCAAGGCGGTGACGTTGGTCGCAAAAGAAATCGACACCAACCTGCACGACTATTGGTCTTCGCTTGGCATCCAAGCGGCTCAGGAAGCAGACGTTGCCGAGATCGCCGAGCGAATTTCGAGCGTTTTGGGAACCGAGGTCCCCGAACAAGCGATCGAATCGGCGACAGCCTTCCAATCGTTCCTTGCGAAGCCCGAGATTGCTCGCGGCGCCGCTCAGAAATTTATGAACGTGGTCACCGACGGAGGATTCCAAAAACTTGATCCCGAGAGTCAAACATCGCTATTGAGCGAACTAGCGAGTTGCTTTGGTTCAGAACAACCATTTGATGAAACCCTGGCGTCTTGGATCAGTGGCGATGGCCCAAACTCGCTGCACTGGTATTCGGCCAACGCGATCGATGGCATCCATCCCTTGGCTCGCCGTTTTGCAACGTTGACGATGAATGTCGATGTTCGCTGCATCAAATGCCACGACTCGGTGATTGAAAGCCGGGGCACGCAGAGCGAATACTGGGCATTCGCTGGGTTGCTAGAGCGAAGCGTCAATCGGAAGAACAAAAAGGTACTGTCCGTCGCGACGGACCGAGCCTCCGACGATCTCGTTTTCTTCGAGACCTTGGATGGCCGTCAGAAGGTGGTCGAACCGGGTGTGCCCGCAGGCTGGATTGCAGGTTCGGGCGACACTGCAGCGATGGATTTGAAACAGTGGTCCCAACGCGTCCTTGGGTCTCGCGAACTTGCTCGCGGCGTAGTGAATTCGATGTGGCGGATGATTCATGGACGTCCGCTACGCGGTTCGGTCGTGGATTTATCGACGCCTCCCCACACCGAGTCGCTTGGTTCGCTTGAGCGACGATTAGTCGACGATTTAATCGATTCACGTTTCAACCTTGCCCGGACGTTGGCATTGATCGTTTCCACCTCGACCACCCGGCGATCGGTTCCAGTTGCCCTTCGCGCTGATCAAATCGCGATGTCCAGTCAAGCGGATATCGATCACGGCAACATGCTCGTTGGCGCGTTTGCGGCCGCAGCGCCACAACACGCGTCGCTGCCGGTGTCCAAACGCGTTCAATTTGCCAATCGTTCTGTTGGCGTCAGCCTTGATGCGATTCAGAAAGAGACGTTGCTTTTGGCGCAGACGCTTGACACAACGGTCAGTAAAACCAAGTCAAATAGTCCGGGCGATGCGGTCACCGCGAAAGCGGATATCACGATTGAGCAGTTTCCAGGCAAAGCCGTCGCACCTCCGGTTCAATGGTTGACGTTGATTGACGAATTGGACGAAAAGGTGAACCATCTTGCCTATCTCGTGCCAATGCAGAAGGTTCCCAAACCGGTCAATGAGGTGGTTGAGAAGATGGTGGCGGAGAAGAATTCCGAGCCACTGATCTTGCACCGTGTGTGGTGGATGATCCATCCCTAAAAGCCACTATTGCCGGACGAGGCCTCACGTCGGGCGTCATCTGCTTTAGCACCAACCGGGTGTTTTTTTGTAGCGGTGTAGCGTTCTGGTATGAATGTCAACGGCGAGCCCACGCGTGTTGGCTGATTCGATTATGATAGAGAGCCGACGGCGGATTGCCGCTGCTGATTCTCTTTCATCTAGTCGTGCGAGGCCGAGGGACTGACATGGGCATCCGGTTCGCCTGCCATGTTTGCAATAAGCAGTTGAATATTAAGAGTGAACTCGCAGGCCGACGCGGTGTGTGTCCCTCGTGCGCGTCGCGATTCCGTATTCCGTTGCAGGATTCTGCCAAATCCACTCCCGTCGAAACGCGGTCGGCACCGATTGCTGCGGAATCTCAGGCGGGTGCTCCGCAGCCGCAAAGTCAACCGCCACAACGAAAGGCTGCTGCCGCTGCATCGGATTCTTCGGGTGATGATATCGCAGCGAACGTTGCAGTCGCTGCTGCGGCCGACACCCCGCAACGCACCAAGTCATCGAGTGCGTTGTTTGACGGTGAATCAACTTGGTACGTCCGCCCACCGAGTGGTGGACAATATGGCCCCGCCACGGAAGAAGTGTTTCGCGAATGGATTACCGAAGGCCGCGTGGCCGCCACCGCATTGGTGTGGCGCGACGGCTGGGCCGAGTGGCGAGATGCGATTGATGTTTTGCCCGAATTGTCGGGTCGCAGTGTCGCGGCTTCCGCCGCAGCCGCTCGAAACACCCCTTTCGGCGACTCCGCCACAAGTCTGCCCCGGGACTCTGCCTCCGCGAACGGCCGTTCCGGTGACTCGGCCTCTGTAGCAACCGAGGTCTACGGGAATCGACAAATCGGAGCGATCAAGCGAAAGCGGTTCCTGCAGCGTGCCGCCACGATTACCGCACTATCGATTGTCGCGATCGGGTTGGTCGCTGCACTTTTGGCGGTCGCTGGCCGATAACCTTCGCTGCACCGTGCCACCGCCGTGCTGTTGGAGGGATATCGTGGCGATATAAGTGGACGCAAGCTCACAACTGGAACAAGATTTGCCACCGTAATTCGTCGTCGTGAATTGTTACCGGGATCGGAGTAACTGGGCGGGACCGATACCGGACGGTGGATCGATGTACTACAGTATCGAGTAGTTGGCGGTGGAATCCGCTATTTAAATTCGGGTTCCACGTCGGCGAATGATTTACACAACAAGTTAAGCCTCGACTCACCCAAGATCTCCCCAGGAGCTAGAACGATGACGATTGCGCAACGCCTGAACGCCCTTTGTCTGGCCATGCTTTTCAGCGTGGTCGCGACGAATTCATTTGCCGCCGATGCAGCGGACACCGCAGACCAAGCCGAAGCGAAGACGGTCAGTGTGTTTGGCGAGGCCGACTTGAAGGTTCCCGCTCAATTCAAAGCGACGAAACCTCAATCGGGCATCGTCGAACATGAATTTGTTGCCAAGTCAGAAAAGAACGAAGAAGCGACCGCGCGGGTGACGTTCATGGCGGCGGGGGGTGATATTCAGGCCAATATTTCGCGTTGGAAAGGCCAATTTAGCGGCGGAGATCCAGAGGCGCAAAAGTCAAAAGAAATGAAAGTCGGCAAGTGGGACGTTCACATCGTCGACGTTAGCGGAAAGTTCCAGGAACGGATGGGAGGAGGTCCCTTCTTTGGTGGCAAAACGGTCGAGCGTGAAAACTATGCTATGACCGGCGCGATCATCGTCCATCCCGAAGGCCGCAAGTACTTTGTCAAAATGGTCGGTCCTGCCGAAGTGGTGACCGAAAATCGAGATGCTTTTGTTGAGATGATTAAAAGCATTGAAAAATAAGGACGACGCTACGGCGACAAACCGTTAGCGTGTAAATTGCCGCGCAGCCTTCGACTCGAATCGTTTTTAAACACAGGCCCTTTTGTAAGCATCCCGCGATGAACATCCAAAGTTTTCTTGAACATCATGGCATCCTCCGCAACCCTTTTGCGGAGGAAGATGCTCAAACGGACCCTGTGTTTAAAGAGCACTGCATTAGCAACGCTTATCATCCGATTTGGGACAAGGTGTACGGTGACCCAAGCGACCCGTCGACCTCGATCATCTTTGGCCCCAAAGGATCGGGAAAGACGGCGATGCGGTTGCAGATTGACCGTCACTTAACGCGTTACAACCACGAGAATTCTGAGCGACGCGTTTACGTCATTCATTACGATGATTTCAACCCGTTTCTGGATCATTTCAGCGAACGGCTCAGTCGCCGCGTCAGCAAGAAGCCCGAAAAGGTGCTTGATGCTTGGCGATTATGGGACCATGTCGATGCGATTCTTTGTATCGGAGTCACCGATCTGGTGGACCGCATGCTGGGGATCAATTCGACCGGCAAGTCCGATGCAATCGATGACGCCTCGATCCGATCGCTGGATCGCACCTCGGCGCGTGATTTGTTGTTGTTGGCGGCATGTTATGACCAATCGACCGATTCGACATTCATGTCGCGTTGGAATTCGTTGCGGAAACATCTTCGCTATGGAAATTTGTCGTCCAAAACGACACTCTTTGGTGCGATTGCCTGGTCGATTGTGGCTGTCATTTTTGTCGGCTGGCTATTTCCGCCCACCACGCTTCCTGAGGGTGGACGCGACTTGACCGCACTGTGGTTACTGCCACTGCTGTTGGTGATCGGCTGGCTTCCGCACTGGATTCGTATTATCAAGTGCCAGTTTGCCGCACTCGGTATGCATCGACACATGCGAGTCGGCAAACGTGAAACCGGCTCGATGCGAAAAGTGCTGCAAAGCATCCCCAAGTCCGAATTGGCTAGCCAACCGTTACCCCGCTACGATCGCACGGACGATCGCTACGAATTGCTGCACAAGTTCCAGGGGATCCTACGAAAACTTGGCTATACCGGCATCATCGTGCTGATGGACCGCGTCGACGAACCGCACATGACAGGTGGAAAACCTGAATTGATGCAGCGTTTTGTTTGGCCGATGCTCGACAATAAACTGCTAAAGCATCCCGGAATGGGATTCAAAATGATGCTGCCTCAAGAATTGCATCGAGAAATTGAGCGTGAGACTCGTGAATTTCACGAGCGAGCGAGGCTGGACAAGCAGAATGTGATCCCCGCATTCCAGTGGACAGGTGAAGCCCTCTACGATCTTGCGCGGGCCCGCATGATGGCTTGTGCAGGCGACAATCAAACTCCCGAACCGAAAGATTTGTTCGAGGACGACGTCAGTTATCAGCGAATGCTCTCCGCATTCCAGTCGCTGCGAGTGCCCCGTCACCTGTTCCGATTCCTCTACCGGGTGCTGGTCGACCACTGCAACCACTACACCGATTCACAGCCTGAGTTCAAAATCAAGGCTGAAACGTTCGAATCGGCACTCGCTGTCTACGGTCGCGACAACGACCCCACGTTCACCTAGATGACGCGGACCACGAAAATCGCCTCATCACCGCAGCGGAATGGGGCTAGGGCTTGGTCATTTGCATTGGTTTTGGTAGGCTGTGCTTTGCGGCGACGCGTTTAAACTTAAAAATTAATTAAATCTGCGTTGGTAATGGCTTTCCATACCAACCCAATCTCATTGGAGAACGAACTAGGTGGGTACGAAACGAACGGGCAAAGGACGACGAAAAGTTGGACGTAAGAAACGCCGCATGCGAGCGAAAATTCGCCACCGCAAGAAATAATTCTCGCTGTTTTCATTAGGGTTGGCGTGAAATTTGGCAACGTTACTGCCTTGGTCACGTTACTGCCACCGCCTCCCCCTCTCACCCAACCGACGGACACGCTCGTCCGTCGCTGTGGCTAGCAGAGTCCTCAGGGACTCTTTTTTTATGCCCGTAGCCCAAGGTTAGCTTGGCCCGCGGCTCGCAGTGCCGCAGTAGCGCACCGACGTTTCCGCAGCGCCCTACGCATCCGCGATGCTCTCTACTCGTCCGCGTCTAATTGAGCCTGCTCACGCTCGTACAGTCGACGGACTTCGTCCAGATCGACATCCACTTTTGGCAATTGGGGATCCATCTGCTCGAGCGTTTGGCAGACGATTGCCGACACTGCTGCGTTGCGGTACCACTTTTTGTCCGCAGGGATCACAAACCAGGGTGCCGCCTTGGAGCTACATTTCTCGAAAACGGTTTCGTACGCCTCGCGATACCGGCCCCATTTCTGACGTGCCTCGTAGTCACTGAGATTCAGCTTCCAGTGCTTCTCGGGACGATCCAATCGCTCCTTAAAACGTTCTAATTGCTCGGCGGGGCTGATGTGCAAATAGAACTTCAGGATGCGGGTCCCATTTTCGGCAAGCAACAATTCGAACTGATTGATCATCTCATAACGCTTGCTCCAAACGCTTTTGGGCACCAAGTCCTCGACACGCACCACCAACACATCTTCGTAGTGCGAACGATTAAAAATGGAAACCTGGCCCGCCCCAGGGGTGCACTGATGAATCCGCCATAGAAAATCATGAGCTCGTTCAATTTCCGTGGGGACCTTAAACGGAAACGTGCGAACGCCTTGCGTGTTGAGGTGACCGAGAACCTTACGAATCACGCCATCCTTGCCCGCGGCATCAGGGGCCTGCAGCACGATCAACAAAGACTGCTTGCCTTCGACATACAAACGGTACTGCAATTCACGCATCTTTTCGATGGTTTTGGCAGTGAACTCGTAAGCTTCTTGCTTGTCCTCGAAAGGCCCGTCAGGCTCGGTGTCGATCTTTTTCAGACGGACCGTCGATCCAGGTTCAACGATATGTTTCTTAACAAAATCCATGTTCAAAAACCTCGTTTCGATTTGCTGGAATACAGACGCGTTAACCGCAAACGCTAGCCTCGACGGATCTCGGATCCTTTGAAACGGATAGCGATGCGGAACACCTTTTTCTGGCGACAGTGCACCTCACCGGTTTTCAAATCAAATCGCACTGGAATCTCATCCCGCTGCAAATCGACGCTGGCGTGAAAACCACGTTCTGAAAAGACGTCGATCAGCATTTTGAGCGCGATCGGGCTCTCGAGAATGGCATTTTCGGTATTGATGCTACAGTATCCCGAAATGGCATGCCGGATCACAATCGGCATCATTTTCGATTCAATCAACTCGATCACTTGATGAAACAATTCGGTTTGCTGCATCTCGTAAGCATCAAGACGCACGACCAAATCACGACGGGCGTGCATGATGATGTCGCTGGCCACCGGAATATGATTTAGCGCATGAAAGGTCCGCGGATCGAGCTCGAGCGAACTTTGGTATTCCAATTCACGCAAGATATTCTCTTGCACCACACTCAGCGGGGCCTGAGCGTTGATGAAGTGGAAATGGAAGATTTGCTTTAACGAAACCAACGCGTCATACGTCTGCTCTTTGAACACCCGATAACGATTACGGGCGAGATCGACGTTGAAATCGGTAGGCCGCTCTTCCCACAGCGTTCCGATGCCGGTGCGTTTGACCTCTTCGTTATGCGAGATCACTTGGCGGCCGCGATGCAGTTGTCGCTCGATGCTTTCGGATTCCTCGACAAATAGCACCATGATATGAAACTGAGGCTGTTTGAAGTGAACCAAATGGGGCGTATCGGCGAACTCTCGCCGCAGTGCCTTCATTTCGTCATACAGCATCTTCAAACATTCGACTTGCACTTTGGTCCGCGGATAGCCGTCCAAAATCGCACCGGTTCGGTGCTCGGGTTTCAACAGCTCGCGAAACAAAATGCCAACGACCTCACGGTCACCGACCATGCCGCCTCGCGATTTGATCGCTTCGGCCTCGGGGCTGCTCAACAGCTGACTTACGACGATCGGCTCGGACGAGATATCGCGAACTTGGCGGATAAAGTCACTGTTGGTTCCCTTGCCCGCCCCGGGAGCACCGCCGAGCAGGATCAATTCACGTGGGAAATGTAGATTTTCGCGGCCATATTCGGCCTCCAACCGCTTCCATACCGAGTTAAAAATTAACTGGGCATCTTTGACTTCCAAGTCCGCGGGCTTGATCTTTGGGTCGAGTTTTTCGGGCAAGGAAGCGCTCACAGTTCGATTCAATTAAAAAAGTGCAGAGAGGACGATGGCCCTAGGATAACCAGTTTACCAAAACGGTCACGGCCCCACTGCGTTGAATCGTCTAGGGCAAGAATCAACGACGATAGATCGATTCGGCGTTGATTTGGATCATATTGATCGGTTCTTGATACTCTGCGAGCCCTTTGACCACCACCGAATCACCTTTCTTAACCCCCAGCATCGCTTGCGCGTCCTGGGCGATCAATTCGCCCGATTCGTCCACAAAACGGACCACCACTTTGGGGGCGTTTTTCAATTTCCGCTTACAAAACGGACAATTGTTGGCATGGTCGGGATCGCCAGCGGCATGTTCGGCATCCGGCAATTCCGACAACACAAACGTTGCCTTGCCAGGTTCAAACGGATCCAAATCCCCTGCATCAATTTTTCCCGCCAGCACGACTTCGGTCGCCGCCAGCGAATTGCCAATCGCCGAATCTTCCGCCGACGTAACGTCTGCCGCGTCGTTCTCGGAACGTGCCGCTTCCTTGAACTCCGTCGGCGTGATGGCACCAGCGGGCTCACTGGAAACCAGAAACGGAGACGAGACCCGATCGGTCTTGGAAACCGTTTCGTCACCGCAGCCGACCAGCGTCAGCAACAGGAACACGGAGAGTGATACGTTTAATTTGGCGGTAAGTGTCATCGATCGAATCCAATCTTGAATCATCACGGAACATTTTTCGGCGTGTTATTGTTGGCCGTGTTATTTCTTGGTCGTGTTATTTCTTGGTCGCGTCCACCAAGTCGGCAAGAACTTTGATCGAAGCATCGACTGATTCAGTGACGTCACTGTATTCCTTTCCAGCCTTGCCCTGTTTGTCATGCACGCGTGCATCCACTTCGCCAAACGAATCAAACAATGACTCGATCGCGTTGGCGGCCTGTTTCTTCTGGTCGTCCGAGAGCGACGATTTTGCGACAAGCGTTTCGATGTGCTCGAGCAGATGGCCGACTTCGTGCAGCGGCCCATCCGCTTCCTCGACATTCCCCGCCGCGAACCCATCGCGAATTTTGTCCCGCATCTCGCCGAGCAATTTCACGCTGTCGGCATAAGTATCGGGCATCTCCGCATGGTCCAGGTGGACCAACGCGTCAGCATCCAGCCCCGCCTTGTCGGCATCAATCACCTTAGCAGCGCCATGGTCGTGCCCATGATCGTCGTGCCCATGATCGTCGTCGTGATCATGGCCATGGTCGTCGTGTCCCTGCGGGTCGACGACCGCGGTTGGCGTTTCCTCGGATGCCGGCTTGCTGCATCCGGAGACGAAAGCGAGGTAACCGACGGCGACCACGGCAACGGTAAATTTGGCGAGGTGTCTCATGAGTGGGGCTTTGTTTTAGAAAGGGTTGTGAGTTGGGAGAGAGGGGGGCAAGTGAGTTTGACGCGTTGGTCAAAATTCGCGTGTGGATCCCAGACGCGACGATCGCAATCGGGCGTTGGGATACAGCCTCGTTAATACGGTTCTCAGACGCGTTTAGTTCACTAGACGCTGCGGCTCGCGATGGCAGCAGACGGATGCTGCTGTCGGGAATTTTTGCACAGGATTTACAATGATTCATCCTGGACTTCGGCCGTCTATTCGCCTGATTTTTCAGACGTTTTTTCTGGCGTACTTTCGGTCGGCGAGTCGTCTTCGGCGACCGGTTCGGCAGTCAGCTCGTCAAGAAAACGTTGCAAACGCGGTTTGCGGCTTTCCTCAGCCAACTCAACCGCCTCGGTCTGCGTCGCGATCGCGGCAGCTTTATCGCCGAGTGCGAATTGCAAATGAGCGATCGTATCCATCACAAACGGTTTCGAGTCGCCGGCGTCCGCCAGAATCGATTGCGTTTTTTTCAAAGCAGCACGTACCGTATCTTCGTCGCTGATTTTCCCCGCGTTGGCGTAGCGAGCGACGGTCCACCCCAATCGATTGACCGCTTCCGCGTCAAGCGACTCATCCGCCAGCAAATGATGCACATAAGCGGTCAATTCGTCGGCTCGCGAATCATCACCCGCTAGCACTTGCATTTTGACCATCTGCATCTGCGAAACTCGCGAGGCAAGCTTGCCCTCGGCGATATATTCATCCAAGATTTTCAGTGCTTGGTCGGTCTTGTTGCTCCGCATCGCTTTGACGAATTCTTGAAAGATTCGATCCGCACGTTGGTCTTCTTTGAATTCCTCGGCAAACGCTTCGCGATCCCAGTCGTCGTTGACCACCTTGGCTAGCGGCTCGTCCATCGACATTGGGTGACCGATCCATTCGACAAGCCCACTTTTTCCGACCAGAAAGGCACAGGGAATCCCATCCTGGCTGGCCGCTTCCATGTACGACTTGGAAGTCGATCGATCGGGATCGGTGGTCAAACAATAACTGCGGGTCAGATCATCAAAGGTTTGAGCCGAATTGTCGCTGGATTTGGCTCCGGGAACCTCGCGCTGGAGAAACTTTTCGATGGTCTCCAGCGGCTCGGTACTGACGCTGACGATTTGCACTCCACGATCGGCGTACTCTTTTTGCAGAGCGACAACATGTGGCATCGCTGCGATGCAGGGCCCACACCAAGTCGCCCAAAACTCGACCACATAGACTTTGTTCTTTTCAAACTTGGTGACAGGATCGAAAGCCCCATTGCCATCGTGAATCCAGTGCTCGATATCTAAATCGGGTGCTTTGGAACCGATCGTCAACGGCTCGATCGCTTCCGTTTCGGCAACTTGTTCTTCATCAACGTTCTCTTCGCTATTTTTACCGTCCGCCGCCTTAGCCTCGGCGTTGCCAGCATTCTCATTTGCAGTCTGAGCGAACAGGACCGGCGAGTTTGCAAGCGAAAGGGCCAAGCAAATCACAAGGCTCAACAGAATGAATCGTTTCATGAATATTTCGTATCGCTCGAGAAAGGGTGGAAAGGTGGAAGTGGCGACAATCGATGTCGGACCGAATTATAACGGGGCAGTGAGAGCCCAATGTCATCTAAATTTCGGCGTCCAAACCGGTGTTTTTTGTAGCAGTGCTGGCAACCGCCCTCTCGGTAGACATCTGCCCCCCTTGAAGTCGTATTCGGACTGCTGTCGATTCACCGACTGTCCAATTCAGGGGTCAAAACGGTGCGGAAGAACCATTTTGGTCCTTTTGTGCGGATTATGCCGTTTGGTTCAAGAATAGCGGTTCGCCAGGCCGATGATGCTTGTGAGACAAACTGTGAACTGAATCCTTTGCCGAGAATCACGCCCGAGTATCTTGACGGCGTGCTATTGAGGACTTAGACTCCAAAAGCGTTTAAGTTGAAACTAGCAAAGGGTTTAGAGCGATTCCCTGTAAAGGGATCGTGTTCTCAGGGAGTCACGTGTGACCAAGAAAGATATCGTGCGAACGATCTCGGAAGAGGTAGGACTGACTCAACAGCAGACGAAGGAAATTGTACAAAAGACCTTTGACGCCATCGTTGATTGCTTGGTACGAGAGCGAAGGATTGAGCTTCGAAACTTTGGAGTTTTTGAAGTCAAACCGCGAGCCGCTCGCAAAGCCCGCAATCCTCGTACTGGCCAGCAGGTCGAAGTTCCCAGCAAGCACGTCGTGACGTTCAAGCCGGGAAAGTACATGGAACTGAAAGTCCGCGACCTGGACGAGGAAGAAATACGAACGACCGAATCCGCTAAAACGGATGATCCCGCACGCAACGAAGTTCCTCTCAATCACACCGACCAAACCCCTGCCACCAAACCTGACGCCCCGACCGGCAGATGGGGCGAAGGCTAACTGAAAAACGCACACGAAATCTGACTTAGACCGTTCATGGAGGAACGTTCGATGCGACGAATCTTGCAACTCACCGTGCTGGCTGTAGTTTTGACCACCACGGTCGGCTGCTTTGTGCCGATCTACTCCGCTCGGCCAGAACGCCGCGTACAACAATTGCTGTACACCTCCGAAGACTTGCGTTCGCTCGTCGACGAATGGGAACGATTCTGGTTCCTCGATTCGCCCAGCCATATGACGCCTATCCGGACTCATGGCGGGATTATGTAATCCCTTTTGCTTGATTGCTCGCGCCGCTATCATCGCGTGCATGAGAAACATCAACAAATTCGAATCGAAATTCACGCCCCGCTGCGGCGTTTCACGGCCACCGATCGACATCATCACGATCGGTTTGTTGGCGGTGACGCTATTGATCGCGGGTTGTGGAACATCCACGCCGGATACCCCCGATGCAGCGCCGGGGGACACATCCGCAGTGACGGCGTCCGATACCGGTGATGGCGAAACCATCAAGGTCACGGTGGTGATCCAAGGCAAGGATTCCAAACAAGAATTCACCCGCACCGACATTCATGCCGGTGCGACCGTCGAAGACGTGATGCGCTCGATCGACGAGGTTCCCGTCACGATCACCGGATCAGGGGTCACTGCGTTTATTAGCGAAATCGATGGCGTTTCGACCACTTCGACAGAAGGCTGGAAGTACAAGATCGACGGCGAGCATGCCGAAAAAGGCATCGGCAGCACCAAGCTTGACGCTCCCGCAACGATCAGCTGGGCCTTCGGTTCCTACGAAGGCGAGTAGTGCGGGACGGAGGTTAGGAACCGGCCGGCCCCCCGGGACACTTCTTTACCGCTTGCTCTTCGACGCGAGCGGTCGACAAGGTGCAAATGGCGGTTACGACCGCAGCTTGCTTCGCAACTCGGGAATGATCTTCAGCGGAACAAACTTGGCCAGCTGCTCGTCATCATCGCTCAACGAGGCGATTTGCTTGAGTAGCGAACTGCTGATATGAGCAAACCGCTCGTCCGCCATCAAAAACACGGTTTCGATGCCGGGATCTAACTGGTGATTCGCCATCATCATCGTAAACTCGCCCGCGGTATCGGTCAGCGGCCGGATTCCTCGCACCATAATGTTGGCATCAACGCTGCGAACAAAATCGACGGCCAACCCGCTGAAAACCTCGACACAGACGTTCGAGAAGTCATGCGTGACATTTTCCAGTAACGCGACCCGCTCTTGCGGGTCGAAAAGCGGCTTTTTGTCCGCATTGATCCCGATCCCGATGATCAGCTTGTCGAATAAACGCGATGCCCGCTCGATCACGTGCAAGTGCCCCAACGTGACCGGGTCAAACGATCCGGTGTAAACAGCGGTGTGAGGTTGTGGCATCGGTACCCGTTTCCGTGGTTTCAATTTTCTAGAGTTCAGCAGAGCGATTCAAGCAGAGCGATTCAGGCAGAGAGCATCTTCAGCAAAACGAACGCACCACCGCGACCAAACGCTGCAGATCTTCTTCGTTATTGTAGGCGTGAATACTGGCGCGAACCCCGCTGCCACGGCAACTCAGCACGACATCCTGCTCGAGTCCGCGACTGCGAATCGCTGCGGGCTCGGCGCCGGCAATCGAAAAGTTGACGATCCCGCTACGGTTCTCTGGAGCCGCGGCAAGCGAGGTTTGGGCGCCCAAATCGCGAAGCAAACCGTCCAGCCGGGTTGCCAGGCTGACGACCCGATCGCCGATCGCTTGATCGCCGTGACATTGCCGCACCGCCAAAAACATTTCCAAACTTGCCGATAAGCCCCCGAGACCGACCATATTGGCCGAACCCGCTTCGAAACGAGCTGCCTCGTCACGCAATTCAAGCTTGGGCTCATTGT
>TARA_R110002073_G_scaffold41177_3_pt1 | contig 14501 bp, 14 predicted proteins | sample TARA_R110002073 | Tara Oceans TARA_R110002073 (sample SAMEA4397174) | marine metagenome | biome: Polar Biome; feature: [DCM] deep chlorophyll maximum layer (ENVO:01000326); material: water (ENVO:00002006), including particulate matter (ENVO:01000060) such as... | depth 40 m
CAAGAAGGGATCCCCTGGAACCTTGAAGGAAAATCCTCCGAGGATTCCAAGAACGGAATATTCCATTTTCAAATAGGTTCTGATACTGGGATACTCAAGAACGTAACTTTTGATCGTATTGATCAGCCACACGTAAGAGAGGCGAGAACGGTGTCTGATGGAGCTGATCCAATCGTCGCACAGTTGAGGCTACAATATAATGTGACACTTAAATGTTTTGGTACAACTATATTTAAACCAGGGATGAGAGTTCATGTCCTTCCCAGGCTAGCTGGCAATTTGCAGAGATCTTTAATATATAAATTGGGACTAGGAGGCTATGTATTTATAACAAAGGTGGAAAATATAATAGAACCTGGAAGATTTGAAACAATATTATATGGTATTAATGATGGTATGGTATCGAGAGGAAAGAAAGCGACCGGAGATAAAGAGCCTCCCACAATCATTAGGTGCATACCAAAGCAAGTCGAGGAATCTCCGGCAGAGAAAGATCCTCGTAACAGGAGTACTGCAAAGCAAGATAGATCGGGCATCCAGGTACAGTCACCGCAGGAGATAGAAGCTGATCAAACTGGCACAGCTCTTTCAACCGTCCAGACAAGTAAAGTACCAGATGATGAACTATAGGGTTAAGGGGAATTAATACCTTATGAGCACAATAGAAAAATATGAGAAAGGAAAATTTTATAAGAATCTTTACTATCCATCCTCAAATGCTACCCCATCACTAGATTTTTGGTACGAAAACATATTTTATGGGAGAATAGATAGAGAAGCCAACGCGATATGTTTCAAAGATTCACAACTTAAACAGGTACCTAGCGAAATAGGAACAGTTTTCGCAGCTAATTTTGTTGTCGACGCTTTCAAAGACTTTCGAAGATACTGTAGAAAAGCCGCGGCCCATGGCAAGATCCAATCAAGCGGTATGTATGGCACGTTACACGCTGTTTCGGGTTGGACTAGCCCGGCATCTTTATATCACTCTCATATGGAAACTTTGTTTCAAGGCTTCGCCTCTTACTTTGCCTTGGGCAGCCGCTCGGAGCAGATATTATCTTTTAAAGATTTTGTTAAACAGTTCATAGACTACGCAAAAGTTTTGACACCCTCGGTACCGGTCACCAAAACAGCCTTTCTTTTGTCGAGGTACTGTCCCCCTTCTACTAGCGGGTTAATAATAGAATTAGATAATAAAAGTATTGAGAAGGGGGACATGGACAAGAAAAAGAAATTCATCGAGGATCCTAACTTTTATTTCTTTCGTAACACCGCGAAGAAGTTTGGGTTTTATATAGATAAAAATGCACCGTGGACTTTAGTGGCTAATATATTTTCCAGCGGCCAGTTCGAGGCTCCTCCCTTCCAGAGTCAGCCACAATTTGAGACATTAACTGTTAAAACTGGCATGGCTTCTTATTTAGAAGAATATAGCTTGACACCAGGGGAAGTTTTTGATAATCTATATTATAGAACAGCTACGGGAGACCCCTGGCGCAACGGTGCCGGGAGTGATATAGAGGTTCTTAAGTATTATTTGTTACAATTTTATAATACTTTGTTAGCAGCAGAGCCTTACGTGCACAAATCTTCTGTTTGTGTTGGCACAACCCAGGTCAAAACAGTGATGAAAAAAATAAAAAGACAATCGCTCGGGCAGATTAAACAAAATGGAGACTTACCTTTCTTGTATAAAAAGAAGTTTGGAGATCTCTTTTGGTTAAGAACCTTCCTTAATATAAGAATGCTAGAACAAGGCTTAACCCATGGTCTGAACGATATATTTCTAGAGTCCAAATACGCTTTAGAAAAAGACGGGTTTCACGCTGCAGTAAGTATTGTAAACGAGAAAACAAATGGGTTCAGAAGAACAATCTTTAATCGAAAAGGAAAATTCTGGCAAGGCTACTCTCCTGAAGAGAAGAATTTGGCTTTCCTTAATGAAAACCAAGGTACGACAGTTACCCTACCAGTATTACCTTCTGCAGAGATCTTTACTTCAACAAGCACAACAACATCGGGTGGGTCTTCTGGCTACTAAATGTTATTCCAAGTATTAGATAATAAAATAGAGTGTGCAGCGGTGTATTTAGAGGGCGAGCTATATTATGAGCAAGTTCCCGCTGGCCTTTCTAGAACTTGGGGGTACGCCTCCTATCTAGGAGAGGATGTTGAGTACGCTAGTTTGTATTGCGGCGGAAAAACTTTAGAAGAGGTCTGCCCGGAACACCTAAAAGACAGGCATGAAGAGATAAACACAAAGCTTAAGTCTTTTTTGATATCTTTTAGTGAATCAAAGATTGATTTGACAAAGAACTGCTTTTTTGATCTTGTGCCGGAGAGGTTTCTCAAAGAACACTGCGAGATCAAAAATAAGATAACGCAACACGTATTCGATAACTACGAAAAACCAAAGAACTACCAGTTTCTTCTTGAATTAACAAGAGTTCTTGATAAAATAAATAAAAAACAGTTAAATGTCAATTTAAAACAGGCCAGCAAACATATGGTTACTGAAAAAGGTCGCAGGTTTTACAAAAAAATTACAAAGGTGTCACACAACATATGTTATGATATCTTTGCTACGAAAACTGGCCGGTTAACTACCAAGAAGAATAGTTTTCCAATTCTGACACTAGACAAAGAGTACAGAGCAGCCCTTGAGCCAAACAACGACCTGTTCGTCGAGCTAGATTACAATGCGGCTGAATTAAGAATGTTATTGGCCCTATTAAACCAACACCAGCCTCAAGAAGACATCCACGCGTGGAATGCAAAGAATGTGTATAGAGGTTTGGTTACAAGAGAGGGAGCAAAGAAAAGAATCTTCGCGTGGCTGTATAATCCCAATTCAAAAGACTTCCTGTCAAGCAACACTTATAAAAGAGACGAAGTGGTAAAAAAGTATTGGAATGGCCGGTCGGTTAACACTAACTTTAATAGGTGTATCGAATCAGACAGGCACCACGCTCTGAACTATATTATACAAAGCTCAACAAACGATCTATTTCTGCGTAAGATGATCGAGCTTGATCATTTTTTAAAAGATAAGAAATCTTACATAGCTTTTAGTATACATGACTCTCTTGTTATTGATTTTGCGAAAGAAGAACAAGATATGATATCCGAAATTACTAAAATTTTTTCCGGGACAAATTTTGGAGATTTTAAAGTCAACCTTTCAATTGGAAAAAACTTCGGAGAAATGAGGAAAATAAAATGGGAACAGTAGTCGGACTAGGGCAAGCTGGCTGTAACATAGCAAAGCTATTTTCACAATATCCACAGTATGAAGCACATTATATTGATTCGGAACCCAGGAAAGAAGAAAACTTTCTTAAGATAACAAAGCAGGATAGTCAAGAATTATATGAATCTAAAACTAGACTGAAGAAAGCTTTTTTTGAAAAGATTAAGGGCCCGGTGATGTTTATCCTCGGAGGGTCCGGAGATATATCGGGTGTTTCTTTGAGAGTGTTAGAGCGGCTAAAGCATTTAGATATTTATGTCTTGTATATAAAGCCTGACACACAGCTTCTTTCAGAGACAAAGAGAAGACAGGAGCGATTAGTGTTTCATGTGTTACAGCAATATGCTAGATCTAATCTTCTTAAGAGAATGTTTATAGTATCGAACCCTGTTGTTGAAACCATCTTGGGAGACGTACCAGTAATCGGATACTATGATAAGCTCAACAATTTAATTGTGCCTACGATCCATATGATTAATGTTTATTCTAATATTAAGCCAGAGATGAGCACCTTTTCGGAGCCAGTAGAAACTGCAAGGATCTCTACGTTTGGATTTACAGATGTCGACAGCGGAGAAGAAAAAATGTTCTATGAAATAGACATGCCCCGCGAAAAGATATTTTATTATGCGATTAACGAAGAACAACTGCAGTCATCGAGCGGCCTTTATAAAAAGATTACTTCGAGACTCAAAGAAAAATCTAAAGATGAAGACATAAGAATCTCCTATGGTATATACTCAACCCAGTATGATCAGAACTATGTTTACTGTGTTTCACACGCTACTTTAATACAAGAAGAAAATTTTTAAAAAGGTGTTGACATTTGTTTCTACACGTAGTATTATAGTTGCAGATGTTTGGGAAATTAGCCAATCATACTCAAGCCCAAAAGGAGAAATTATGGGAATCGATATAAGTAAAATGAAGTCAAAGCTAGCAGCTTTAAACAACAACGGTAACAGAAACAGCTTCTGGAAGCCACAGGATGGGGATACAACTATTCGTATTGTGCCCACAGCCGACGGTGATCCGTTTAAGGAGTTCTGGTTTCACTATAATGTAGGTAAGAACCCGGCTTTCTTAAGCCCGAAGAAGAATTTTGGCGAGCCATGCCCGCTAGATGATTTTGTCCGCAGCCTGTACCAGCAGGGAGACGAGGAGAGCGTGAAGATGGCAAAGTCTTTGAACGCTCGCCAACGATTCTTTGCACCGGTACTTGTACGTGGCCAGGAGAAAGAGGGCGTCAAAGCCTGGGGGTTTGGTCGCACAGCTTACCAAGAGCTGCTGCAGCTAGTGTTAAACCCCGACTATGGCGATATCACGGATGTTGAGAACGGTACTGATTTGGTTATTACCTATGGTAAGCCGGCAGGTGCACAGTTCCCGCAGACAACGATTACGCCTCGCCGACGGTCTAGCCCTCTGGTAGAAAACTCTGGAGAAGCGAAGGAGCTTCTTGAGACTGTACCGGACTTCGATGAACTTTTTGCGGACTCTCGCAAAACTTCGGATCAAGTTCAGGGTATGCTAGATGAGTTCCTTCTCGGAGAAGAGGATGCAGAATCCGGTTCAACGGAGACCACGAAGTATCAGTCGAACAAGACTAATACGGAAGGATCTAATTCTGTAGACAAAGCGTTCCAAGAACTTCTTGGATAGCTAAAAAAACATAAGACGGTAGGGTAAGACCGCCAACATAATTATATATTCCCCCGTATATAATTTGTGTTTTCAAGCCCGAACCCTACCGTCTTATGTAATTAGTTTGTTTCATATACAACAGGGAAATATAATTGGCAAAGAGTAAAACAAAAAAAGCTAGCAACGGCAGATTAAGTATTGATGAGATGAGAAAGCTTATTAATAGGAAGGTCGGTTTTGATGTAGCACACAACCTTGTTGAAGATAATCCAACAAAGGTAAAAGCCTGGATCCCAACAGGCTCACGATGGCTCGACTCTATGATCTGTCGAGGGGAGCATGCTGGAATACCAGTAGGTAAAGTCACCGAGATAGCTGGTTTAGAATCAACTGGCAAATCTTTTATAGCTGCTCAGGTAGCGGCTAGCGCCCAAAAGATGGGAATTGATGTAGTATATTTTGATAGTGAGTCCGCCATTGACCCAACTTTTTTAGAAAAAGCTGGATGTGATTTAAGCCGACTTCTGTATGTTCAAGCCAACAGTGTGGAATTCGTATTGGAAACAATAGAAGACTTACTTGGTAGCAACGAAAGTCAAATGTTGTTTATCTGGGATAGCCTCGCGCTAACCCCGTCAGTCGCAGATCAGGAAGGAGATTTCAATCCTCTCTCTTCTATGGCTGTTAAGCCGAGGATCCTATCAAAAGGAATGGCCAAGTTAGTACAGCCTATTGCTAATGCAGAGGCGACGTTGCTAGTGCTCAACCAGCTTAAGACTAATATCACAAGTAATGTAGCCGAGGCTATGACTACGCCTTACTTTACCCCAGGCGGTAAAGCGATGCATTATACTTATAGTCTTAGAATCTGGTTAACTGGTAGAAAGGCGAAAGCTTCTTTTGTGATCGACGACCGAGGCTATAGAATAGGATCGGAAGTAAAAGTCAAGCTAGAAAAATCTAGGTTCGGCACACAGGGCCGCCAATGCTCGTTCAAAATTCTTTGGGGAGATGGCGTCGGTGTGCAGGACGAGGAAAGCTGGCTTGAAGCAATAAAGGGCTCAGAGTCCATTAGTTCAGGCGGCGCGTGGTATACTTTGGCGTATACAGACGGATCAACTGACAAGTTCCAAGCCTCTAAGTGGGTTGAAAAACTACAAGAAGAAAAGTTTCGCGCTCGTGTTCTAGAATTGATTGATGAAGAAGTAATATTAAAGTTTGATGAAAGAACTGCTCCAGCAGCAGATTTTTATGAACTTGAAGAGTAAAAGCTAACTACTTATTACTAGTAGGAGAATGCTTATGGACCTTCAACAAGACAGTATTCTAAACGAAGAAGTAGACGTACAAATTTATGAATTCACCGCGATGATGAGTTCAAGTACGAGTAAAAATCTAACAGACATTCAGAACGAAGTCAGATCCGCATGCGGTATTACAATTGTGGACTCTGAACCGACTGAAACTTTAAGTTTGTATAAACAAAGAACTCGACTAAAAATTAAATTTGTTTCGCTTGCGCCGACTTTAGCAGAAAGTGTGAAAGAAATAGTTAACGCCATCAGAAAAATAGATGGAGTATATTCTTTCCAAGTTAGAAAGATTAGAAAAGTACAAATAGAGGCATAAATTGAAAAGAGTGTTAATTGTTGATATGCTCAACATGTTTTTTAGAGCATATATCGTTGACCCATCTCTATCTTCAAATGGCCAGCCGATCGGCGGGCTTAAAGGAACTATAAAAATCCTTCAGAAGTTAGTTAGAGAAACAAACCCAGACAGGATTGTTCTTTGTTGGGATGGAGAAGGCGGCTCACAGAAAAGAAAGTCTATGGTCAAGGACTATAAAGCCGGCCGCAAACCCTTAAGGCTCAACCGTTCGATTCGGAACCTTACAGAAAACGAAGAGTTAGAAAACAAACTCTGGCAGCAAATGAGACTGTTAGAGTATTTTAATTTTTGCCCTGTGTCCCAAGTAATGCTCTCGAACATCGAGGCAGACGATATTATTGCCTATGTAAAAGGGTTAAAGTATTTCGAGGACTGGCAAAAAGTTATTGTGTCTAGTGACAAAGACTTCTTTCAGTTGTTAGACGATAACACCGTACTCCTCCGCCCTGTGCAAAAAGAAACTCTTAACAAAAACAATATTATAGAAAAGTTTGGTATTCATCCTAATAACTTTGCTCTAGCCAGAGCAATGGTGGGTGATAAATCAGACAATCTCCCCGGCGTTGGTAGTGTGGGCCTGGCTACAGTAAAAAAACGTTTTCCGTTCTTGGAAGAGGAAAAATCTTACTCTTTGAAAGAACTGCTCGATTATTGCAAGGCCACAGAGATCAATGTCAAAGCTTATAGTAACGTGTTAGAGAAGAGAGAGCTATTAGAAAAAAATTATAAAATGATGCAACTGTATTCACCGTATTTAAGTCCAGCAGCAAAAAAAATTACTAGGGACTCAGTTCAGGAGCCAGAGGTTACATTTAATAAAACAGAGGTCACCAAAATGATGATCCAAGATGGCTTCGGAGAATATAACTGGTCGAGTCTTTTTCAAATCTTTAATCGGATTGTTCTTGACAACAAGAGCATATAGTATTAATATAGATATATAATGACTTCAAGCACTGACTTCTCAAAATTTGGAAAAACGTTCCAAGAATCTCTCGTTAAACTCCTTCTAGAAGACCGACCATTCTGTGATCAGCTAGAAGAAGTTCTGGATGTGTCCTTCTTTGAATTAAAATACCTCAGAGTATTTAGCAAAATAATTATCAAATACAGAGAAAAGTTTAATACACACCCAAACGCAGAAACGTTAGGTATGTTATTGAGAACTTCTTTGGATGAAGAGAGCCCCGTTATTCAAAAGCAAGTGCGGGATTTTTTTTCTAGAATTAACAAGAACCCCGTCGACGCTGTAGACTACGTTAAAACTACAGCTTTAGATTTTTGTAAGAAGCAAAAGCTCAAGGAGGCGATCCTACAATCTGTTAATCTGTTAGAGAGTTCTTCTTACGAAGATATCAAGACAGTTATTGACGAGGCAACAAAGCTAGGTTTAGACAATGATTATGGCCACGATTATAAAAAAGATTTCGAGGCCAGATACGAATTGAAAGCCAGAGCCCCGGTATCGACAGGGTGGGATCACATTGACAAAATATGTAAGGATGGTCTAGGCAAAGGAGAGCTTGGTGTGGTAATCGCCCCAACCGGCGCAGGCAAATCCATGGCCCTGGTACACTTGGGAGCCGAGGCTCTAAAGAAAGGTAAAAATGTAGTTCATTATACGCTTGAGCTTTCTGAAGCAGTAGTGGGCCTACGATATGATAGCTGTCTAAGCGGGTTACCTTTGAAAGATTTGTTTTCTCTTAAAGACAACGTATACGAAACCTGTATTGAGATTCCTGGGGAATTAATTTTAAAAGAATATCCGACTAAAACGGCATCACCTAGAACTCTCCGTAATCATTTAGAAAAGCTTATTAAAAAAGACAAAAAAATTGACTTGGTTATAGTCGACTACGGAGATATTTTAAGACCTACAAACAATTTTCGAGAGAAAAGAAATGAACTGGAGTCTATTTATGAAGAACTCCGAGCTTTAGCTCAAGAGTATGAATGCCCCCTGTGGACTGCTTCACAAACTAATCGGTCTGGACTTAACGCAGAAGTTATTACTATGGAATCTATTTCAGAAGCGTTTAACAAATGCTTTATTGCAGACTTTATCTTTTCTATTTCTAGAACTATCGAGAACAAAAATAATAATACAGCTAGAATGTTTGTAGCTAAAAATAGAAACGGTCCGGACGGATTAATATATCCTTTATTTATGGATACATCAAGAGTTAAGATAAAGGTCCTTGAGCCTACTGACGAAACTATTGAACAAGTAGATAGTCAAAGCGCGCTCAAAAAACAAAGAGAGAAAATTAAGAATATTTACAAAGAAAGCCGACGCCAGTAAAGGAGAGAGACATGGATTTAGCTAGTCAGATATTATCAGACATCACAGTTTACATGAAATACGCAAGATATCTTGAGGATAAAACCAGAAGAGAAACTTGGCAAGAACTCGTTACTAGGAATATGAGGATGCACATCAAAAAGTATCCTGAACTAAAGAATGAGATAGAAAAAAACTATAGTTTTGTTTTTGAGAAGAAAGTGCTTCCTTCAATGCGTTCTTTGCAGTTTGGAGGTAAGCCTATCGAAGTTGCTCCAAACAGAATCTTTAACTGTGCTTTCTGCCCTATTGACGACTGGCGCGCCTTCGGAGAGGTTATGTTTCTCTTGTTAGGCGGTACTGGTGTTGGTTTCTCTGTGCAGAACCACCATGTGGAAAAGTTACCAGAAATTCAGAGACCAAATGAAAACCGCAGCCGGCGGTTCCTTGTTGCAGACTCTATCGAGGGCTGGGCTGATGCAGTAAAAGCATTGGTTAGGAATTATTTTTTTGGAGGCTCTAAAATTCGGTTTGATTTTGGTGATATCCGGGCTAAGGGAGAAGCCCTAGTAACTTCAGGAGGCAAAGCCCCCGGCCCGCAACCACTGAGAGAGTGTTTGATAAAAGTACAGGGTATACTAGAGGATAAAAAAACTGGTGAGAAGCTTACCCCGATCGAAGTGCATGATATTGTTTGTCATGTGGCCGACGCTGTGTTAGCAGGAGGTATCAGACGCGCCGCGCTTATATCTTTGTTTAGCGCAGACGACGGCGAGATGTTGGCTTCTAAAACTGGCAATTGGTGGGAGACTAACCCACAAAGAGGACGCGCCAATAACTCGGTTGTCTTACTGAGGCACAGGGTAGAGAAAGATTTTTTTATTGATCTCTGGGAAAGAGTGAGAGCATCAAAGTGCGGCGAGCCTGGATTTTATTTTTCTAACGACAAGGATTACGGAACAAACCCGTGTGCTGAAATTGCTCTTCGGCCCTTCCAGTTTTGTAATTTAGTTGAGGTTAATGTTTCTAACGTGGAATCGCAAGAAGATTATGAGCAAAGATGCACCGCTGCTTCTTTTATAGCCACCTTACAAGCCGGCTACACAGACTTTCATTACTTGAGAGATGTATGGAGAAGGACAACCGAGAAGGAGGCGCTTATTGGGGTCAGCATGACTGGCATCGCCTCCGGCCGAGTGCTAGAAATGGACATGTTGAGCGCAGCCAAGACCGTAAAAGAAGAAAACGCGCGCGTAGCGAAGATAATAGGCATTTCTCCTTCGGCTAGATGCACAACCGTCAAGCCGGCCGGTACAACCTCTCTAGTGCTTGGCACTTCCAGCGGGATACACGCATGGCATAACACTCACTATGTTAGACGTATCCGAGTAGGCAAAAATGAGTCTATATACTCCCATCTTCTGCAAAACCATTCTGAGTTAATTGAAGATGAGTATTTCAGGCCTCACGATACCGCTATAATTTCTGTTCCTCAAAAAGCTCCCCAGAACGCGGTGCTTAGAGACGAGAGCGCGCTACAGCTGCTGCGAAGAGTCAAAAAAGTCAGTGACGTCTGGGTAAAGCCGGGCCATAGAAGCGGCCAGAATAGCCATAATGTTTCTGCTACTATTTCTGTTAAAGAAGCCGAGTGGAATGATATCGGGGACTGGATGTGGGAGAACAGAGATTGTTACAATGGCCTATCCGTTTTGCCATATGACGAACACACATACAAACAGGCACCGTTCGAGGACTGTTCATCAGAAACTTACGAAAAAATGTTTCAGAACTTAACTAAAGTTAATTTATCAAATATTATAGAAGAAGAAGACAATACTGATCTTAAAGGAGAACTAGCATGTGCCGGCGGCGCGTGTGAAATAAAATAAATGGAAATAACACCACTAAATCGCTTTATCTCAATAGAGCCAGTACCAGAAAAAGAAGAAGACCGATCGACGGTGCTGGTACCCGACAGCTATATGCCTAAAAGCCTATACGGCCAAGCACACGTACTATCTCGGTCCAAAGACTGTAAAATACTTGTTGATGTGGGGGATCAAGTAGTAATTGATAACTCGATGATCCAAGAAATAAAAATTGGTGAAGAAACTAAGTATTTAATTCTTGAAAATCATATTCTGTGTGTATTAGAGGAAAACTAATGATTTATACAATATTTATACTAATCTCAAGTGCATTCACCCCTACTCAATGTGGGGTCGACGCCCTAGACTACGAAAATATTGTTAATATTGCTGCGACAGAATGCAAATATGCAAAGTCTGATAATATTGATGATGATCTATTGTGGTCCTTGGTAGAAATAGAAAAAAAGTATAATGTTCCTTACGAACTTCGAGGTATGATCCTGGCCGCGGCCTGTATGGAGTCTGGGTATAACCCGAATGCCAAAGGCGACAGAAAGTTTAGCAAGAGCAAAAAGAGGCCAATGGCGATAGGCATACTACAGCAGTGGCCGATCTACGAGAAGATGTATAACACAGTAAGAACAGACCCTGTGTCAGCCGCAGACACCTGGATGAAGCATATTGTTAAGATGTTGCCCAAAGTCACTAAGCAGTGCCGGTACAAGAGCGAGAAAAGAAAATGGATCGCCGCTTGGGTTACGGGAATCAGGTATAAGAAGAAGGGCGGGAGATGTAAGGAAAAACCAAAACATTTGAGACTACTTAACAAATGGCACCGCTCAGCAAAAAATATTTCTTGTGAAGACGGCTGTTAAATTAAAAGAACATACTTATAGTTACGATAAAATTGTTGTCGGAGGTAACCTTAATGCTGTCTTATACGCATACAAAACGAATAGTGTTTTCATCTGTAATACTGATGGCTGCCCTTTTCCTTTCGACAAGACCAGTAATGATATTACTTTGGGGCCAATAAAGTTTCCTAAAGGTACCTATAAGAGAGATATTCGTAACAAGCTTTTATATGACATGGCCCTGGCAGGAAGAGTGCCATATGGAGACAAAGTTACCTCTCTGGCTATAGACGAAGCAGAAAGCGAAATCTCGATCTTAAAGAATTTTTCCCGTGGCAATTTTTCCAGATTCTCTAGCTTGAGAATATTTGATTTAGAGGGCGTCAGCGGAATTGATTATGAACCGCCCGAAATTCTAGGTTACAGGGTGTTCGACTGGTATGATGTAAGATCCGGAATGAAACATCAGCATGATTTTATAACTGACGACTCTGATTTTTGTAAAAAGATACATTTTTATTTATCTTGGAGAGTCGACGGAAATTATGATAAAAAAGATCTCGTATGTGAATCATTCCTATCAGAACAACAACTAAACGATGTTGATTATTCAGACTCTATTTCAAGACTAAAAACTCTTGATATGATGAGAAAAGCAGATATAAAAGGCGCAGGAAACGGCACAGGGCGATGGTTGCCAATAAAGTTAGAACTGTGGAAAAGAGAAGTATTCCCGGTCAAAAAACTTGATTATATTAAAAAAAATAATATTGTTATTGACAATCGTAGTACAAAAGATGTATTATTGGAAGGATGAGTGGATTTCATTTAGCCGGCGTTGTTCCAGTAGCAGGACAACCGCTTAATTTCAAAATGCCATGGCATGATTGTATGATGCCGATAGCGCCCGACTACCTCGCCATAGAGAGGAGTGTCCTTGAGTGTGCCTACGCGGGCTGCGAAACAATATGGGTCGTCTGTAACGATGACATGCAGCCACTGATCCGGTACCGCCTAGGGGACTATGTACAAGATCCTATTTGGGCCTTCAGAAAATATGATAGGAATATATCAGAAAGCCAGAAGCCAATTCCAATATACTATGTACCCATACACCCGCGGGACCGAGCAAAAAGAGATTGTTTAGGCTGGAGTGTCTTATACGGAGCCTATATGTCTTGGAAAATATCAAGGGGCATGAGCAAATGGCTGGCTCCCAACAAATATTATGTTTCTTTCCCATACGGCGTTTATAAAGTATCATTCTTAAGAGAACACAGAAGTGAAATCTCTTCTGATAAAACGTTTTTACTAACAAACAATGGGAAGAGCGTCATGGACGGCGAGTATTTGGGGTTTACGACTGATTTTGAAGAAACCAAAAGACTAACAAGATATTTGAAATACGAGGCTGAAGAAGTTTACCTTAGCGAAGCAAAGAATTTTAGTTTAAAAGAAATTTTTGAAACACTACAGTTGAACAGCCCAGAGATGGTAGAAATTGATTACTATTGGAATATCGACAACTGGGATAACTATTCGCAGTATATTGCAAAAATTGATGGAAAAATTCGACGTCCATCGAAGAATATCTTGAATTATAGAGAATTTAACAAAATTGGAGTGGATTCATAGTCTTTTGTGCTATTTATCTAGAGGTGTGAAGTATGCTATACACAAGAAATAATTTAAAGAAATTTGTGAAAGAGGTTTTAAAAGAAAACAAGAAATCTTTTCTTATTCACGAATACGAGCCTGGAGGTTGGTGTGACATAATGTCCGCGATCGCGGAGCTAAAAGAAAACAACCCAGCCGCAGCCAAACTTTTATCTGAAAATCGATCTCCAGTCGGCGGAGTCGTCGCCAGGGGAACACCAGAGTATCTTCCTGGTGAAGAGCCAATAAATGTGGGGAAAAATATCCATGCCGACGACGCCGCTGGAAAAATCTTAGCTTCGATAGATGCCGTGATTGAAATGGATGTAGAAGACTACCAGTCTCAGGGATACGGCCATCAGGAATCTTTGGAGATGGCACAGCGCAACGCCGCCGAAACTCTTGAAGTAGTCCTTAACGATCTAGACAATAACTGAGCCCAACATGATAACCGATATATTAGACAGTGTTGGCTTCACACCACTGTTGCGTCTAAACGACATGCTTTACGCAAAATTCGAAGCTTATAACCCAACCGGATCTATTAAAGATCGGATGGTCCACTATATTTTGACAAGATCAAAAAGAAGCGGACAACTAAAAGATGGTGATACCATTATCGAAGCCTCCTCTGGTAACACAGGTATTTCTATTTCGATGATGGGGGCTGTTATGGATCACAAAGTTATTATCGTGCTGCCTCAAAATATGAGTGAAGAAAGAAAACAAATGATTCGTTTGTTTGGGGCAACAATTATTGAAGTGGGCAACAATGATTTTAAGGGCGCGCTAGCTTTGAGAGATAAGCTGCTAGCAGAAAATGAAGATTACTTCTCCCTACAACAATTTAGTAATCAAATGAATATTGACTGTCACAGAGAAACCACAGCACAAGAGATAGCTAGCCAAATTTTAGTTAATACAGGTGACAAAAGGATCTCTGCCTTTATATCTGGCGCGGGTACCGGAGGAACGGTTATGGGTGTCCAGCGGTTTTTCAAAAGCCAAAAGAGAAAAACTAAGTTTGTTCTAGTCGTCCCAGATGAAGACTCAGAAAAGCATGGAATTCAGGGTATAGGCGACGGCGGCGATTATCTTGTTGATAGAAAAGTAATAGATCAAGTTATCCGGATCAAGACCGACGACGCGACAGACCGTGCCAGAAGACTGGCCAGAGAGAATGGTTTGTTGGTTGGTATTAGCTCTGGAGCCAACGTTCTAGCTGCCGAGCAGTGGATAAAAGATAACAAGCCTGCCTTTCCCGTTGTGAC
>TARA_R110002073_G_scaffold245044_9_pt1 | contig 14488 bp, 9 predicted proteins | sample TARA_R110002073 | Tara Oceans TARA_R110002073 (sample SAMEA4397174) | marine metagenome | biome: Polar Biome; feature: [DCM] deep chlorophyll maximum layer (ENVO:01000326); material: water (ENVO:00002006), including particulate matter (ENVO:01000060) such as... | depth 40 m
CAGCGCCCCCAGTATCGACCTCGAATTAGAAGAGTCGGCCCGCACCACAACTCGTGCGTTTTACTGGTCGCTAGTGGACGCCATGCAGGTGCAGGAGGCACTGAACAGTGCACTTGAGGAGAGCTTCCGTCCATTCGAGGATACTGCCGCCAACCCTTGTCCCGGCAGCTGCCATACTTCCACCCCCATTCCGCGGCGGCTCGCATATCGAGCGCCCGCGGCACTGTCTCCTGTAGTCGTCGAACGAGTGCGGCGACTCGCCACGGCCGAAGGCGCAACGTCTTGGCGAGGAGCAATTCGCGACTTCGAGCAAACCTCTAGTCTCCTAGACGATCTTCTGCTTTCCGTATTGCCTGCCAACTCCCCCGAGTTGCAGCAGCTCGAGTTTGCCACGGAACTGCACTCTCGCATCGAGAGCTTGCATCAGAACAATCCCGAGGCGCGGCGAATCCCTGCGGTGTTCTATCCCGAGTACGAATTCGGTGAAGACGGCCAGGCACGTGGCTATTCCTGGTATCTCTTTCTCTCTTTCGAAGACGGCAATTATGTTCTTCGAGATCTGACAAAAGGGATTGTTGCTGTCAATCGCCGTGATCCATCAGCGCGAGACGGCCTTGAGTCCTTCTTTGCTATGCGCTTTGGCGCGAGTGAAGCGAGCGTGAGCTACCCAGACTCGGCCATGAGCGACCTCTTTGGCGAACTCAACTCGAGGCTTCGCTTTCCCAAGGGCATGCTCCACTACACCCTGCCAGGAGGACGCTCCCGCGAACTCCGCACCACTATGCCCACCGAAATGTCGGATTGGTTGGCGGCGGCGGGCTTGACCTTGGTTGCAATTGGCATCATTGCGCTAACGGCTGGGGCCGGAACACCTGCGGCGCTTGCCTTCGCAGGCAGTGCGGCTTTCGGAGCTGCGGGCACCGCCATGGCGCTGCACGAAAAAGAAGAGCAAGGGCTGGCAACCCAACAGGATCGCAATGAGTCAATGGTCTTCATCGCCGCCGACCTGCTCTCGGTTTTGACTCTGGGGCTCGGCCGAATTGCCGCGGCGCCAGCAACGTTTGGGCGCATGGCTGGCATCGCTGGAAGGCTCTACGCACCAGTGAAGGCCATGGAGCTCTCGGCAAACGTGGCCCAGGCGTATGTCATGACTGACCAGTTCGTGCAGCAATTCGAAGCGCTGCACCGCATGCCAGAGTCTGAAGAGCGCGACAGCGCGGTCCTGCGACTCCTTGCCATCTCGATTGCGACCGGAGCCCTACAGCTTTACGCGATCCGCAGTGACGTGAGCGATCTAGCCCGTGGATTGCGGCCTCGCATGACCGCCGATGCCTCAGGTGGGCTCTCGCATCACGTCGACGATGTTCCCACCACTTCAACCACAGCCAGGACGGCTACCTCTGTTGGCGAGAATGCTTCGGGCACCGGCTTGCTGCGTCCGCCACGGGGCGAGACACGGATCGACGACGCCATTGAAGGCGGAGGCGCTGTGGTGCGCATCGAGCGACAAAGCAATGGCCTTGTTACTGGCGTGCACGTCGCCCATGGCCCTGGCGCTGGGGCAAGGGATATCGCCACTCACGAAGCGATCGCAGAGATGGTGCGCAACTACGGCGGGCTGCAGGGGCGCATCCGGATCTGGTGGCGCGAACTACTGGCGCGTTGGGGGCACCGCCGGCCTCCGTACGAACTCGAACTGGAAGTCTTCAAGCTAGAGGAGATGGTGCGTCGCCGCGTGACTCTCTTGGAGACCAGGGGAACGAGTTCGGCAGTACGAGCCGAAGCCAGGCGCCGCCTGCCGGCCTTGGAGACGCAACTCGAAACCGCCAGAGCCAACGCGAGGCGAGCACTTGAGGCTCCAGAAGCGATGGGAGAGAGCGCCGAGATTTGGGCTCGCGGGGCGCCTAAGGGCTACCCAGACGCTCCCGAGGGCATGGGCTGGTACCACAACGCTGGCAACAACACGTTCCAATTGCGCTCACTGCCAGGGCAAAGTAGCCCGGTCCGAGTGCGGGCCGAGCTCAAGCCCGACGGCACCTTCGCGCGGCTAAGTAACCAGGCACAGGTCGATAGCGCTGGAATCGTTGGTAGGAATATTTCTGATGTGAGAGCACGCGTGGAGTCGCTTGGTTACATCGTTGAAGCCAACGGCAGGATTCGCAGGCCCTACGGTGCTAGCAACCCGCACTCGGACCACATGGTCGGGCTGAGGGCCGATGCGACAACCGGCGAAATTCGGCTGAATGGGCGAGAGACGATCCGTCAAGTTCAAGTACGTATCGAAGGCGATCTGACCCCGGCGCAGCGAAGTCGCTTGACCGCAGCTCGAAGCCGCGCAGGCGCGGGGCAAGAGGTCGTATTGCTTGAAGGCATCTACGATCTTGGAACAACCTGGCGCCGGGTTATCGACCACTATGGCGGGACCACCGACTTCACAACAGCATTAGGAGACGCAGGCGTCTCGTCCGCTGAGGCGAATCGAATTGTCACCGCACTACTAGGACGGAGCGGCAATCTACAGTTGGTGAGCGGAACCGGAGTTCTGCGGCGCTTCGACTATGCTCGTGCACACGCGGCCAGTGGCGGCACTGTTCCAGCAGGTGGGGCTGTACATCATGGAGATCCTCTTTATCTGGCAGGCACTCACGAACTCTTGAGTGGCCTCGATGGAGCAACACACGATGCAGTTCATGAACTCTTCAACAACTTGGAGCTGCCAAGCTCCGCACGTATCTCGGGAACCCTATCCCCTGCAGCCTTGCGAGCGCAGGTTCCGCAAAACGGCTGGCGGCGCGGCGCCGCCACTCTTAGTGGTACGGGCTCGGCGCGCCCTGGTCACATTGACTACACACCGCTATAAACCAAACTCATGAGCACCAACACATACACCCTACCCGTCGAGTGGCGCTCTGCCGTGCCTCTTTCCACGATCTTCCCACCCGTACGAGTTGGCGATGTCGTGGTTGCCGGAGCATTGAAAAGCGACCTGCTGCTCGCCTTCTCCGCAACAGATGGATCGGAGGTCTGGCAGCGGAAGCTGCCCGGCAGCCTGCGATCGTTGGTTGCTGCGCCCGAGGGCATACTCCTCGGCCATGAAGATGCCGAAGGCGCCACTCGCATTGTCCAGATCGACGAAAGCGGTGCGGAGGTCTGGGAGCTTGAAGATCGATGGCAGTTGGTCCGCGGTGGGCTCGTCATTCGTGGCGAGCACATGCTTCTCGCCGGCCATCCTGCAAACGATCGCAACACGCGTGGACTTTGGGAGTTTACGATCGGTGATAGCAAACTGCAGCACTTCGTCGCTGGCGATCCGCGTGGCCGTCCCATTGCTCTGGAGACCGGCGGCTGGGCCTGGGTAAATACAACCGAAGAGCCGTGGAGCCTGCATCGCTTTTGCGATGGCGAGGATGCCACGATGGCGGTCGGGCGCTTTGATGCCTTGGTCACAAGGGGCGACCTGCTTTGCGCAAAAACCGAAAGCGACATCGTGCTCTTCCGCGATGGAGCGGAGATTTGGAGACGGCCTGGAGCTGCGGCCGTGGTCTTCGCGGTGGGAGCGTCGGAAGTGGTAACAGCAATCGCCGACTCGACCGAGTTCCAGATGGTAACCAGCACCGACATTGTCTGCTACGAACTCGATGGCAGCCTTCGCTGGCGCACTGCCCCCTACGAGCGATGCTTTCCCAAAGTGCAGTGCTGGGGGCCCGTCGCCATTTGCACAACCGTCACGATGGGCGAGAAAGCAGGTGTCGTTGTCTTAGATCTGGCGACCGGACGCGAAGTCTTTCGAGAGTGTGAGCGTGGCCGAGGAGCATCGACATTTGTGATCGATGAGCAAGGCACATTTGCCTTGAGCCCCGAGCAGATTTCCAAACGCTCCCTAAAGCTGTGGCAGCGAATCGAAGACGCTTGGGACCCAAGCTACCTAGCCGCGTTCGCGGAGCAGTTGGGCAACGTAGAGCTTGAGGCTGCGGGCACTCGCCCCATCCCTGTCCTAGTGGAAGAGCTGCGCGAAGCAGGAGCCAACATCACCTCCTTTGTCGGCGAGGTATCGCTGCCCGAGCCGCTTCCCAACTTAGACGAACTCCGAAACGCCGTCGCGGCAGTGCGTAAGAACATTACTGAGAAGCCAAGTAACCCGAGAGACCCGCGATGTCTGCGCCAATCCAATTGGCCACTCATGCACTATACCCTTTGTCAGGAAAGCCAAGGGCACATGGTCGGCATGCTCTCCCTTGACGATCTAGAAGGCGAGCCAGAGCTCGAGGAGCTCCACCGAGTCGCGGGATACAGCCAGCTGCAGTTTCTCTCGCTGCGAGCACTAATGCTCCAAGAGCTGCCCCAGGAGCTAGGGCTACAAAGCCTAGTGAATCTCGAGTTTCTAAGTCTCGCTGGCAATGCGCTGCGGCAAGTGCCTCCTGTGCTGCGCCACTGCACTGCGCTAACCCACTTGCATCTGCAAGGCAATCCAATCCAATCCATTCGGACAGAAGAGTTGCCCGCTAGCCTCAAATGGCTAGAGCTGGGCAGTACAACCATATCAGCGCAAGCAATCCAAGAGCTGCGAGACGCGCGCCCAGCCTGTCACATTGAGCATCGATAGCTAAGCAAAACTCTTATGAACTCATCTCGAGAATCGCAGCCAAGCAACGCGTCCACGAATTCCGCGTGGAGTGCATTGCTCGCCTCCTTAAGTCACTTGCGAGATCGGCTAGAAGAGCGAGTCCACCGAATGGAGAGGGCCTCCTTTGTCACCAACAGCTCCAATGGAGTCGTGCACGATGATGGTGCGACGCTCTACTCGGTCCCATCAAGCGATATCCACGTGCTTGTTCCAAACGAGGCCCCAATCGTGGGCACCGCTTCAAAAGAACTTATCGATCTTAGCAGCGAGCGAGCCCGAGCCTTGCCCCCACTTGCGCGCCGAGCGATGGCCGACTTAGCGGTTGCGGTTGCCGCAGTCGCGCCGCTAAGCGGGCTGCGACTCAAGGCCGCCCACGAGGCCCAGGGTCTTGCTCTTGCCGGCCAGCTGGCCAAGGTCAGTGTCCATACGGTAGGTGATCTTCTCACTCTTGGGCCAGACGAAGCCGCAGCGCGAATTCGCGGGAACGAGACGCGCGAAGACGCCACACTCGATGAGGAACTCACTGTCCTCGATGCGCTCTTCGTAGCTGCGGAGCGCACACTCGATGCGCCATTCGAGGCTGCAAAGGAGTTTGCGCGCAAGAGCAAGGCTCCACTAACAAGAGTTTCTCTTAGTTCCCCTGCGTTTCTAGCGAAACTCTCAAAACGGGCGGAGTTAAGCGACATTGATGCCGAGGTACTTGAGAAGGTAGCCAGGGAGGTAGCCGAGGTGCCGCTGGGAACCACAACGCGAGACACGCCCTAGACCACGTGACACGAAGCTTTGTAAATGACGCCGACCTAACGGTGGCCATGCCGGCTGGATTTCCCGAAGCCCACGCCCGCGAGGCCGCCTCGGAACGCGCCTTGCCGCTGGTGCTAAGCGCCCTGGAAGACCAGCTGCATCGACGCTTTGGCGCGCAAACCATCATTGCAATTCGCACGCTGCAATTTGACTGCTGCCTTTCCACCGAAGCCGTTCTTCTAGAGCAGGAGGCACGCCGTATTGGGGAAGACTTGGCCACAGGAATCGCGGAAGACCTCACGGAGGTTTGTGTAGGAAAACCATTTCCGCACGGCAACTGGCTTCTCTTTCCAACACTTGGTGATTTTCTTGGAAGTGCCCTCTCCTTCTTTTCAACTGGCTCTCCGCAGTTTGAGCCATGGCCCTTCGCCGAATTTGACAGCCTTGCAGAAGTCCAATCGCGTATCGCTTCGAGTTCGAACGTGATAGCGAGACAAGCGCTGGCGTGGCACCAAGAGCATCGAGAGATGATGGTGCAGGCAGAGGGCGAAGCTCGGGGTTCATCTCGCAGCCGGCAAGACTCGTCGTTGCCCGACGCCGAGGCGAATGTGCAACCGCCCGCTGCGAGTATGGGCAGTGGCGCGGGTGAGGTTGGCAGTGGCGCGCAAGACGGTGGCAGTAGCACGCAAGACGGCGGCAGTAGCGCGCAAGACGGTGGCAGTAGCACGCAAGACAAGCATTTCCCGACAGACCGCAAGATAGATAAGAACTATACTTACCCGCCCGCTGAAAACTCGGAATCGCCAACGGTCTCGAAGCGCTCTGAGAGAGAAGTGCAAACGCAGCAAGTGGCGAGCCAAAATCGTGTCCTCAATACCGCGAGCCCCTCGGCGGCAGGAGAAATAGAGAAACAAGGTGCACCCAAAGGCGCCATCGAGAGAGTCCATCAGCCCGTCGAGAGTGAGCAGCCTCTTGATGCAACGAATTCGCTTGCGACGCGCATGGCTGGGTTTGTCTATCTCATACGTCCAATCCTCGAGCTCGACATCGCAGAACACCTCTGGGCTGTTGGCCTTGTTGAATCAGAGTTCCTTGCACGCGTAGCGCTGCACATTGCCCAATCTAGCGATCACGAAGATCCAGCATGTCGGCTTCTCTTTGCTACGCTGCCACCACAAGACGTCGCGATGGAGGACTGGGCCGCCAACGAAATCCAAGACAAGACGCTCCTCGCCTTGGAGCGTTGCTACCCAGTGGCTTCCCAAGAGCTTGGCTGGTGTTCCCAGCGTTTTGAAACCTCCCTTGTCGAGGGCCTTGCCTCCGTCCTAACAACCGTCATCAACTTGCGACTAGGATGCGAAGCACACGCGCCACTCGCACTGCTGCACCTTGGCGGCACGTTTCGCGAAACAGCAGACACCGTAGAACTTATGCTAGATGCCAGCGCAATCGACATCGAGATTCGTCTCGCAGGACTCGATGTTAACCCAGGCTATGTTCCATGGCTTGGCAAGAGTGTTTCGATCATCTACCGCGGCTTAGAGATTTTCTAATCGAAGGCAGAAACAGACAACAAGAGACGTTCTACTTGAGCTACTCACGGAGCCCGCAAACCCATGACGCAATCAACAACAATGGAAGGAGTCTTTAAGAGCTTGGCCGCTGCGCGTCGTGCTCCCTTGGCTGTTCGCGTGCTCAATCTCTATCTCGATTGGAGAGACCAGGGCCTTGAAGAGCTGCCAAGCGATTTGGATGTCTTTCAAAACCTTGAAGCACTCGTTGTATCGGGCATTCGGTGCGACCGCCTTCCCGACGGCATTCGCAGCCTGCCCAAGCTGCGCGTTCTTGAGTTTAGCGACAATAGGATGCAACACCTTCCGGAAGGGATTTTTGACCTACCACGTCTCGAAGAGCTTTGGTTTAAGGAAAACCAACTAGAACAACTCGTAGACAACTTTACTGCGCTACCCAATCTTCGCCTGCTCAACCTTAGCTACAACCAGCTGCGAGCGCTTCCCGATTCACTTGCCTCGGCGGCCAAACTCGAAGAGCTACTTCTCACAGCAAATCACCTATCCTCGCTTCCCAGCTGGATGCCGAGTTTGCCTAGCCTCAAGATCCTCGACGTTGAGGCAACGAGCTTGCGCCCAAGGACCTTGCGCCGATTGGGCAGTGGGTTGATGAGCACGGTACGTCTCGAACTGCCACGTATTGAGAATACGCTGCGGAGTGCAACGCTTAGGAAGCAGAGAAGACCCGGCTCACCTCGGCGCTCGCCACCGTATCGGGGCCATCGCCATCTGCAAGCACTCCGCCGATAATTAGAATTGAGCCATCGCGAAGCTGGGTATGCGTGTGAAGCCAACGGCAATCGTAGTGGCGCAATCTTCGCCAGCCTTCTGCCGCGCTCCAGCTCTCCCAGTGATAGACAAAGTCACCCGGCGACCCGATAACCCCGCCAATTGCGACCACGTCATCGCCAATCGTAGCGAGCTGATGACCGTGGCGCCCACCGGTCGAAAAATTCTGCGGCACCGAGTAGCCGTCGTCATTCCACACCACTGTGTCAGCGCGGGCATGCTCATCTTCGACGTCGCGACCGCCACTAAGAAGAACACTGCCATCCGAAAGAACGGCTAGGCTGGCGGCATCGGCGCCGCCAAGTGGTCGCGACGCAAGTTCTCGCCATTTTTCATTCTCGAAGATCTCTGTTGCTAGGCTCGCGACCATGAGACGCCCATCGCCAAGAGAGACCAGTGCGGGATACCCGTGCTCGCGATTCGTCGAAGGCCCGGGCGTAACAGCTCCCGTGTGGAGATCGATCCACCAGGTGTGGCGACTGGGGCCGTCCAAGCCAAAGCCACCAACAAGTAGCGCACGATCGCTGTCAACAGTGGCAATACTCGCTCCCCACACCGGAGTGGAAAGTGAAGGCAACGCCGTCCACGCATCGCGTGCCGGATCGAAGACTTCCACACTGCCAAGAGGGGTACGGTCGGTTAGACGGCCGCCAATGGCAATTACGCGACCGTCGGCAAGGGTCGTCATCGCCAAGTTCTGCCGCGGGGTTAGTAACCGAGAGGCTACGCGCCACAGGTCGCGGTCGCTCTCGTAGAGTTCACAGCTTGCGACCATCGAGCCTCTTGCGCCCCGCTCTGTCGCTCCGCCTGCAACCAGGACACGCCCGTCGGCAAGCAAGACGCTCGCGGCATTGCAACGGGCGCCTCGCATTGACGTTCTTCGCTGAAACTTCAACTCAGAAGTTATCTTAGTCGTCTTCGCCGCAAGAAATGCCTGCTCTTCTTCTTCGAGATCGCGCGTAAAACAGGATGGTGCGACCGGAGACGAGAGCCGCGTCGAGCGTTCGAGACACACCGCCTCGTTTCCGATCAAGAGAAGAAGCGCGTCGTCAGTGACGGTGAGATTGTCGACGAGCCAGTTTTCGACGCTACCAATCAATTCGCCGTCGCGATGATAGAGAGCTGTGGTCTCATCGCTGGTGAATAGGACAAACTCCCCAGCCACGGTGATTTTCTCGCAGTCACTCATAAGCGACTCCCCTTGCCATCGAATCGCCCCAGTCAAGAGATCGATGGCTGTGGGCAACGAGGCATCTGGGCCCATGCCAGCAAAGGCCCGTCCTGCTCTGAAAGCAATCTTCGCGCCGTACGGAGGCACGCTTGGTATCGGTTGGCTCCATCGAATACTAAGGTCGCGCTGGTGGCGACACACCAACGAGAAATCCGGGGAAAGCCCCTCAACGAGGGCTACGTAGTCACCAACGAGAGATTCTGTGTCAGAAGAATCATCGTTCTCATCGCTAGCGATATGGATCTCAGTACCTCCATCCCAAGAATAAAGGAGGGACGATAGGACACCGTCCCGCGAGAGGGAGTTTGCTTGCAGCACCCACCCGTAGTTGGTTCGAGCAACGACACTGCCTCCATGCGGCAGCGTGCTCGTTTGCAGCGCTCCATCCGCTGTAACCACTGCCAAAGCATCGCCGTTTGCGTTGTTAACTTTGCCCGTTATGGCATCGCTTCCCGCTTGCCACGCGAATAGCGCCATTTTGCCACCGAGGTCCAAATCCCAGCGAATCGCACCATGCTCGTCGATGCCTATGAGATGGTCCGATACGCCTTCATGAAGCTTGTCGGTGATGATCGTGTCATTGATGACTTCAAACACGTAGCCACTATCGGCATCGACGATCGTCCTCACCCACTGCACGCTCCCGGTGGTCGCATCCATGCCCACAACCTCTTCACCAGAACGAGCAACCACGAGCGAGGACAATCGCTGCGGCGCCATTGCACTTCCAACACTGCCAGCCAGTGGCGTTCGCCAACGCACCGGAAACCCAAACAAGTGATTTGCAGTCTTTGTCATGGAACCGCCGAGGAAGCAGAATTATAAGAACAACACCTACCCATACGTTAGCAGTTGAACCACACCTGCAGGAAGGCTCGCTTGCGCGCTCATGGCCACGGTTGCGGTGTGAAATGCGTTGGCGATGTTGTCAAGCCGCAGCCCAATAGTAACCGCAGGGGTTTCGAACAATCTCGTAAGCTCTGCGACAAGTGCAGCATGCCGGGCGATGAGATCTGGTGGAGGAAACCACAGGATCGATGCAACCGGTGCAACACCGTATGCTGCGGGCGAACCGAGGAGGAGGATGGAAAGCATTGCGGCTTGCCATGCCGCGGCAAACTCTGCAGCTTTGGCCGGCGCACCGATGCTCTGCGCCAACGAGAGCGGCGCGCGAAAGGCGGCCTTCACTCCCAACAGATTGGCACCGTTGCCCGGCGCCAAGAGCGGGTCTAGACAGACCAAATCGCCAACGTAGGTATCAAACGCAGAGGCCCAGCGATCGCGCGCCTGGTCACGAGTGGTTGGAAATCCCACAAATGTAGGAGACCGAGAATCGTGGAACGCGTGCAACTCGGCAGACAGTTTTGTGGCGTTCAGCATGGATTGGCAGGGGGCGTCGTTGGCCGCTGGCTTGGCAGTATCATGCCTTATGCGCCCATTTGCAAAGCTTGGACGCCGCTTGCAGATGAAGAGACCGTGGTTAGCTCGACATCGGCCGCTGGCTAGCGTCGACATTGGCCGCTGGCAAGCGCCGATACCTCGGCAGTGAGAGATATTCTAATGCAGGCCGTGACCTACTCGGCTTCCATCACGATCTCGACCGTCTCGTTTGGCGCCTCGAGGTCGCGCAGGCGGGTGAGCTTGTAGCCTTCAAGTCGCGCGCGCAGGCGATGGGGGCCTTTGCCAAGTTTCTCAAAGGCAAAGCGGCCTTTCTCATCACTACGAGTATTTCGGTAGCGGCTTTTCGAGTCTTGCACGCCTTGCGAAACCTCCACGCCGGCCAGTGCCCTGCCCTGCGCATCCACGACTTGGCCTCTTAGGGAAAACTCTGCCTCGCCAAGGACAAGGCGCAGCCCTTCTTGGCTTTGGCCCGGCTCAAGGGTAAAGGTTTGCGGCACCGACGCCGCATAGCCTGCGGCATCGGCCTCGACAATGACGTGGCCAAACTGCGGCAAGAGCCACGCAAATGCGCCCTGCGCGTCGCTTAAATGCGGCCTGCGATCGTAGCGGCCTTGGCCAATAAACTCGACCGAGATTAGAACGCGGGCATTGGCGACCGGTTCGCCCTGGGCGTCTACAACCGTTCCCGAGACTGTCCCATTGGCAAGCATATCGATTACAACGCCACTAAGAGATTTACCGACACCCAGCGCTACCACCTTGGCCTGCCCTCCATGGCTCGGCGTGATTGCTACTAGCCTAGAGGTGCCAGGAGACGCCTGCAGCACAAAGTTGCCATCGTCCTCGGTCTCGGTTTGGCCGCGCTCCGAAGCCCCGCCTTTGTCTTGCCCCACAGCCAACACCGCCACCCCACTGGCCGGCTCGCCACCGGGCAGCCGCACGACGCCTTCGATGGTTGCAAAGGAAAAGACCCAAACATCGCGCTGCATGTCGGTGAGCACGGGGATTGCGACCTCGGCCGATGCCACACTCTCGCCGATAGCCTGCATCTTGTAGCGTCCCGGTAAAACTCGTAGTGCGTAGTTGCCGTCGTCGTCACTTGTTGCCGTCGACTCGCCAAGCGCATTCGAGAGCACCACATCCACACCCGCCTCGGGCTTCTTGGATTGCGTGTTCACAACCTGCCCCGAAACCTCCACCTGGCTTGGAGCCAAAGCTGCGGCAAGAACGTCTGGAGGCGCGCCCTGGCCCTGCCTTGCGGACATCGGCGTTGGCGTTGCACCAAGCCTCGTGGGCCCCGAAGCCTGCGGAGCGGAGGCAGCACCGCTTGGCTCCTGCGCGCCAGCAGCCGGCACCTGCGCCTTGCTAGCCGACTCGCCAGAGTTGCCACGCATAAAGAAAAGCGCGCCAGCCCCGGCAAGCAAAGCCACAAGGGCAAGCGCGGGACAGAAGCGCTTCATCGCTGTGGGCTTTGCATGCATAGCGGCACCAGCGATTCTAGCACTGGCCGGCGTTTGGGCGAGCGCTGGGGCGTTTGGGCTCAGCGATGCTCGGCGCGCGGGTAGTTGTCCTCTCGCACGACGGAGTTGCCGGATTCTCCGCTGATAGAATTTGCCCGTGTCATCGTTGCGATTTCTTGCGCTCGGTATTCTCTTGATGTGTGCGTGCGGTGGCGCAGTGCCAAAGCCTTCGTCGCCCGAAGTCGCCTCGACGCCAAGCGAACCCCAGCACTCCGCAGATCTGGACTGCGCAGCGTCGTTCTTAAGTGAAGGCCGAACGATTGTGGTGACAACGAAAGAAACCCGACATCACAAAACGGGCAAGTTGTTTTCGGAGCAAGTAACGCAAGCCGAAACACCGCTTGAAGTGTGCAGCGTGCAGGACCAACTGGACCTGTTACTTGAGCTGCGTTGTGACGACGGCTCCAACCCTTTTAAGGGAAGAACCGAGGCTCACGAGTCTCGCGTGCAGAACATTGGCGAGAGTGGCCGATGCGGAAACGTCGTGGACCTGTACCGAATCTCTTGCCCCGAAAAGGACTACGATATTTACCTAGACTCGTACGTGTGCATTGTTAGTGAACTGCCAAAGGGCACCAAGCCCTACGCGCAGCTGCGCATCGAGGGCGCCGACGTGCCAGTCCCAACCAACTGGATCCTCGCAGAATCCTCGACCGAGCCGTTTCGAGTGACCCTAGCTTCGTCCCCTGCGACCGGCATGCTTGCAGTATCGAATGTAGCGATTGCAAGCGAGGCCGAAGCCCAAGACATTTTGCAAGAGATCGCGACTGAGTGGAAGGTACCAGCCAACAAAGCAACACTTCCGAAGCGCGGAAGCCCAACCGTGACATCCGCCTTTGGCAACGGACTTGCGCTAAGCATCTACTGGGCCGATGGGACTGAGACAAACTCTAAGAAAGGGCACTTATTCGCCGCCATTGGGCCAATCGACAACTCGCACTTCACCCGCATGACCTCAAACTTTGCCCTCTTAAGCGACGCCCTAGCCCCCAACAAGCATACGCTTGTCGACTACGAGCAACTGCTGATCCCTGAGGTTCTACGCGGCGACGACGGCTCTATCGAAGTAGCGATCGGCAGCCAAGAACACCAAGGGCGAGAATGGTTCGCCCCAGAAGATTGGAACGTCGCCTTCTCGAGCAACGGCCTTACAGCGACCCTAAAGACCGACTCCGGCCAAGTTCGCTACATCCACGTCTTCTACCCAGGAGTCGCCCTGGACAGCATCGACTTTCTTCGCAGCCACATGGGCGCAATCTTCGGAGGCACCCTCGTTGCCCTATCCAACGACATCAACACCGGCCTTCACACCGTCGTCGACACCAACGGCAGCCGCCAACTCTCCTCCTCCATCGCCACCCCCGAAGGCCTCCACCAATTCATGCTCATCGGCCGGCAAAGCGAAGTAAGCAAACCCGGCTACGGCGCGCTGTTTCTTGGGCTGTTCCAAGCCTCGGTGCTTGGCTTGGGTGGGGAGTGATGTCGCCGGTGGATGTGGCAGCGCGGCGTGGGGTTGCGGTGGCCGAGATGGCCGAGATGGCCGAGATGGCCGAGATGGCCGAGATGGCCGAGATGGCTGAGATGTGAACAGCAGGCTGGCTTGGATGAACCAGCGTCCGCTCTCGAATGTCAGCTAAAACGACCAGAAGGTATCCCTATCGATACCTCCCGGTCGCTGGGCCCGATCACATTATCGCGATAAGAGTTATTCTGCCTCGTCGGCGCCGATGTCATGACGTCCGCCCTGTGGGCGCTCTTCGCCGTCGATGTCGATGGCGAGTGTCGCGGCTGGGTCGGCGGCGTTGATGCACGGCGATCCTGATGCCAGGTGGTAGTCACCGTTAAGCGCAGAGTTGTTCTCGAGCATGGGAGGCATGTTGATATTGCCTTCGCCAGGTTCAACTGCCTCGATGTTTGAATACTCCCACGAGCAATTTCCCGAGACCGGTGCACTTCCTACGGGCGTGCCAGAGTAGACAATGTTCCCGGTAGCAGTGAGAGAACCGACTAGCGCGCAGTCAACGCCTGATGGTAGGCCAGCATTGGCAACCGTCGTTCCAACCACCGTGTTGAAAGCAAAAACTAGTTCGGTACCGTTGCCGCTAAGGCTAACGCCTGGAGCAGTTGAGGTGTTTAGGCCGTTGTAGACAATAAAGTTATTGGTGATGTTGAAGTCGCCGCCGTTGACGCTGATGCCACCGCCCTGGTTCCCGGAGATAGTCGAGCCAGTGATGGTCAGGTCGCAGCCCGTTGAAATGATGCCGAGGTTTCGCGACAGCTGAACCGTAGAGTTGGCAATGCTTAGCGTTGCAGTACCGGTGGCACATCGCACCGCATCGGTTCCAGAGGAGCCTTCGGAGTTATCGATGATGAGCCCCGAGATTGTCACATTCGTTGTTCCGCTGATGTCCAGGACTCGGTCGTCAGCAACCCCAACGCTAGGCTTAAGAATCACTTCGCCAGCTCCAAGGACTGTCATGGTGCCCTCGGTGATGTCGAGTCGCTCATCATAGGTGCCCGCTGCAACTACGATGACGTTCTTAGCACCGTCCACCTGCGTAACCGCAAAGCCAATCGTCGCGCACTCACTGCCAACCGCGCCACAGCC
>TARA_R110002073_G_scaffold5649_2_pt1 | contig 14468 bp, 14 predicted proteins | sample TARA_R110002073 | Tara Oceans TARA_R110002073 (sample SAMEA4397174) | marine metagenome | biome: Polar Biome; feature: [DCM] deep chlorophyll maximum layer (ENVO:01000326); material: water (ENVO:00002006), including particulate matter (ENVO:01000060) such as... | depth 40 m
TCTGGAACTTTTAATATAGCAGGAGCAGGTACAGCTTCACAAGTAATCTTAGGAGATTTATCACTAGCAACATTGCCAGTGAGTGGAGTTACTTCTGTAGCAACATCTAATGGGACATTTGTAAATGTAACTGGTGGAACGATAACATCTACAGGTACAATTACAGGAGATTTATCAGCAACAGGAACTCCAGGTAATACTACATTCCTTAGAGGAGATAATACATGGGCAGTACCGGCAGGATCTGGTAGTGTGACTACAGTAAGTGCAACAATTGCAGGAGATGCTTTTGATGTAGCTGTTGCAAACCCTACAACTGCACCAGCTTTAGGATTTACATGGGCAGGAACTGCAGCACAATATATAACAGGTCAAGGTAATTTAGTTACTTTTCCAGCAATTCCTTTTACAAGTTTAACAACTACTGGAACATCAGGAGCTGCAACATTAAATTCAGGAGTATTAAATATTCCTCAGTATGCAGGAAGTGGTACAGTGACTTTAGTATCAGGTGGAAATGGGATAACTGTAACAGGAGCACCAACGCTAACGCCTACAGTAAATATAACATATGCTAGTGCAACTAATGCAATATTATTTGCACAACAAGCTACACCAGATCCAGATGATTTCTTTTGGTTTAGTGATGCAACAGATGACACTATTAAAAGAGCATTACTATCAAGCTTTCCAACTAATTATAGATGGTTTGCAGATTCAGTATCAGGTACTAATATAGAGGTTTTAGGTGATGAAATAATTAAATTTAGAAATACTACAGGTACCTTAACTACTTCTAATTCAGGAGGAGATACAATTAATATAGACAGCACAGCAAGTGGTGTAGTAGCAGGATCTTATACAAACGCAAGTGTAACTGTTGATACATATGGAAGAATAACTACAGCAAGTAGTGGTGGTGCGGGAATGACATCATGGACTATTGGTTCTGATGTAGGATTAGATCAAACAGTAGCTAATGGTGAAATATTAGAAGTTCTAGGAGGGGTTGCTTTAACATCAACTTTATCAGGTACAAGAATTCTTACACTTGATTTAGATAACACAGCAGTAACAGCTGGTGTATATACAAATGCTAATATAACAGTTGATGCACAAGGTAGACTAACCGCAGCAGCAAATGGTCCTGCAGGTGGTTATGACTGGATTAGGCAAGCAGATAATGGATCAAATGTTACTGTAACAAGTGGTGCAGTAGTTGACTTTTCAGGAGGAGATGGTATACAAACTACTAATTCTGCAACTGATGTTACTGTTGATTTAGATTACTTAGGTGCTGATAATTATATTAACTTAAGATCTACAGTAGTAGCGGCAGGAGAAGACTTTATAGCATTTAGTGATATAACTGATACTAATGTTTATAAGGTTGCAATTAATACTATGCCTGGTTACTATGAAGGCTTTACTATACAAGGAGATTCAGGACTTGCACAAACTGTTGCAAGTGGAAATGCCGTTAAGGTATTAGGAGGAACTGCATTAACTTCAGTTACTTCAGCTCCAGACACAATTACAGTTAATCATGATGCGTTTGGTACAGCAGGTACATTTGCTTATCCAAGTTCAGTAGTTACAGATGCACAAGGACATGTAACTAGTGTTGTAGCAGGATCAGCACCAACATTTGTTAGTTTAACTACGACAGGAACTTCAGGTGCAGCTACATTAAGTGGTGGTGTTCTTAATATACCACAGTATGCTGGAGCTTATACTTTACCAGTTGCAACATCAACCGTACTGGGTGGAGTTGAGTTATTCTCAGATACAGTGCAATCAGTTGCCTCTGCTTCAGTAAGTACTACTGCAAGTAGAACATATGGTATTCAATTAAATGCTGCAGGTCAGATGGTAGTTAATGTACCATGGAATGATTACGCATTACCTTTAATGACAGCTACTACACGTGGTGGTGCTGAGGTACTTTCAGATATAACTCAGACAGTTGCTGCAAATGGAGTAAGTGCTCAAGCTGGCAGAACATATGGATTACAACTTAACGCTGCTGAGCAATTAGTAGTTAACGTTCCGTGGACAGATACTGCTCAGTATTCATTTAGTGTTGCTGGAGATTCAGGAGCAACAAATTCAATTACAGATGGAAACACATTAACTATTGCTGGAGGAACTGGTATAGCAACAGCAGGAGCAGCTAGTGACACAGTAGAAATTAAACTAGCTGATACAGCTGTAACTCCAGGTACGTATACTAGCTCTACTATTACAGTAGACCAACAAGGAAGACTTACTGCTGCATCAAGTGGAGCTGCAGTAGCAGTAAACAGACAACCAACTGATTATTTTTCTTTTAGACAAGCAGGAATTGTAAATCAAGGGGAGTCTGCAACTGCAGGAAACAACACTGTATCTGCAACAGGTTTTGTATATGATGTAACTTTTAATACAACAAGAGCTAATACTAATTATTTAGCTATGGTTGTGCCTGAGATAGGTGGTGGAGATGGATGTATGTATTGTGAAATAAGAAGTAAATCAACAACAGGGTTTGTTGTAGAGTTAAAAACTTGTGCTAATGGTACACCTACAGGCAAGAACCCAACTATTAATGTTACAATATATGCATAGAATTTAATATATTTGTAAAAAACACATATTATGAGCGTATTTGTACAAGAGGTCCTAAGTCTATTAAAAAGAAACTTTGTTAAGACATCAGTAAACCCAACTGATGATTATTTTCAGTTTGTAAGAAAAGGTGCTTTTTCTAGAGCAAAAGCTTCAGCAGGAGGGTTTGCTCCTCAAGGTCAATCTTTATTGATTAGCGCTGGTAGTTGGTTGTGTAGTCAAACAGGACCTAAGGGTCTTGGTAGATTTGCTAGTGTAGTAAAAGAGAGTGGAGAAGCTGCTGGTACAATTCCTATGTTTTGGCTTAAGCAAGGTCAATGTAACTGGCACTCATTAAAAGATTCTCTTTTATCTCAAGATACAGCTGACCCAATAATATATGTTGGAAGGAATAATGCCCCAACAGATCTTAGAGTTTCTAATAATCTCACAGTCTCTAATAAAGTTTTTATTCCTCAGTTACAACCAAACAACCCTTTCCCAAATTTCCGTGGTCAAGTGGTTTTTGCAGATATAGATGGTGAATTAAAAACAAATGATAGTTTTACTTTTACTAACGGCAACAACTTTTTAGTTAATGGAGCCGTAAATACTAGTTTTGGAACTGTTACTAGTGGTGCTAGTTCACCACCTACTAGTACTAGAGTTAATAACAAACTTATTTTAAGTGGTCCTGTGTATGATGCTGCTTCAGGAGGTGGTGGTACGGGATTACCAAATATAGGTCAAGTACTTATAGCAAGAGAAGATCTAAACTTTGTAGATCCTGTAGGAACTGTTGGAACTATAGTTGGAGGATCTAATTATGCAACTGGTACTGCTGTAGCAACTACCCCAACTCCAGCTGGAGGTACGGGTTGTACTTTAGATATTACTGCTCCTGCTGGTGCAATTACTGCTGTAGTTGTTAATGCTGTTGGTACAGGTTACTCTGTAGGAGATGTACTAGCTATTGCTGGTGGAGCAGGTGGAAGTGTAACTGTTGCAACTATAGGTGTATCAGACGGAAGAGTTGAGTGGGGAGAGAATGGAGGTGCTGTAACTAATGTTGCTGCCCTAACTAATCAATCTATATGGGTTGGTGATAGTAACAATATAGCTCAAGAATTACCAATTGGTTCAACTGGTCAAACTTTACAGTCTAATGGTGGTCTTGTAGGGTGGGCAACCTCTGTAACAATTGGTGGACTTGGTTCATTATATAGACTGGCTATGTTTACACCAAATGGTAGTACAATAGCAGATTCACTTCTAGTTCAAGATGGAGATGCACTTACTCCAGCTACTACAGTTGCAAATGATGGTTATTTAAAACTAAATTTAGTAGACAAACTTAATTTAGTAGAAAAAGTTATGGTGTGGGATGACGTAGGTACAGCCCCCAATTTTACTGATAAAAATCAAGTAAAATTTAGAGATGCAAATAGTATAGGTCTTACAGGTACTGCTACACTTAGGAGAGTGCCTTTATGGTCTCCAGATGGTTTAAATTTACAGAGTTCACTATTAATACAAAGTGATATGATTCAGCCTCCTGCAAACTATCCAGTGGTTGATCCTAATTTTATTGCACAAATACTTACTAATAATGGTAGTTTTATAAATGAAGGCATATTAACATTAAAAACTGTTGTTAACGATAATGATCTATTAAAAATTCTTGTTTTAGCTGCAGATGATGAAGTAAAATATAGAGATCTATCATCACTTCCTTTTGGAACAATTGGTGGTGGGGGTACACATAAAAGATTACCTTTATGGACTCCTGATGGAACAACCATAAAAGATTCACTTTTATCACAAGATAATGATGTTCAACCTGGAAGTGGGGGCTTTAGTGCACAAGTACTTACCAATGATGGTAGTCTACAACAAACAAAAGAAATATTTCTAGATTCTGTACCACAAGATGATACTCTGACAGAAGTATTAGTAAGAGATCCGGCTTCTGCTAATCAAGTTAAATTTAGAAATGTTACTACAATTTCTCCTTCTGTAGGGTTTGATACTCTTACAATGAGTACTACAGCAGATTGGAATCAGACATTTTTAAATGCATACATATCACTAGATGATACTACAGTACCTTATAGATCAATTAAAGGTATGACTACACTAACTGATGGTCAGACAGGAGTTGTTATAGCAGAAAATGTAAAGCAAGGAACATTACTAGCAGATGATGCAATAAGATTTCCTAATGGATGGGGTACTCCCGGTAATCTATATGATAATAGAATAAGCTGGGCAGCAGGATTTAATAACGGCTATCCTACATCAACACTTTTATATGGTGAGTCACTTAAATTTAAATATAGCAACTATGAGATTGCTGGAGGAGGTTTTGCATACAAGTATGTATTATACTGGGAGTCTTGTTGTAAATTATATTCTTTAAATACATGTCCAGTTGCTAGTAATGCAAATTTTACTGCTAATGAAGACAATCCTATATCTCAAAGTGTTGCTAGTTATGTAGTTGATGATGCTTATGGACAGTATCCGGGGGTATATACAGCAAGTGCATTAGCTGACCCTGCAGCAGGAACATTAGTTTTTAATTCAAGTACAGGTGCATTTACATTTACACCTACTGCAAACTATAATGGAAGTACAACATTTACATATACTTATAATGATGGTTACTGTGAGAGTAATACAGCTACAGTTACTTTAAATATTTTACCAGTAGCTGAAGAACCAATATGGACTTCCCAAGATCCAGTAACTGCAAACACATATCCAAACTTATTAGCTGGAGATGCTTGGACATATACTTGGACTACAGCTGATGCAGATGATCCATGTGCTTCCTTAGTATATACTATTAGAGTAAATGATGGTACCACTCTATCTACAATATATACTTCAGCTGGTGGACAAACCGGCCTTACTTGGTTAACTTTTACTCCTGATAACCCTCATACCTGTACAGGAACTTTAGCAGGAACTTATCCAGCTACTGCTGGTGCCTTTCAAGTTATAATGACAGTTGAGGATCCAAGTGGAAATTTTGATACACAAACTTTTACTATTGGTGGATTACTAGTATCACAAGATACATACTTTGTATTCTATAGTGATACTTCAGGATCTATGGTTAGTACAATTAGAGAGACAGCACAAATGAGTAGTGTAGCTACAGTAAAATGTAAAGGTGATGGTTCAAATCAAGGTACTACTACTTTAGTTCTGGTGAGTGGGGGTGTTGTAGGAAAAGTTAATGCTGTTGGTGGAACGACAGATGATTCTTTTTTATGTGTTAGAGATGGAATGAACGTTTCAGGTACTGGAATTACTGCAGGTACTACAGTAGTTTCAGGTGGTGGAAGCACCCCTTCTGGAGGAACGCTTACTTTGACGTTAAGTAATAATCATACAGCAAGTGAATTTAATATTCTAACATTTACTTTAACCGATTTGCAAAAAGAAACAGACTACAATAATGCTAATAACTTTAGAAACTTACTTCAAGATTTCTATGCAACAGGTCAAACATATGCTCAAGAAACAGCAGCTGGTGCAGCTCATAATCCAGCAACTAATGGTCAAAATAAATATGAAAGTCATTTATATTGGTATCACAGTGGTAATGAAAGACCGCTTGGTTATTTAGGTTTCCGAGCACAAGGTGGTGCAACTTTTGCAACAATAGGTTCAGGTGGAAATTTTCCAAATGCAGACCAAATTGTTGTAATGGCATGGGGTGATGAATCATCTGAGGACGCAGGAACAATAGGTAGTGGTGTTACCTATAGAGCTGGTCCTGAAACTGGTGCTAATACTTGGGCGGATAGGGGAACTCAACCAAACCCCACTACAAATCAGAATATAGGTACTGATTGTATAAACACAAGAGGATTTATTCAGGCATTAGAAACAGCAGCTGGTAATAATACAATATATAGAGGTATAGCCTTTAGGGTAATAAGTAATGTAACTAATGAATTAGAAGAAATAATGGGTCCAGGCGGTTATGCTCAAACAGGAGGTCTTAATTCTAATGGTTATAATACTAGTTACAATCCACAACCAAGTAATTTAGCTAGTCCTCCAGGTGCGTATAATTCAGCAACAACGAGTTTAGCTGATATGTCAAACATAGGCGGTACCGGCAGTGGATCACCAATAAGAATAACTTATAGTGGTAATGTATCAAATAATCCATCTAATGGTAGTATATATTACTACGCACTTGTAAAAACAGAGCTAAATGCTATAGGATTTAATTTATAACAATTAAAATTAAAATAAAATGGGAGTACAATTTAACACATCAGAATCATCTAGTCTAAATGCAGAATATCCAAAAGATATGGCAATGCCAAACCAGTATGGATTTGGTGGATTAGCTGTTCAATCAATAATTTCAAATGATTCTACAAATCTTGGATTTATAAAAAAAGGAGGTGGATCTGTTTATGCAATTAATTTACATAATAAAGCTTCAACACCTGCTTACTTAAGAATCTTTGATAAAGCTACGGCACCAGTAGATGCTGATACACCTTTAGTAACATTAACAATACCTGCTGTAGGTACTCTAGATTTAGAGTTATCTATTGGTTTAAGGTTTAAACTTGGTTTAGGTTTTAATATTACAACAGGACCACTAAATGGAAATGCTACAGCAACAGCAGGTCCAGATGTAGTTGGTGGTATATTTTGGAGGTAAAATGTCCATAAAAAGCTACTTACGTAAGATAAAGGAAACTTTAATTTATTTTGATTTTGAACCTTTACTATTTATGTGGGTAGCTAGTGATATTTTAAATAACATGGTGCTATGGACTTCACTATCATACTGGCAAGCTGAAGGACAACCATATACATATTGGTTATATTTTGCATATTTAATAGGAAGTGTTGGTATGATGGTCTTTTTACACAACAAAAAATGGCTAGCTAGATTTATTACATATTATTTAACTATTTACTTATTTTCAACTATAAGATACTTAGTAAATATTTTTGGAGGTGAGGGTGAACCTTTTACTATTATGGATGGAAAAAATATTCTTATTACTTGTTGGTATGCATCTATGTGGATTTGGATCTTATTTAAAGTAAAAAAAGAAATATTACATAAATCATTATCATGAGTGAAAATCTAACTACAATAATTATTACTACAATATCTGTAATGTTTGGTGCAGGCGGTTGGAAGTTCTATGAATTTCTAATAAGAAGCAAGAGAGAAAAACAGAAAGATGAGAAGTCTGAACAGACTATCTATAGAGATGATTTAATTTCTAGAGTAGAAAGATTAGAAAAAGATAAAGATGGGTGTGTTGATAGTTTAATGGAAGTAAAAACACAAGCTGCTGCTTTAAAAGTAAAGGTTGAATTTTTAGAAAGAGAATTAGATAGAATAAAATCTAGATAATAATAAAACATCAATGTCAATAAAAGATTGTATTTACGAATATACAGATAATGCAATATGGTGTGGAGACATACCCGTTATGCATAGAGAAGAAACAAAATTAATGCAAGACTATGCTGCATTGGTAACTAGAAACGGGGGTGATATTCTTGAAGTAGGTTTTGGAATGGGTATATCTGCTGATGCTATAGTCTCTCAAGATATAAAATCTTACACTATTATAGAAAAAAATATACATCATTATAATAAAGCCTTAGAGTGGGCAGAAGACAAACCTAATGCAACAGTATTTTTAGGGGATTGGATAGATGTTATACCAACAATAACAAGAAAGTTTGACGGAATCTTTCATGATACCTTTGAAGATGATAATTATGAAAAATTTCTTGATGTTTGTAAGCCAATTGCAAAAGAAAAGTGTTTACTTAGTATGTTTAACTTTGGAATAAATAACAATTTAAGAGGTAACTCTAATTATATTACTGTAGAGCATAGTGATGAAGCTAAAAGTTATATGCAAATACAGCATCTTCCTGATAAAATGATATATACAACATTAATTAATAATAAATGGTCAGCTAATAGTATAGATCCTGTTAATCACTTTAGTGCTATAAATTCAAAAAAAATATGAAACGTATTAAATATAACTCAACTACTATGCTATCTATATGTATTATCTTATTAGGTTTTTTAATATATAAACTAATTAAAAGAGAAGGTCAATATACTCATATTGAAAAAGTTATAAAGAAATATAATGGTATTAAACAATCTCCAGAAGATTTATATTATCCAACTGCATCTAAACCTGCTAATAGTCAAATTGGTATAGTTGCTGGAGATAGTGTTAAAGTTATTAATAAATAATTAAATCATGAAATTATTAAATAAATATTTAAGAGGCAGAGAATGGCTAGTAGATCAATATAACAGAAACAGAAATATTGAAGATCATATAAAATATGAAGATGAAAATATTAATTTAGCTGATGAAATATCATTTAGATTATTAGCAACAAGAGATCATCCAGATTACGAGTGGTTAAAAAAAATTCTAGCAGAAAGCAAAGCTCTATAAATCATTCTTTAACACATAATTTTTTTCTATTTCTTTTTGTAGGTTAGCCAACGCTCTCCATGCTACTTTAGCAGAGTGACGTATACCATCCGAGTCAATTTTACCAGCATCTATAAGATGTCTAGATAAAGCATCCAGGTCATCATTTGACTTAGTACGATCCCAGTGTAGAAGTGAACCGGGATTGTGTTGTTTATTCCCAGCTAACGATACTCTAGATACTTCCATGATAGCATCAGGAAAATATTTAAGTACTCCACTATATACAGGTCTTTCTTTTCTTTCTTTTGAGTTCATGTGTTATTCTTTTTTAAAGGGTGGAAATGTGTAATTTTTTTTATTCAGTTTATAATCTATAACAAATCCTATTGCAACAATAACATTCAGGCCTATGCTGCTTAGTATTTCATATAGATCATGATAGCTGTGTATTGATAAATGAATATGCCCAACTATCCAAAAAGGTATAGCTAATTGCTGGCTAATCCATACAATAGTAAATCTTATAAATTTTTTCATAATTAAGGAAGGAGTCCTAGGGCCCAAGAATGCAAAAACTTAGACCCCAGGTTGATTTATAACTCCAGTTTATTTAGTCAACATCAGATTTGCTGCATAGATAAAAACATAAAATAGCTACTACAAGGAAAAATACAGTGTTTGTCATCTGCCCATGTGTACATCTTGAATTAATATAGAATGACTTATGTCTTCATCAATCTCAATAGCAAATTCATCATCTCTCATTGTAATTCCTAACTCACTATTATCAGTGTTTATCTCATAGCTTGCATATTTTAAAGTGGTATTGTTTACTACCTCTGTCATCATAAAATCATGAAAGTTTTGTTGATCAGATAACCAATTTCTTGGATGTGCTTTTTTTAATGCATGTGTAACATGATTATAAAAGGTCCAGGCATTAGTATCCTCTGTCCCGTAATTATAAGATGGCTTATTCATTTCAGACTTTATACAAGACATTTGTTGTGAGTCAAGCAGATCTTCTTCAATAAATAATCTACCAATCAACTCTGCTTGCTCAGCACAGTCAAGTTCAAATAGCTTCATAGCATCTTTATCTTGTAAGATACGTTTGTAGTACTTTTCACCATTCTTTATCTGATCAGCTAAATGAACTTTAACATCATAGTCAGCTGATCCAGTATGCTTTCTTTTAAAGTTCATCATGTCTCCTGCAATCATACCGTTATAACATACTGCTACATATGCACCAACTGCGCATTGAAACCTTGTACTCTTGTCATAAGAGTTTGTCCAGGCAAACATCATTCCTAATTCTTTCTCTGCAACTATTTGTTCATCAGTTGTTTTGGTAGGATAGATATGATATATGCCCTGTGCTACATTGGCATTCATGTTTGCTCTATATATTTCTTTTTGTATTGTAAACCCACTATCAGCTAATAACTGAAGTGTGTTGTCTATCACTGATTTATGTGATACTACTGTATATGTCTTACCATGATTAGGTAAGTTTGCATTTTCTAAATGCCATCTTGTTGTTTCTTTAGGTTTTGTATATCCCATAGTTGTAAACTTTTAAAGTGTAAATATAATAAATTAAGTGGAATAAAAAAAGGGGGGAGCAAAACATTTAATATTAAAAGGACATTCTTATATGCCCATTAAGATTGTTGGCATAATTGCCACTCCCCCCCCTTTTCTAAAATAATTTTAATTGATTTGATGATACTGAGAGAATAGAATTTATCTCAGACTCTATAGCTTGCAAATAGTAACCTTTATTTATGTTGTAGGTTTCCCACTTAGGTTCAACCTTCATCTTATTGTATACTGTCTGTAGCCAACGGCCTGCTTCTAATTGTATTTCTCTGTTATCTGATTTATTTACTTTGATCATTTTCACGCCATCTTTAGAGATGAAGTATCTATTTATTTTCTGCAGTTCTTCTTCATTTAGTTTACCATCTTTAATCTTTCTAGCTACTTGTTTCCAATTACCTTTAGATTTACCACCTATACAATAATCTAAGATGTTTTTATTCTCATCTAGATAATGCTCAGGCAATTTATCCATAACAAAGTAATTATATATAGCTTTTGGTATAACTAATTTAGATTTATTCTTATGCAATTGTAAATCATGAAAATCAAAACGTCCCTTCAGCTTGACAGGAGCAAAGCTAAACTTGTCTTTATCTACTTTAAATAGATAATGTGGTTGACTCTGTTTAATTTCCCTCCATTTAGTAATATCAACATCTATGAAGTTATTCACACCTATATAATTGTTGACATCAGCTAATACAAGCTTCTGGTACTTATCATGTTCAAGGTTAAGGTTGGTTATATCTTCCCATTCTTTACAAATAGCCATATATTCTTCTATATATAAACGTGGAATCAAAGTTTCTACACCGTCTGTATTTTGTAATAAAGCAACAGCACCCGGGATTCTTTCCATTATCTGTTCATATAACATCATAAGACTAAGCTGGCCATTAATTGTTATTCTACAAAACAACTCAGGATCATAAAAGAAACTCTTTTCATCATTGCTAAGACCAAAGGTTGAGTTAAGAATAATTTTATATACATAGTTCATAGGATTACTCTTAGGTATCTTCTTTCTCTCAGTAAAGAACCACTCATACTGATCACAGAACGCTTCTTTAGGGAAGTGACCTGGTGACCATTGATTCTTTATAGCAAGATTAGGATAATAACTAGTAACATCTGACGACATTATAACCATATCTTCTGTACTTTCATATACACCTTTCTTAGCTGCACCATGAACACCACCAGTACCAAAATGTGTTTGTACCCCTTTATAGTTTACACTATATTTAAAACTACCTTTTAAGTTTTTTCCATCAACCTCTAAAGATTTAAACCTTTCAAGTAATAAATTAAAATCAGGAGATGTAAACTTTACATAAGGTAAAATAATATCTGAAATTTTAATAACATCTCTATAAGTCTTCATAGTTCTGAGATCTCTCTTTTGTATATTTAGTTTTTGCATTAAGTAAAAACCAAAAAGTTCTTTACTTATCCTTGGTTCTGATGCACTAAATAGATTAATACCATATGTTTGAGTAAGTTCTTTCCTGAGCCCAATTTGAGATTTAGATCTGTTATAGATTTCTTTAGTAGACTTAACATCATTAACACAGTATTCAAGTATAGTATCTAATTGTTCTTGTGTAGTTATCTTTGTCTCATGATGAATAGGCATATCTAATATGTTTTGCCAATCCATACTATATTGAATCCATTTAAGACTAGAACGTTTAGCCGGGTTATCCCAATGATGCATTTTAAACACATCTATTTGACCAATCTTCATCTTCCATGGAGCATAATCTGCAAACTGCTTGTTATTAGATTTTTCTATACATTTCTGAGCATATTTATAAATTAAATTAGCTATTTCATGGCCTGGATAAGAACTTAGATTGTTTTCATTATCAAGTATATAGTGAGTAACCTGTGCATCAAATGCTAATCCATTGTAGGATATGTGCCACTCTTTGTTATTTATATTTTGATGTAAAAATTTAATAAACTCTACATAATCATTTTGTATACTACAAACCACAAAGCTTTTTGTTTCTGAAGTTTTATAGTTTTCAAATACTGCAGTAAAACAATCATACAAAGTTTCATAATCCATTACCCAATGTTTTTTCATACTTTTTTTGTTTTATATGTTGTACCTTGCCAATCATCTTTACGTTTTCTAGGATTACCATATTTCTTGGTCCTCTTATCTATTCTTGTATACTTTTTCTTTTCAGGAGCTTTAAGAGCACCTGCCATGCCTTCACCCACCTGCATTATATATGTATTATATTCTTTCATGTTGCATTTTTTTATTTATTAGAGCCAAAAAAAGCCCAAATCAATGAGCTTTTCTTTTTATAGTCAATAGAGTTATAGGAGGCTATTGACCAGGTAATATAATTTTGGAAGGTTCAGTCTTCTTTAAATCTACAAAGAATTCTTCTACACTAAAGTTTTCTGCATTGATTGCAAACATATGTATAAATGTTTCTATGTCACCTCTATCACTAAGATAGAACTCAGAAAATGTATCTACTAATCTTCTTTCTTCTTTGTGTGTCTTTCCTGTTTGTGCATTAGGGTTCTTAAGCCTTTGTGGTTGTCCATCATCATCTAGTTTTGGAACCATGTGATATGATTGCTTCATTACTTTACTGATGACTGCTAAGATGCCTGACGCAGGGTCAAACATAGCTTCTGTGTATGGTGAGTCTAAGCTCACTGGAATTAATGTAAATGATTTAGCATTTCTGAAAGTAGAATTTACTAACATCATGTTTTGTCCAATTTGGTTTGCCATAATTTATTTATTTATTTGTCAAAGATATAGAACTTTTTTTTAATAGTTGTTGTAATAAATAATTATTATCAACTAAAGTTTCTTTTTCTATGTCAGGTTTAGAACATAACTCTCCTATATTAAATAGAACTTCTTCTTCTACATCAAAGAAATGAGCATATGCTTCAAAGCTATCACCTGGAGATAAAAATGTATTAATATATTCACCGGCTTTATCTTCATCACCAAAGAAATCTAATATAAGAATCTTAGAATCCATAGTTAGTTTTGAATAATTACCTTCTACAATCTTTTTATAGTCTGATTTATAAGTTTTACTAGTAAAATCAAATATATATATAATTGATTTGTCAGAAATTTGTATACTATCTTTATACATAGGATGATTATCTAAATATCTAGAAGCAAATTTTTTGAAAGATTCAGAAGGTTTAGTTTTATATTCTAGCATTAGTTTACAATCTTCTGTAGAGTAAAATCCATCCCAGCAAATATAAGTTTGTCTAGGTACATACTTAGCTTTCCTACCTATACCCAATAAAGGATATAGAAAGACTTTACTCTTTTGAAAGTAGTCAGTATAGATCAAACTCATACTATAAGGTAACTTTATTTGATAAAAATTCAATAGGTAATGAATAATTTCTACTGTTATAATGAAATTTAGCAGTCTTTATAGCACCACCAAGGCCATTTGCCCAGCTACCCATTGTATCTTTAGATACTTCAAATACGTAAACTTGATCATATGTATCAATAACTATAAACTTAAATGTAAGCTCATAATCATCTGCATCATCTCCTAATGTATCATAAACTAACTTCATATATATAGCAGCTTGCAGCCAGTAATTATAAAAGTCTACAGTATCTTTAAAATCAGAGACTGTCTTCCCGGTTGTTTTAAGATCACATATAGTTACTTGTTTTTTATCACTGTCAACTTTATAATAATCTATATAACCGTGCAGCCCAAAGTCTAAACCAATCAGTTCAGATTTAAGATACCTCTCACTATGTGTTTCTATAGGATCTAAATC
>TARA_R110002073_G_scaffold56835_10_pt1 | contig 14457 bp, 14 predicted proteins | sample TARA_R110002073 | Tara Oceans TARA_R110002073 (sample SAMEA4397174) | marine metagenome | biome: Polar Biome; feature: [DCM] deep chlorophyll maximum layer (ENVO:01000326); material: water (ENVO:00002006), including particulate matter (ENVO:01000060) such as... | depth 40 m
ACTCCTCAATTTACTAAATAAACTAAAAGATTATAGCATGAACAGTTTTTTTACTAAACGCAAAAGACTCCTTAGGAGTCTTTTTGTGTTTTGAATGCTAGTAAAAATTGTTTTAAATCTATAAGTAGGTTCTGGTAGATTTGGGGCAACATTCATAAGTTAAATTCATGGTAGATTTGAGGCAAATCTGTTATTTTTTTGGTTTGTTTGGGGAATGCTAATATGAAACAAATATTTCAATTATCAGTTTAAATACAGAATAAATCGACAAAATACATTATATTTTAACATTTGCCTTCTAATAAATCTGTAAACTGTCTATTTATCATCAAAGGTTTTTATTTTTAAGATAACTAATTCTATGATATTTCAGGAATAGGTTCTTTGTGAATTAAATACTCATTTCAGGAATATCTCCATCAATAATTAAAGTTCCTTCGGTGGCATTTATAATGTCTTCTACTGAAACACCTGGTGCTCTTTCCAGTAATTTAAAGCCTCTATTAGTAACCTCAATTACCGCTAAATTGGTGACTATTTTTTTTACACATGCCACGCCTGTTAATGGCAAAGAGCATTTTTTAAGTAGTTTGGATTCGCCTCGCTTATTTGTATGCATCATAGCAACAATAATGTTTTCGGCGCTTGCCACCAAATCCATAGCACCTCCCATGCCTTTTACCATTTTTCCGGGTATTTTCCAATTGGCAATATCACCATCTTCTGAAACCTCCATGGCACCCAATATGGTTAGGTCAACATGCTGTCCTCTAATCATTGCAAAACTAGCGGCCGAATCAAAAAAACTAGCTCCAGGTAAGGTTGTTATGGTTTGCTTACCTGCATTGATGATGTCGGCATCTTCTTCGCCTTCAAAAGGGAAAGGTCCCATTCCCAAAACACCATTCTCACTTTGAAATTCAACTTCAATATCATCTCTAACATAATTAGCTACTAATGTTGGAATGCCAATTCCTAAGTTTACGTAGTAACCGTCTTGTACTTCCTTTGCAATTCGCTTTGCAATTCCGTTTTTATCTAACATAATTTTGTCATTCCTGCGAAAGCAGGAATCTTTTTAATTGAAACTTAATATTTTAAAAGTGGATTCCTGGCTCCGCAGGAATGACATACACTTTATTTAACTTGGTTTTCTTACGGTTCTTTGTTCTATTCGTTTTTCATATTTCTCCCCTTGGAAAATGCGTTTTACAAAAATACCAGGAATATGTATTTGATTTGGATCTAATGTTCCAACTGGTACTAATTCTTCAACTTCGGCTACTGTTATTTTAGCAGCACCACACATATTTGGATTAAAATTTCTTGCAGTTCCCTTAAAAATTAAGTTTCCAGCCTCATCACCTTTCCAAGCTTTTACAAAAGCAAAATCGGCTTTAAAGGCATGCTCCAAAACATACATTTTTCCATCAAACTCTCTAGTTTCTTTTTCTACGGCTACTTCTGTACCATATCCAGCTGGTGTGTAAATAGCAGGAAATCCAGCTTGAGCAGCTCTACAGCGTTCAGCCAATGTTCCTTGTGGGATTAATTCTACTTCAAGCTCTCCACTTAGCATTTGGCGTTCAAACTCATCGTTTTCTCCAACATAAGAAGAAATCATTTTTTTTATTTGATGTTTTTTGAGCAGTAATCCCAATCCAAAATCATCGACACCAGCATTATTTGAAATGCAAGTAACACCTTTAACTCCTAACTTCACTAATTGCGCAATGGCGTTTTCAGGAATTCCCGACAAGCCAAAACCGCCAAGCATGAAGGTCATATTATCTTTTACACCCTCTAATGCCTTAGTGACATTATCTACCTTTTTATTAATCATTTTTTACAAATCTATTTATGACAGAAATTTACAAAATAAAAAAACCATTCTAAAGAGAATGGCTTGTGTTTTTAAAAATCAATTTTAGGATCATCGATCTTACCTTTTTTAGAAAGTTTTGATTTGTCTTTATATTCGTCACAATCTAAAATAATAGCTAACTCATTTGGTTTTTCAAATTCTTCTTTGGAGATATTTAATGTTTCATCGGCATAACAGCTTTTCATATACAAAGCCCATATTGGCAATGCCATGGATGCGCCTTGCCCATAGGTAATACTTGCAAAATGCACTGCCCTATCTTCGGCACCTACCCAAACGCCTGTTACTAAATTAGGCACCATTCCCATAAACCATCCATCACTTTGGTTTTGTGTGGTTCCTGTTTTTCCTGCTATTGGGTTATCAAATTCATAAGGATAGCCTGTGATGATTTCTTTATAGACTGGATCAGATCCATAAGTATGGCGAAGTCTTGTTCCTGAGCCTCCTTGAGTTACACCTTCGAGTAAATTCACCGTTACATAAGCTACTTCTTCACTTAAAACATCTTTTGTTTCTGGAGTAAACTGAAATAAAACCGTTCCATTTTTATCTTCAATTCTGGTCAACACTACTGGTGTAGTATAGACGCCTTTATTTGCAAAGGTGGAGTATGCTCCAACCATTTCATATACGCTTATATCTGGTGTTCCTAATGCAATAGAAGGTACAGGAGGGATATCTTGTTCAATCCCTAATTTTTTGGCTAAATCCACAACTGGCTGAGGGCCAATATCGTTCATTAATCTAGCAGTAACTGTATTTACAGAATTTGCTAAGGCTTGTTTAAGGTTTAAATACCCCGAATAGTCACCATTATCATTTCTAGGTGTCCAAGGTTCTGGGTTTCCATACTTGTTGGCTTCAATAGTAATTTGTGATCTTGGTAAGGTATCGCAGGGAGATAAACGCAATTGGTCTATAGCTGCTGCATATACAAAAGGCTTAAAGGTTGAGCCAATTTGACGCTTTCCTTGTTTTACCATGTCGTATTTAAAATGACGATAGTTCATGCCTCCAACCCAAGCTCTAACATGTCCTGTTTGTGGTTCCATGGACATCATGCCTGGGCGTAAAAAATGTTTGTAATAACGCATGGAATCCATTGGAGTCATAACCGTATCTATTTCGGCATATTTTCCTTCTTTCCAAGAAAAAATGCTCATTTCTGTAGGTTCGTTAAAAGACTTGTAAATTTCTTCTTCTGGCTTATTGAGGTCGTATTTCATGTGTCTCCAACGCTCTGATCGTTTAATTGAAACTCGCAATAAAGTATCTATAGCTCCATAGGTAAGGTCTAGGAATGGTGCTGTTGGGTTGCGTCTTTTAGTGTTTTGATTAAAAAACTCTGCTTGTAACCTTGGCATATGTTGTGCAACAGCATCTTCGGCATATTTTTGCATTCTGGAATCGATAGTGGTATAAAACTTTAAACCATCTTTATAAATGCTGTATTTAGTGCCATCTGGTTTTGTATTATTAGGGTCGTTTGCCCATTTTTTAAGTTCTTCCTGCAAATAAGCTCGAAAATATGTAGCTATTCCATGATTATGCGATTGGGGTGTGTATTTTAAACCCAACTCTGTTTGTTGAAGTGAATCTTTGACTTCTTGAGTTATATAGCCATACTTTGCCATTTGTGCCAAAACAACGTTCCGCCTGTTTTTGGTACCTTCTGGATTTCGGTGATCTCTAGGGTTATAAAGTGATGAGTTTTTAAACATGCCTACCAACATGGCAGCTTCTTTTAAATCTAAATCTTGAGGTTCTTTATCGAAATATATACTCGCAGCCGACCGAATACCATCGGCATTATTCCCAAAATCATAAATATTAAAATATTGAGCGATTATTTCCTCTTTGGTGTATTGGCGCTCCAAACGTGTTGCAATAACCCATTCTTTTATTTTTTGGGTTGCTGTTTCTAATTTGTTTTTTGACCGCACTCCAACAAATAACTGTCGCGCTAATTGCTGGGAAATGGTACTTGCTCCTCCTTTTTTTCCTAAATATGCAAAGGCTCTCAATGTGCCTCGAGCATCTATTCCTGCATGCCTATGAAAACGAGCGTCTTCTGTAGCGATTAATGCATCAACTAGGTGTTGCGGTAACTCATCGTAACCAACTGGTGTTCTATTATCGTTTAGATAAAATTTTCCTAATGTTTCTCCATCATGTGAAATGATTTCGCCCGCTAAATTAGTGTTTGGATTTTCCAATTGCGTATGATCTGGCATTTCGCCAAAAGCTCCCCAAGCTGCTAGTTGGAAAATCAAAAAGAATCCGACAATTCCTGCTCCAAATAGTATCCAGAACCAACGAATATATTTTGAAAAATTGTTTATGCTTTCTTTTTTCTTTTTTGTAGCCATGTATTAATTACTGTTTTGGGGTGTTTCTATTCTAAAACCAATATCTGTTATACCTTCGAGATTTTCAACGCCTTTAATTTGTCCGTTTTCTCGCATTGCGTGTTGAATTTTAACTAGGTAATCGCCAGCTTCAGAAAACACAACACCTTCTTTATACCAAAGTTTATTCTCTTTAACATCAGAAAATCCTGAGCCTAAAAACTCACCATTTGGTTTCGTCATTTCATACTCCAGAGTGTCTCTTACCTTTTTCCCATTAGGAAAATTTATCTCGACAATTAAAAACAAATTACTGTATTTGTAATCGCTTGTATTTCTAAGATTTACATATAAATCGTAGGGTTTTAACGAATCTGGTGGTGTAATATAAAACTCGACGATAGAGTCCTTATGCCATTGATTGGGAACTGATTGATATTCGTCAAAAATACGATTGGAATCACAAGCTGTAATCCCAATGCAAAGGATTACTAAAAACCAAAAAAAATTATTTCGCATTGTTTTTAGATCTTCTTTTGTTTCTGCTTCTATTATTTCTACGTTTTTTTGAGCGTTTTGGACTATCAAAGCGTGTTAAACTATCTTGACCTACAACGTTTTCAAAATCTGTTTTAGTGTCTTCTATAAGATCTAGGGCGTATTCTTCAAGACTAGTCACTTTTTTCTTCTTAGAATTAATTTCTATTATTTCGTTGGCTTGATTGGTTGTGAGTTTGTGCCAATTCATCCATTCGCCTTCATAAGCATACCACATGTACCCTTTAAAAATATCGGTTTTTTGGCAGACACCAACACCTTTTTCTGTTTGAAGTTTAATTTCGGTCTTAGGGAAACTTTTCAATGCATCTAAATAGGTGTCTAATTCGTAATTTAAACAGCATTTTAATTTTCCACATTGTCCTGCCAGTTTTTGAGGGTTTAATGATAATTGCTGGTAGCGTGCAGATGAGGTGCTCACCGAACGAAAATCTGTTAACCACGTAGAGCAACAAAGTTCCCTTCCGCAGGATCCAATACCGCCTAGTCTCGCTGCTTCTTGACGAAACCCTACTTGTTTCATTTCGATTCTAGTTCTAAATTCTCTAGCAAATACCTTAATGAGTTCTCTAAAATCAACACGTTCTTCGGCGGTATAATAGAATGTTGCTTTACTTGCGTCGCCTTGGTATTCGATATCGGAAATTTTCATTTGCAACTTAAGGTCTATAGCAAATTGGCGTGCCTTAACTTTCATGGCTTCTTCTTTATCTCTTGCAGCAGACCATATATCTATATCTCTTTGTGATGCTTTTCTATATATTTTAAAAACTTCTTCGGGTGTTTCGCTTATGTTTTTTCGCTTCATTTGCACGCGAACCAATTCGCCTACAAGCGTTACCATGCCAATATCATGTCCTGATTGAGCTTGAGTAGCCACAACATCTCCAATGGTTAACGATAAATTTTCGGTGTTTTTATAGTAGTGTTTCCTTCCGTTTTTAAAACGCACCTCAACCCAATCAAAGGGTTTTTCTCCGTTAGGAAGCGACATGTTTGAAAGCCAATCAAAAACAGTTAGTTTATTACAACTATCTGTACCGCAAGTGCCATTGTTCTTGCATCCTTTGGGCTGACCGTTTTTACCAGTTGAGCAACTGTTACAAGCCATATATTTTTATATATTGATTCAGATGAATACTAATTATTCCCTGAAGAAAGTTCATAAATCCTTTAAAAAGGTAAAGATAAGATTATTATACAGACTTTTAAAGAAGCTTATTGAATTTAGATGTTCTTTACGCTAATAATGTTTACTGGACAGGCTTTTGCTGCTTTTTCACAATTGCTAAATATAACATGATCGTTGGATTTTAATGTAAAAAAGCCTTTTTTATCTTTTGAATGCAACAATACTGATTTACCATCTCTTTTAGACATTCTAAATTGATTTGGAGCCAATTCCACACAATAATTACAACCAATACATTTGTTTCGTTGAAGTGTAATAACAACCATTAAGCCTCCAATTTATTTTCTACGATTTTGTATAATTTGTCTGAAGGTCTAATTCTAAAATCTAACGGAATAGTTACCGAATCGCCTTTTGAGCCTTTGTCTAATTTCTCGTCATTCACTAACATTTCCTTAACTTCTATTTCTTTAGCTCCTGTGGTCGGTCCAGTAACTAAAATGGTGTCGCCAATAGCTATATCGAAGGCTTCAATTTTAAATTCACCAATATTTGCTTTTGTAAAAAAGTGAACCCCTTTCCCGATGTACACCTTTTTTTGTGTGGCATGCGATCCTGAACCTTTGCTCCATTCACCTAGTTTTTGACCCAAATAATAGCCGTTCCAAAACCCACGATTATAAACTTTTTCAAGTTCTTGCATCCAATTTATCACTTCTTCTTTATTATATTTTCCATTTTCTATACTATCGATTGCTTCTCGGTAACACTTAATAACCTTTGCAACGTACTCTGGAGCTCTACCTCGCCCTTCAATTTTTAAAACTTTTATTCCTGCATCAGCTATTTGGTCAAGAAAATCGATGGTACATAGGTCTTTTGGCGACATGATATACTCGTTGTCCAACTCCATCTCAAAACCTGTTTCTTGATCGATGACCGTATATTTTTTTCGGCAATTTTGTTTACAAGCACCTCTGTTTGCAGAAGAATTGTGCGAATGTAAGCTAATATAACATTTTCCAGAAACTGCCATACAAAGAGCACCATGACCAAAAATTTCAATTTCAACAAGTTTCCCTGAAGGCCCTTTTATTTGTTCTTTTTCAATTTGCTCGGTAATCTTTTTAACTTGGCGTAAACTAAGCTCCCTACTTAACACCATCGTATCGGCAAACATTGCATAGAACTTTACCGTTTCAATGTTTGTGATATTAATTTGTGTAGATATATGAACTTCCATCCCTATTTCCCTTGCTGAAGCAATAACTGCTTGGTCCATAGCAATGACTGCTGTAATATCAGCTTCTTTTGCTTTTTTGATGAGTGTTTTTACAATAGAAAGATCATGATCGTAAATAATGGTGTTTAATGTAAGATAGGTTCGAGTATTTTTTTCTTTACAGCGTCTTGAAATTTCTGTCAAGTCATTTAAGGTGAAATTAATGGAGGCTCTTGCTCTCATGTTTAATTGTTCCACACCAAAATAAACCGAATCTGCTCCATTATCCAGTGCGGCTTGAAGCGATTCAAAATTTCCGGCTGGTGCCATTAACTCTATTTTCTGCATTATAGATATGTTATTTTTTATCGACTTTTAAAGTCTCAAAAATATTTCTTAAATCTTTTTTAAAAAGTAAATGATTTGCTCTTCCTTTTTTGAATATGTCATTGCTATTGCCTTGACCTTTTCTAAGAGCTTTTTGTTCTTCGTAAGGTAATGCGTGTATGTCTTTACAATTGGTTGAACAGCAGTTGTTCATCTCCTTCTTACAAGCATGACACTGAATAAACAACAAGTGGCAAGCGTCATTAGCACAATTGGTGTGTACATCAAAGGGATTACCACATTGGTGGCATTGTGCTATAACAGCATCACTTATTTTTTCGGCGCGACGGTCATCAAACACAAAGTTTTTTCCAATAAATTTATTTTCCAATCCCTTGTCATTTACCTGTCGTGTGTATTCAATGATGCCACCTTCCAATTGATATACATTTTTAAACCCTTTATGCTTAAAATACGCACTCGCTTTTTCGCAACGAATTCCTCCTGTGCAATACATAACAAGTTTTTTGTCTTCTTTGTGGTTTTTTAAATCTTCTTCAATAATATCTAAAGATTCTCTAAAGGTATCAACATCTGATGTCATAGCGTTTTTAAAATGTCCAATTTCACTTTCGTAATGATTACGCATATCAACCAAGACGGTATTTTTATCCTCAATTAGTTCGTTAAACGCTTTGGCTCCAACATGAATTCCTTTATTAGTAACATCAAACGTATCATCATTTAAACCATCTGCAACAATTTTACGACGCACTTTTACTTTAAGTTTTAAAAAGGACATGTTGTCTTGCTCTATAGCAATGTTTAGTCTAATTCCTTTCAAAAAACTTATTGTATCGAGGTGTGTTTTAAATTCGTTGAAACGATCTGCTGGAAGTGAAAGTTGTGCATTTATACCTTCGTTAGCAACATAAATTCTTCCTAAAACATCTAGTTGATTCCAAGCAACAAATAATTGATCTCTAAATTCTTGAGGATTGCCTATTTTGGCATATTGATAAAAAGAAAGTGTTAATCGATCTTTATTAGCTTTTTCGATTAATTCTGTCCTTTCTTTTGCACTTAATTTATTGTACAGTTGCATGCTATACTAATTTAAGGTTAAAGAATATTTTGGCAAAGGTACTGCTTTTGATTAAAAGGCAATGGTTTGCATAAAAAAACACTTTAAATTTCAATTTAAAGTGTTTTTTTTAGACTAACTCGTTATACAATATTTTTAACTCTTCTTATAAATTAAATCATTGAATCGAGCTAACCACCATCGGCCTTAAAACTACCATTTATACAAATGGAAATAAAAAGACCAAATCTGGTTGTTGTTAAGGTTTTTTTAAAAAATTTCATAGCAAACTTTCCCAGTTACTAAATAGTAGATGTGAAAAGTTGAAAAAGGTTGCGTCACACAATTGTATTGTCTAAAAGATGTATTATTTTAGCATCAATTAGAAACGAAATTTAAAAGAAATGAGCAAGGAAAAAGAAGCAAAATTAAAAGCATTAAAACTTACATTGGATAAGTTGGATAAAGCCTACGGAAAAGGAACCGTAATGAAAATGAGCGATCAAGCAATTGAGGACATTGATTCTATTTCTTCTGGTTCGTTAGGTTTGGATATTGCTTTAGGAGTTGGCGGTTATCCTCGTGGTAGGGTTATAGAAATATATGGTCCGGAATCTTCAGGGAAAACAACCTTAACGCTTCATGCAATTGCCGAAGCACAAAAAGCTGGAGGTATTGCCGCTTTTATTGATGCAGAGCATGCTTTTGATAGGTTTTATGCTGAAAACTTAGGTGTAGATATCGATAACTTGATTATTTCACAGCCTGATAATGGTGAACAAGCACTTGAAATTGCCGATAATTTAATCCGTTCGGGCGCTATTGATATTGTAGTCATAGATTCTGTTGCTGCATTAACCCCAAAAAGTGAAATTGAAGGTGAGATGGGAGATTCAAAAATGGGGCTACATGCGCGTTTGATGTCTCAAGCACTACGTAAACTAACTGCATCTATTAGCAAAACACATTGTACTGTAATATTTATTAACCAACTACGTGAAAAAATTGGTGTTATGTTTGGCAACCCAGAAACAACCACTGGTGGTAATGCTCTTAAATTTTATGCTTCAGTTAGATTAGATATTCGTCGTTCAACTCAAATAAAAGATAGTAATGGAAGCGTTCTTGGAAACAAAACACGAGTTAAAGTTGTGAAAAATAAAGTCGCTCCACCATTTAGAATGGCAGAGTTTGATATTATGTATGGTGAAGGAATTTCCAAAGTTGGTGAGGTTCTAGATATCGCTGTAGATAATGAAATTGTAAAGAAGAGTGGGTCTTGGTTTAGTTATCAAGAGGCTAAACTTGGCCAAGGTAGGGACGCTGTAAAAAATATGCTAAAAGACAATCCGGATTTAATGGATGAACTTGAAGAAAAAATAAAGGCATAATTTAGAAAAATAAATAAAAATAAAAAATCCCGCTAAGTCGGGATTTTTTATTGTACAACGCAACCTTTTTCAACTTTTCACATCTAGTTAATAAATAACCCAAAATATGTGATGAAAAAAACACTCCTATTTAGTTTTATTTTTATGTTGACGTTTTCCTGTAGTTTAGATAACGACAATGAACTAAATGTCTACTCCGAATTTGTGCCAATTCAAAGTGCCAGTTTTCCAGATTATTTTGAATTTGGTCAAATATACCAAATTACCTATAATTATTTAAGACCAAGTACTTGTTATAGTTTTAGGGATTTATATTATTTAAAAGAGGATAACACAAGAACTATTGCAGTTATTGCACATGTTTTGATAAGTGATAATTGTGAGCCTTTAGTTGATGAAAATATAGAACGCTCATTTGATTTTAAAGTTAATGAGCAGACAGGGTCAACCTATTTTTTTAAATTTTGGCAAGGAGAAGATGAAGATGGTGAAGATATATTTGTAACTTATGAAATAAGAGTACAATAAAATTTAAATTAATTAACAATGTAATAGTTGAGTTTAGAACAGCTCATACAAAAATGTAAAAATAATGATACTGAGGCTCAAAGTGATTTATATAAGCTCTTTTCGAGTAAATTATTTACACTTTGTTTAAAGTATTCAAGGGATTATGCAGAGGCCGAAGATAATCTGCAAGACGCTTTTGTGACAATTTTTAAAAAAATATCACAATATAGTGGTAAAGGATCTTTGGAGGGTTGGTTAAAACGAATCACTATTAATACTGCTTTACAACGTTATAGAACCCAAAAGGTTTTTGACATAGTTAATGAAGATCAAATAGAAGATGTTCATATTGAAGTAGAAACGGAAACTGTAGATCTTGATTTTTTATTGAAATCAATACAAGAGCTTCCTGACAGATACAGATTAGTGTTTAACCTCTATGTATTAGATGGATATTCCCACAAAGAGATTAGTGAGATGTTAGACATAACTACAGGAACCACAAAATCCAATCTTGCAAGGGCGAGAAAAGTTTTAAAAGATAAAATAGAAAATTACATGGCGAATTTTAATTCGCAATCATTATGAAAAATGAAAAAAAGCATATTGATAGATTGTTCCAAGAAGGATTAAAAAACTTTGAAGCAACCCCTAACCCTTATGTTTGGGAAAATATTTCGGAACAATTACTTACCAACAAAAAACAACGTAAAGTAATCCCTTTATGGATAAAATTTTCGGCAATTGCCGCAGGTTTACTTTTATTATTTACTTTGGGCAACAATCTTTTTTTTCAGGATAACAACTCAACTCAAAAGGTAAATGAAACCATTGTTGATACTGAACCACAAAACAAGCAAGATGCCAATGAGTTGGACAACTCTTTAGGTTCAAATACTATTGATTCTAATAACAACACGAACAAAGAGAATTTAGCTAATGAAGATTCTAAATTAAAAGAAGCCAATGACTCATCAAAAGGTGTGAGAATAGGTTCAAAAAATACTAATATCAATAAAAATGAGCCTATTGTTGCTAAAAACAATTCGAAGTCAACTTTAAATGATAGTAAACTTAATACATCAATTAAAAAGGAATTAACAGACGAGTTAACTAAACAAGAACCCAATAATACAGTTACATCCAATTCTAAAAAGAATAATACCGATGAGTCTCAAAAAAACAGTATTAGGGAGGAATTATTAAAAGCAACAGACATTAATACAGCAGTTGCAAAAAAAAATGAAATAAGCAACATTAAAAAGACTTCTATTGAAGATGCAATTGCTAAAAACAACAAAGCAAAAGAAGCAGAAGATGATTTGGATGTAGGCGATGAAGTTACTAACCGTTGGAGCGTTGCGCCAAATATTGCTCCTGTCTATTTCAATACTCTTGGAGAGGGTTCTTCTATTCACAACCAATTTGTTAGTAATACAAAAACAGGCAATATAAATATTAGTTATGGTATATCCACAAGTTATGCCGTTAACAATAAGCTTCAAATTCGTGCAGGAATTCACAAAGTAACTTTAGGATATCGTACTAACGAGGTTATTGCATTCAACAATATTCAGGCTAGATCGGGAAATAATTCTTACGGTAACATTAAATTTAACAATACCTCTAACGATGTTTCTTTTTTAAGTGTTAGCCAAATGGAAACAACATCTATGTCACGATTTTTATTGGACAGCCCAACTACTTCTATTAGTCAAGAGCTAGATCTATTAGAAATTCCTTTAGAAATTCAATACAAAATCACAAATACCAAATTAGGAATTAACGCTATTGGAGGTTTTAGTGCGTTATTTTTAAATTCAAACGAAATTTATTCAACGGTAGATGGCAATAGCACTTTAATTGGTAAGGCAACAAATATTAATAATTTGAGTTATAGTGCTAACCTTGGATTTGGTTTTAACTACAAGTTATCTAATAAATTAAATTTAAATCTTGAACCTATGTTTAAATATCAATTAAACACTTTTAGAAATACTTCTGGCAATTTTAAGCCTTATTTTATAGGAGTATATTCCGGTTTAAGCTTTAAGTTTTAAGAATTTTAGTTGGTTAGGTTGGTTATTGTACTTCTGCTTAGAAGTGTCAATAATTTTAAAAACCACTCTGTTTGGAGTGGTTTTTTTATGATTGCAATTCTCGTAAAATAACACCTCTAGAAACACTATTAAGTTGTTTTGTGTCTTCTATTTTTAAATGTTCTGTTTTAAAAAATTTATGAACTTTAACTCGTAACACCCCTGGGCCTCCACTAAATAAATTATATGAAAACCGTTTTTTGTTATCATAAAAAGTTATAGGGACAATTGAAATTTTATGATTAATAGCTAGCCTAAAAGCACCATCTTTAAAATCGTCCAATATTACACCCTCTTCAGGGACTAACCCTTCTGGAAAAATACATATACTAGTGCCTTGTTGTAATCTTCTTTGTGCTCTTAAAAAAACTGCTTGCCTACTTTTGGCGCTACTTCTATCTACTAAAATGCAGGTTTTTTTATAGAAAAATCCAAAAAGCGGAATTTTTGCTAATTCCTTTTTACCAACAAATACAAATGGGTTGTTTTTAACTGTAATAAGCATGAGCATAATATCTATCATAGAAGTATGATTGGCAATTAACATATAGCTTTTGCCTTTTTCAATCTCCTGTTCATGTGTAATTTTCCATGGCAAACCCATTCCAATTAAAATAAACTTAGCCCAAATACGCGCTAGTTTAAAAAAGAATGGATACCACCTTTCATTAGAAATTGAGAATACTAAAAAAGGAAATAAAATAATGATTGGAACCGCAACCAATACATAGAACCAAATACGATATAAAATCCAGAAAGGATATTTTAGAAATTTCATCTACATCAAAACTACTAAAATAATTGAGCTATTCTATCAAAAAAATTACCTTTGCTTCATGTTTAACTAAAATAAGATTTTCGCTTTTGCGGAAAATAAATATGGCAAGAATACTAACGGGTGTACAAAGTACAGGAACGCCACATTTGGGAAATCTTTTAGGGGCAATTATCCCTGCAATACAAATGAGTAACGATCAAGGCAACGAATCGTTCCTTTTTATTGCTGATATGCACTCATTAACTCAAATAAAAGATGCCGAACTGTTAAAGCACAATACCTATTCTACAGCTGCTGCTTGGTTGGCATTTGGATTAGATATTGATAAAACCGTTTTCTATCGCCAGAGCGATGTGCCACAGGTTACTGAATTATCTTGGTATTTAAGTTGTTTCTTCCCATATCAACGACTCACTTTAGCACATAGTTTTAAAGATAAAGCAGATAGACTAGAAGATGTAAACGCAGGTTTATTTACCTATCCAATGCTTATGGCTGCCGATATACTTTTATATGATGCCAATATTATTCCTGTTGGAAAAGATCAATTACAACATATTGAAATGACACGTGATGTAGCGTCGCGTTTTCATGCAAAAGTTGGAGACACCTTTGTAATGCCTGAAGCTGATGTGCAAAAAAATACCATGTATGTTCCGGGAACTGATGGTGGAAAAATGAGCAAAAGCCAAAACAACATTATCAATTTGTTTTTACCAGACAAACAACTACGCAAACAAATAATGAGTATTGCTACAGACAGTACGCCCTTGGAAGAACCTAAAGATTGGAAAACTTGTAACTGCTTTGCAATTTATAAGTTAGTAGCAACTGAAAATCAAATTGAAGACATGAAAACCAACTACGAACAGGGTGGTTATGGTTATGGCCATGCCAAACAGGCTTTGTTTGAATTGTTAATTGATAAATTCTCAACTGAAAGAGAACGGTATAATTACTACATGGATAACCTCAACGAAATTGATAAAGCTTTGGCTTTTGGTGCTGAAAAAGCCAAAGTGGTGGCTGATGATGTTTTAAAACGTGTGAGGGTTAAGGTTGGGTATTAGATTATTTCAAACTGTTTCCCAGGCAATGGTCTCACGACACCTTTTAACTC
>TARA_R110002073_G_scaffold66953_3_pt1 | contig 14438 bp, 13 predicted proteins | sample TARA_R110002073 | Tara Oceans TARA_R110002073 (sample SAMEA4397174) | marine metagenome | biome: Polar Biome; feature: [DCM] deep chlorophyll maximum layer (ENVO:01000326); material: water (ENVO:00002006), including particulate matter (ENVO:01000060) such as... | depth 40 m
TGTTTGTATGTTGCGAAATCCAGCTGTCCACTGCGCAATGTTCGAAGATGATCCAATATTAACGCTTCCTGTAACCTCTGCCATTGCAGCATCAAGGGTAAGAAACGCCTTATCGCGCCGCAAACGACTAACCTTTTTTGCGTTTTTCCTATGTTTTTTTAGAAGTCTATCCCGAACTTTATCAAGCATAGCCTCTGGGTTAGTGCCAAAGGTTTCCATCAAAGCCGCCGATCTTGAGGCGGATTGCATGTCTTGCATAAACGCTTCACGCAATGATCCGCGCCCAAATTTTTGATCGTAATCGTACCAAGCATCCGCGTTCTTAAAAGTAAAAACACCAGAAGCACTTTGCCTTTTCGCTAGGTTCATTGGTCCCTTAAAGGCCTTGGCAATATCGTCTGTAGTTTGGCCGTTAGCAATCCTTATGCCGCTTTCAATAGAAGCGTAAGAAAGCTCTAGGAAACGCTCAATTCTTTCCGGAGCAATATCCATACGGTCAAAATCCAGCATGTCGTTCTTTACAATGAAGTCGCGCCATTCGTCGTACCCGTATTTTCTAAGCGCGCCTGGATCATGGCTGGCTTGCACCACGCGGCCCTCTTTTAACCTTATGTAAGCGCCTGATCTATTCTGGCGCTCTAAAAGGCTGCGCTGATACTTAAACATAATCTTGCCAATTTTTACTGCCTCTGGACTAGCATCAACAGCATTAGTTGGTTTTCTCATGTTAAGGTCGCTTAGAACCCGCGACACTTCTCGCTCTAACTGGCCGCGCATGTTGACGTAAGCTGTGTGCAAGCCATCTTTTTTTAGATCTGCTATTAATCCACCCGCGTGTTCTAAAAATATTGCAGAGTCCACAGCCGCAACGGATCTGTTATTCCCATCAATGCCAGAAGCATTAACGCCAACAAGAGCCGCCTCAAGCCCAAGGCTAGGGTCTGCATATTCGGAATCAGCCCTCTCAGCCAACTCCATTAGGCGATGTTCTGCGATTATGTTAAGGTAACGCCCACGCTTTTCAACCTTGCGCGCAAGGTCTGCACCCTCAACAAGATATGTGCCACGCTGAAACATTGCATCTTCAATGTTAAGAAGCATGTTTGCAGCTTTTTGCGGGTCTCTGGCCCGTTGCAGATCGTTAAAAATGTCGAGAACCTGCTGGTCGTCAAGGCGTTTGTTATTAACCTTTTTGCCTAAGTCTAAGCAATTTTCCATTATGACCTCACTATGCAGGTTGATACCGCGTCAACAACGTCTGAAAACGCTGCAAATTCTGCGTCAAGTGCCGCAATTTCATCAAGCTCTTTAATATTTTCTGGCGTTAGCAAGTTTTCATCTCGCAACTGCTGTATAACTGCCTCGTCTGGCCCAAAGTCAATGTCAGCCTCTTCCCGTATCTCTGCCTCCTCTATACGCATAGAGGCCTCGAAATCAGCGTATGGATCGCTTTTTAGATCAACCGCGTAATCATACTCCATTTGCAGTTTGGTACGGCTAAGGTCAACGCCCATCTCATATGTTGCCTCATCTATCGTAGAGTTATTGCGAGACATGTATTCTGAAATCATTGCAATTTCTTCATCAGAAACATCGGTTGCTTTATTTTCATCTAACACATTGCGAATATCTAAACGGCGCTCAATTTCTGCATCGTAGTTGGATTTAGCCCCATTTAAATTGCGCCAATCTTCCGCCATTTCTTGGTCTTCAATGGAGAACACAAATTCACCATCGCCATTTTTTGCGCGCAGGTCTTGGTCAATTGCGTCGAAAAGCTCATTGGTATCTCGTTTTGTAATAAACCCAGCTTCTTGAGCCGCTTCTGCTATGTTGTCAGCGTTTAGGTTACTGCCAGGGTTGCTTAGAGAGTTTACTAAATTTCCCCTTGAGGTAACGTATGAAGCGCGGCCCTTAACGTCCCTAGATGCAAGCTCCCCCCTAAAGGTAACGTCCTCATCGTTCATCCCGCCTTTAGCGCGGATAAACTCAGTTATCGTCTGCGGTTTTCTTGGAATGCGCGGGGCTTTTACTGAAACGTTTACGCCAATATCATTAACCATTTGACGAATAGCCATGTCAGCTGTGACCTTGCCGCCCAAAAGATCGTAAGACTTTGATATGTTTTCTCGAGTTTGTTTTGCAACAACTGCGCTTTCAACATCTGTCATTTTTGGAATGCTTGGGATTACCTCTGGGTCTACAGTGGTTTTGAGAGAAGCGTCCGGTTCAATAGATTTGGCAACAGCATTTGCGTCAATTGAATGACGCGACATAACGCCAGCAATGGTTCCAAACCCACCGCCAAGAACAAGCCCAGCGCCAACATTTAACAACGCTTCTCGCATCGTGTAATCCAGCTGCTGGCTTGTGGATAGCCCATAATATATAGGCTCAATTACAGCTGCGCCAAGCATACCTTCAACAGCGCCTTGGGTGGCCCTACCGCCAACACGACCAAACCTTGCAATTGAATATGCTCGGCCTGCGGGGCCAACAAACGGAATAAACGCAGATGCAACTTCTATTGGGTCAGTCATTTGATTTAAAAGACCGGCCCCTAACTTTACTGTTGTAGCCGCAAACCCTTTTGGGCTGCGCTCAAGTATAGCCTGCCTAACGGCTTCTGCTTTCTTTTGGTCATAGAGGGCTTGCGCCTCCTGCCGTACCATAGGGCCATCAAACTTTAGACGGTCTCCATATTCTTCTTTAAGCTGGTCTGTATCAATTAATCTACCAGCATCGATGCTCTCTTGAACAAACGCATCACGTTCATCTCCACCCTCAACGTCAATCGTGTCAAGTTGACCCGTAAGGTTTTCGATTATAATGGGGTCCGTAGCTGTACGAAGTTGACTTTCGAGCAGGCTTTTTCGGCTTCTACGCATCTTGTCATTCTGAATGCGCAGTGATCTCTGCTCATCAGTCATACCACCGATTACACCAGTGGGGGCGTTACCCACAAGATCGGTTAGGGTTGGTGTATCAATTATCTCTTGTACAGCCCTTCCAAGAGAAACTGACAGATCCTGACCAGCGACTGCGCGAAGAACCCTGTTTTCAGATGCTAACTTGCGCGGCCTCATTGGCCTTTGCCTGTTTTGTTGCGATACGCAGCGCCTTGATCGGCGTACCCGCTCATCCAATCGCTCCCTAAAGTCGTTTCTGATACTGGTGGCGGCATCACTTCTCCTCTGGCCTCCGCAGCAATTGCCCGACCCTGGTTGTAACGGCCAACGTCTTCAGCAGAAAACTCTCCTGATTTTAATTTAGAATTTGTTATTTCCTCAGACAAAGAAAGTATTTGATCAAAAGTTAAATTAAACTCTGAACCGTCTTCCTTAAACACAGGTAGCAGCGTGTCCCCATAATTGCCAACGCTGTATTGCAGCGTAAGGCCCTTACCTTCCCCGTCCGTGACCCAAACACCCTTGCTTGCAATCGCTGCTTGGTTTAGCGCTTTATCAACTGCATCATCGTATTCTGTGTCAATGATCTGAATTGGTACAAACTTAAAAATATCTTCGCTGCCCAGAAGGTTGGTTGCAGCCGAAGAAACATCGCTCGCATCAGCCCTGTCTGGAATGTAATAAGTTCCGCTTGGCGTTTCAAACGTGCTATTTTTTTCTGGGTTAGACTCTGGGAATATTTCATTTGCAGCCCTCTTGGCCGCTGCCGTGGCGGTCATTCCATTTAAGGTGTAATTAGCAGCAAGCTTAGTCGCAACCTCAACTTGCTCAAACCACAAAGCCTGGGTGCCTGCATCCCCTCCACGCAGATACGCAGAAAACAATGCGCTTGTTTGGCTTGCGATACCCCTTTCAATGTTGTTAAATTCATCAGGCGTTCCAGACACATTTTTTAACCGCGCCTTAAACTCCACCACGGAGGTATTTGAAATATCTTTAAGGGTTTGCTGTAAGGCTGGGTTTTCTGGGTGAAGCATAGCCTCAACAAGCTCAGAGCTAAGTCCCTGCTTTTGAAGTTGATCTATTACCAGGCTAGACTGAGCGCCAGCTGCGCCTGCAATGTTTGCAAGTATGCTTGCGCCAACTGGCCCATCCTTTTCTATTTCACCCACCATTGCCAACGCTTCTTGATTGGTAAAAAGCGGCACTGTAGTTCCGTAAAAGCCACTAGCCATTTTGGCGGCAGAGGCCCTTTGAGCTATTCCTGTTTCACCATTTTCAAAAGCGTCTTGGGTTAAGCTTATAGGCCCAACATCAATTGCCTTTGCGCTTTGCGCCCATCGCATAGGGTCTTTCTTCAAAGTTTCGATCATATTCTTTTGGTATTTTCTTGCAAACTCAGCCGCTCTTAAATCTGCCCTAGTGTCTGCTGAATCAGGGTCGCCAGAATAAGCGCCTTCAAAAGCATTCTTTACAGTTTGGGCCACGGCTGCGGGACTACCAAATTCATTAAGATCGTCTTTTAAGTTACTAAATGTATTTAAATCTGCAAGAGAATCACTAATTGATTGCGCTTGATCTGGGGCTAACTCGGCAAACGAAGTGCCAGCCCCTTGAAGCCGTTGCAAATCTGCCAATGGAACATCGACGCCAGCCTCTAAACGCGCAGTTGTAACGTCAATTTGTTCAACGAAAGATTTAATTCCTGCTTGGGTTAGCGCTTCTTGTTTTTTTTCTTCTATCGAAGGAGCGTCTATAAACTTTGAGGTTTGAACTACGTTACTAAGTATTTTAGCCCTATCCTCTGGACTTAGCATATTCAAAGCTGCGTATGCGTACTGACCTGCGCCTGCAAATGTCGGGTCTCTTTCACGCTCCGCCAAGCGCAATCCTTCTACGGCAGCTGTTCTTGAAGGGCTGTTGAATACATGGTTCTGCACCGCCCCCAAAGCGCCGTTATACAGCATTGCGTACTCTTGCCTTTTTAGCGCGTCTGGGTTTCCAAGCTTTAGCTCGGCAAGCTGCATTGAGTCAACGCCAACATTTTGCAAGGTTAAAGAGATGCTTGCAATGTCATTTCCACCGGCGATTGCAGTTGTTGCGCGGTTTAGGGTTTCCGTGCGAGCAGCGGCGTTTGCAGCAGTAATCTTGTTGTCAATTTGACCACGCAAAGAAAACCTTTGAGTAAGCTCCATCTGACCGAAACGGTCGTTAAGTATGCGCCGTGACTCACGATCAGTAACGTCTGAAAGAAGTTCTTCGCGCACAGATTTAGTAGACTGAGACCAGAGACCATCTTCTTCCTTGCCACCTTCGTTAAAAACGCTGCCAAGCTTACCGGTCTGTATTTTTGAAAGTCTACCCGCCTCTTCCCGAAGCGACTCCTCGCCAGCCAAGAGTTTTTCGCTAAGTTGCGTTTGGCGAGCAGCTTTGTAACGCATAGCTGTAAATTCAGCGGCTTGTCCTATTACAGCACCTGCAATAGCTCCTTGGGCCTGCGCCTGCTGCACAAAGGGCTGCGCATTTGCTCGCGCTCGAAAGCTACGACCAGGAGCTTCGGAAGTCATTTGCGATCCGGCTGTGTATGTAGGGATTCTCATGGCGTTGTACCTCCAAACATACCGCTGTTGTAACCAATTTTAGCCGCTTGCCCGAAGCTTGAGATTAGGCTTGCTGTTCCTTTTGCGCGCATCGCTGCTGCGCCAGCGCCAGCCTCCATGCGAGACATTTGAGCAGTAAGCTTGGAGTCCTCTTGGGCATCGTTAATCTGCATGTTGGTGACGTAGTTGTTAAACTTATCAATCGTTATCTCATACTCAAGCTCTCTGGCGTTCTCCCGCAAAACTGCCATTGGAGTACCTACGGCAATGTCGATCCCGGCGTAAGCAAAGTTAGCAACAACCTCGCCCTGCACCTTGCGGAACTGCGTTCTCTTGCGCGTGTTGGAGATAAGCGTGTTATTGTTTATAATTGTACGCTGGTTTTCCAGAAGGTTTACATCACGCTCAATGATCTTTGCGTTAAACTCACCGATACGCTGTTGCGCAGCCGCTGCTCGATTAGCAGCATTTTGCTGATTAATACCGCCGAGCAACGATAGCCCCATCATGGCTAATTGTATAGACATTTGGCGTACCTTTCGTAATCAAGACCGTCAGGCCCGTACTGTTTCATCAAGCCTTCGCTTTGAAAGCCCAGAAACTTAGCAAGCTTGTGCGCGCCGTCAAAGTCCGAGCGCACAACAGCCTGCACCCTGCGCATTTTTAATCGCTTAATCGCTGCATCCAACTCACGACGAACAAGACGTATCGTCTGCACCTTTTTGTGCTGCATGTCTTCTGTTGGGATAAACCAAGCCTCTGACACGCCATCCCATAACGGAGCCAAGCCGGTCACAGCGTACACCTTACCCTCACCAAGAAACGCCAGACCTCGGCCTGGGACCGTAAACGTAGGAAGAGCGGCAAGGACCAAACCAAGCTGCGCATCATTCTGCTTAGGCGCGTTCTTAGAGGCGTACAAAACGTGCGCTCTGGTAAGGGGTGCTGCTATCATTTGTCAAACGTATTCATTCTTGGGTACAACGCTAAAATTGTAAGTGGTAACGGCTGTGTCTGTTGCAAGTATATCCTATCATCGTCATCAAACCCACCCTGGAATTCAATATCTTTATCACCAGTGAACAAAGGCACAGCCTCATCCATAGCCATTGAGCTATCTCGGAAGAATACACGGTCTATTTCGCCAGCATCATTTCCGATCTCAACGCCAACAGTTTCAAACAAACGCATCGTAATGCCGTGTATTCTTTTAGGCTTACCTTGAGAAATGCCATCTTGAGATCCGCTTTCTATGCGCAGCGTCTGCATACTTGAAGTGTAGCCATACCCAATTGCTGCGCTTGTAGCGGAAAAGTCCAAGGAGATTGCCCCGTTAGATACAGTTTTATCAGGGTGGCTTGCGCCGTTAGCCAGGATTGAAACATCATCGCCCTCTAAATGGTAAAGCGAACTAAAACCGGACACAGCAGAACCCGCATAAGCGAGGCCACTGTCAACAAAAAATGCAGAAGTTGTGGTGCTTCCAAAGTCAAAGTCCTTCATCACCTCAACATAGCGCATTGTCTGCCCATTGATCGTGCGCTTAACAACCATGTAAAGCTCGTCATTGCCGCTGTCAGTCGGGAGCGCTGAAATGCTTTCAACAACTGCTTGGCCTGCGCCAAACTTCCCACCAATCACATGCTTATGCCATGCAACAACAGCCTCTTCTCGTCGATACGTTAAGCCCAAAAGTGTGCCATCGGCACGAATACACCAAACAATGTTTTCTGGCTCTTGCTGATATGCGAACCCTTCAACACCACCTTTAGTAATGTGCTCTGCTAAAACTGTTATATCTGGGGCTTGATAGCCAGCCGTATTAACTTCACCAACATATTTAAACTCACGGACCTTTCTATTGCCGCGCTGTAGGAAAAGCGTGACATCCGCAACCTGTACTGGCTCAATATTTGCAGAACCATAGTTAGAATACTTGCGGATTTGCGTAGTTGTTGGAGTGATGGGGCCATCGTTTGTTGTCGTCAGGACATACTCGCCGCCCGAAGTGCCTATTGTTAGCACTCGCGTAGGAGAAAGATAGCGGATACTGTTCACTTGGTTTGACGCAATGGTGTAGATCAGGGCGTTGTCAGCAGAGGTTCCCGTTGTAAAATTTAAATAATCAGCATTTTTGGAAAACCAAATGGTTTGAGGGTTATTGTTCGTTGCCGCAAAAACTAAACGCTGTTCAAAGAAAGTAACAACGCTAGGGTAATTGTCAGAGGTGGTTAAAACCGGCGTACTATTTTCGTTTATTGAAGGAGTGGCAAACGTCCATGCGTTGTGATTCGTGCGGGAAAGCGTTCTAATTGCGTAGCTTGGATGAGCAAAATACATAACATCAGCAGATTGGGCGAACCGTAAATTAAATACATCAGCCGAAGCGTATGGCGTTGCTATTTCATATATCTCGTCAGTGGACCCACCAGATGTGTAAGTTGTGTAATTGGTTGAGTTTATGTTGTTGCCAAACAAATCTTTTAGCGAGTAAGTATTTGTCGATGCGTTTGCTACAATGTAATTGCGACCGTTTAGCTCAGTCATTCCACCCACGCTGGTTAGATAGATCTCATCGCCATTGCTGTATCCGTGGCTATTGCTGGTTATAACGGCGGGGTTTGCTTTGGTTGCAGCAGTAATGGTTTTTGCAGAGCCTAATAAAACTTGCAACCCATTGCGAAAAACCCGCATGTATTGGTGGCCGAACTCCAAAATGTAGGTGTCAGAGGTTTTAAACTGGAAAGGGATCAGCCGTGTTTTTACAGAACTATCTTTAACTGCGCCCAAGTATTCTGTGCCTGGCCTACGGGTCAAGCCTCCGTGCGGCTGCACGATCATGTTTGTTAAATCTGAAAGGCCAGAGCGATACTTTTCAATATCTATGCGACCCTCAAGTCTTGGAGAGATCTCGCCAGATGTAAAGGTGCTAAGGGCTAGTGAGGAACGAGCCATTTAGAACCTCGCTTCTATAAAGTCGCTTGCCTCAATCCGCTCTGGCGCGCCTTCTGTAGCATCCTCGAAACGAGCATCCTTTAGTTTTCTGTCAAAATCTGCCGCAGCAATTTGGCGGACAGTTGTTGATCCCGTAATTGCATATGAAAGCTCATAAGCCAAACGTGAAGCCAAAACCTCTACTAACCCAGCATCATACTGTTGAGGGTCTGTAATCCTAGCAACGTACTTAATCTTTACCGTACCCTCATCTGTCAAAAGTTTGCGACCTTCAATGATAAACGCTGGGGTGTCACTGTTGCTTCGCATGTTGTCGTAAGGGTAGGTCATTGACCCGTTGCTAAACTGTAGCACACGAAGGCAGTATGGATCAGATGGTAAGGCGTAGTTATAAGCGTAGCCATAAACAGGAGCGTCAGTCTCTTGCGCAAGCTCCGCTCTGCGTATTAAGCAATTCCAGGGATGGGATCTAAACACGCTGTCACGCACAGCCTCGTAACGCTGATTAACAATACGGGCTGGCTTACTGTTCTCGCCAAGGGACGTAATGTTAGAAGCACCTAAAGAGTTTAGGGCGTAATTGGCAATATCTACAACGCTGGTCATTTGCTATCTCCATAAGGGAGAGGGGGCGACAAGCCGCCCCCGCTCTTATTAGTCTACCACATACATGATAGTTAGCTCAATAGAGCCAGTAGCAGTACCCGCATTAGTCACGGTAATTGCTACGCCGCTCTCGTTTGCATCTGTCTCTGTTCCGGAGCCTAGAGCGATGGTCGCAAGAACGTCTACCTTTTGAGCAGATGTTGACGCAGCCGCTGCCTTGTAAGCTGCCGCCGCCAAAGACACAGCCGTACCGGCTGCGTTTGTGTGGGCCGCGTAGCCAACAGACAGTGTTGTGCCACTACCAAGCGCGTCATATGCTAGGTTGCCTTGAACCAAACGCGCGCCATCAGGTAAGATAAACATCTCAATTACACTAGCGTTTGCCAGTGAAGATGCTTCGTATGTGCCATAAGCTATGCGGACGCGTCCACTAAGCTCATTAGCTTGGTTCATCACTGCCGGTGTGGCGCGTGAGTTAGTGCGTTGTGCGGAATATACAGTAGCCATTTTTCAGTCTCCTTATTCGTTACAAGCGATTTCAACGACTTTGGACTCTTCCATCCGCGTCGCACCGACTGACTGACAATAGTACACCTGAGTCGCATAGGATTTGTCTGCACGTTCATCAATGCGTGCTGATGGCTCTTTGCCAATAGCGCACTTGATGCCGTCCGTTGCAAACGCAATCACTCGACGATCAGCGTTACCGTCCACAGCCAAGCGGTTTGAAACAATGAAGTTAAAACCAACAAATGTGTTGATCTCACCCATCGCCAAAGCTTTCACAGTGTTGTAGTCGCTTGAAGTTACAGTTGTGTTGTTCAACAGGTCACTGACTTGCTTTGGAGAAACAACGATATTGCGCGTAATCGAAGGATCGACGTTGCCGCTATCAAGTATCTCTTTAGCTTCAATCAACTTAGCAAGGGTCAAACCAGCAGATGCGTGTACGATCTTTTGGCTTGATGGCAATGATGTTGTTGATGAACCGTCTTTACCTGTCTGGGCTGTGCCAAGAGCAGCAGAAAGGATAACATCATCCATTGCGCGGCCCATAGCTGCGGCAGCAGCACGACTGTATGTTGAAGTCGGATCAACGAGCAAACGCACTTTGTCTTGATCATCGATCAAGTCAGCGTACTCATAATCAGACATTGTTACCATCCTGCGCGAATGTGGAGTGTCCACAATAGGCGTGTCAGCGTGGCGCGAAGTTCGTAGGACAGCCGCAGCCGCACCCACTTGGTCAAAGAAAGCTTTTTCGCCATTCACACTTTCTACATCCACTGCGTTGCGCAGCAGAGAACCCATTTGCTGTGACAGCATTTGGATGTTTGCAGAAAACTGATTGACAAAAGCTGTGGTAATTTGAGAAGACATGTTGTCTCTCCTATGCTCTATTACAGTTAAAGTTGCTGCGCATGGTTATCCCCGAAGGGGCCTTGCTGTTGCTTGGGGCAACTACTCCGCTTGACTGACAAGCTTACCGCGCGGGCCTTTCGGTTATCCACTATACATAGCCACGCAGGCGCAAGACTTCGGCAACTGCCATGTCATGCTCTGGGTGTCCAGCAATTGTATACGGCGTATTAGGCCGCATGTGTTCTGAAATGAGTTGTTTTGCATCTTGCGAACTCATAACAACATCAGTCGGTTCCCCGACCAAACCATCTTCCCCAAGCATTTCCGCCATGCGGGAGAATGTTCTAATAATAGCAGGGTGATCGCCCAAGGAGCGCCCGTCTGCTAGTTGAATTTCGTCAAAGATTGCAGTGTCGCCCATAACTGTACGGGCCGCAGCCTGTGCTTGAGTAAGGCGTTGCTCAAAGTTTTGCCCAAATTCTTTACGCAATTCTTGCTCACCGCTAAACCTAGCTTCCTCTGCGCGCTGATTAAGAGCCTCGCGGCCGGTGGCTATCTGATCCTGATACAAGCCTGCAATTTCTTGCGCCTGCTTATTAGACAAACCAATCTCATACGCTTTGTTTCTGAAGGCAGTAAATGAAGCTTCGTCAAAAACATCCGTTTGCTCTACTTCGTATTGGTTCGGATCTTCGGGAGCACCTAGTCTTTGATAAAGGCTCTGCCATTCCTCGTCTGTAGCAGCCTTACCTGGTATAGCAACTTTGTCTGCGCCAATAAGTTTTTGCGCGTTAAGATGCGTCTTTGCAAAATCATTTAACGATCCCCACTTGTTGATAAGTGGGTTTTGCCGATAAGCCTCATCTAGCCCATCCAGCCAATTACCTTCACTAACAGGTTGTGCAACTTCTTGCTGTGCAACGGGTTCAGCCACAGCTGTCGCAATTACAGCTGGTTCTGCTACTTCTTGAGATCCTGTGTCTAGGGTTGTCTCTTCGTTCATTGGTTTTCCTGTTCGGGATTGCGTTCTTCGGCCAACATTCTGACGATAGTAAGCACTGCTGCTCGTTGACCCTCTGCAAACGCTGATTGATGTGGATCGCCAGAAACAAAAGTGGTTGTCTCAAAGCTAAAGCGCTTTTTGAGATCACCTAAAACCTGTGAGCCATCATCCGTTCCAAAGGTCCGACGATAAGCTAATTTTAATTCTTTTACCTTATTCATAATTGACCGCGCTCCCTAGCTGTAGAAATCGCTTCTGCCATAGGTGCAGCCTTCTGAGCTTGCTCTGCAAGCATCATTTCTTGCTGTTGTTGAGCTTGTTGAGCCTCTGCTTCTGCCCGCCTACGACGAAGATCACTGACCTCTGTGTCACTACGGATAACGCGCGCAGGTATGCCCGTGGTTTCTACCAGGTATTGCACAAGCTTATCATCATCAAGGTAATCCATGACCGGCGCAATCTGCTGCATCTGCAACAACACCTCAAAGCCACGCAGCATAGACTGCAAGTCAGTCATTTTCTGAGCCTTGGCAAGCGGAGAAACGTATTCAATATCAATGTCTTGGCCTTGTAGCTCCTCCGGAGCGGGTGGGAGAAGCCCAGACCGAAGGAGCAGTGCAAAGGATCGGGAGATAAGAGGTTGCAGCAACTCAGCCTGGAGTCTACCGAGCACTGGACCTAGAAGCCTCATTTTCTCCTCATTCCTCTGCAACACCTCTGTTGCGGTCATGGCTGGGCCATTAGACATCAACAGTTGATCCACAAAGAAAGCTTGTCGAATTGCGTTTCGCCGCTGTTCCTCCATGTTTAGACCGAGCGGATTGTTCGCGCCAATCTGTAAAGGCTCAAGACGGTCACGGGTTCCAGAGCGATAGAAGTTTAAAGCACCTGGCGTTGTTCGGACAGGCAACATGAACCCATCATCTGGAACCATAAGGGGCGGATCAATCTGTTTTTGCGCAGCACGGATGGTTGTCTCAGACATTTTGTTGAGCATCTTCGTGTCGGGCAGGGCATTCATCGCGGGACTACGGCCATACGTTGAAACGCTGTCTTTTACAAAACGCGTAACCATAAACGGAAACTCATCAAATCCGCTCTCTGAAAGAAGCTGGCGAGTGTCAGCTGTGTAGTAAACAGAAGCAATCGGCTTATTCTTTTTGGACCTACCCTTAGTATCTGTGCGCGGGAAAACAGCATGAACGATCGAATGCTCCTTGTAAGGATCGTTCTCAATGTCTTTCTTTATCTCTTTAGGGCAGTTTTCTTCCCCGAACTGCATCGCAATAGCCCGCGCAGTTAGTTTAAACTTACGGTAAACAGTATCAACTCTGCCATCTGGGCTTTCGGAAATGCAAATTTCAGCAATATGACGCGAAGAAAAGCGCAAACCATCGTCTGCACCCTCAACATAAAACGCCGCTGTACCAAAAACAACGAGATCATAGTATAGTTCGTGGATCTCCTGTTGAAAATTGGACCGGTGAAACGCTTGGTACATCTGATCTATGCAGGTTTCTAACCATTCGTTCGCTTCATCGCTTTGCTGTAGTTCCGGATTGCGAAAACGCATGGCAAACCAAGGGGTGCTGGGGCTGGTCAACATGCCATGAAGGCTTGACGCAAGTAACTCAACGGCATGAATAGCTGTACCATCATACAGAAACTCTGTTCTCTTATCGCCTTGGGTGCGCTTCTTAGTAATGTCAGCCTTGCGCGGCAACATATAGTCGGCTAACTCTTGCCAATGGCTTTCCCATTGAGACCGCTGCGTCTGCAATGTCTTATATCTGCGATCTAACTGCGAAATCATAGGCAATATTTCGGCCATTATACTACCATCCCGTAACTATTCATTAAGCTTTTACGTTTCTTAGACTTGTTGCCGCCTTCAGTGCGACCAGCCATGCGCTGATTTAAACGCTCTATAGGGTCAACAGAAGCGGATTTGTTTATCTTTGCAGGCTGGGAAGAACGCTTGCCCATTGTACCCGCAATATTTTTTGGCTTACGGTTCATCATGCAATCAACCCCGTGCCTGTAAGGCCGCGCCTTTGACGCAACATAGACGTTGCTGCGTTAGTATCTGACAAAAGACCTTGGGCGGTTGTTAGTATTGTGGAGCGGCGACCTCTTTCATAGAAACCAATAGCGTCGTCTTCCGCCTGTCCTTGGCTAACCAAACTGGCTGCTGCTGCTGTTTCAGCCCCACCAGCAGCTGTGCCAACAGAAGTACCAGCAGTATAAACAGTGTTATCAACAGAAGTGTCGGCTGTATCAGCAGCCGTGGTCTGCACACTAACCACATCATTTATCGATGTGTTTTCGCTACCCGTATCCGAGGAAGTATCAACGGTCGAGGTATCAGTTTCAGTCGTGACAACATCTGCAACATCCGCCACAGCCATCGCTTGAGACTGTGATTGGTTCATCATAGAGTTGACCGCAAGGCCAGTACCAATGCCAACAACGGCAGCGGTAGCGGCTGTAGCACCCACGGCTGTAGCCACAGCCGCACCGCCCATGCCAGCCAAAAGTGGAACTATTACTGCCATATTCTATCTCCTATGCCGCAAATGGATCGTAATCCATCAACGCTTGCCTTTGAGGCGCTCTAGTATCGCCCCTACTCTCTCTAAGACCAACAGCCAAATACCTAAAAGCATCCGCGCAGTGGCTTGACCAATCGTGAACAGGTGACGCCCTAAATGTTCTGGACCGTTCATTATAAGCTCTGTGGTATTGACGCAACGCTTCCAAAGCATGCTTGCATTTGTCACGGTCAAACCAAACTCTGGGGATAAGCATCCTAGCTGCATGCAACCCATCCTCTACAGGTAGCTTGGGAACAACTCTGAAATTCAAACCAAGATCCCATGCGACCTCTCTTCTACTCTTACCGGACCCTAACTCCCTTACCTCTATGTCGTGAGGAGCGTTATGATCACCGTACAAGTACCGTTTCGAGCCAAGAACCTTGCAGTAATGCGGTAGCCCCTCGCC
>TARA_R110002073_G_scaffold152816_1_pt1 | contig 14408 bp, 26 predicted proteins | sample TARA_R110002073 | Tara Oceans TARA_R110002073 (sample SAMEA4397174) | marine metagenome | biome: Polar Biome; feature: [DCM] deep chlorophyll maximum layer (ENVO:01000326); material: water (ENVO:00002006), including particulate matter (ENVO:01000060) such as... | depth 40 m
TGCAATAATTGAGAAATCCTATTTGATTCATCAAAAGTTGAACTAGATAAAGGTGTTACTCTCATACTGTTTATAGCCATTGGCTCACCTGATTGACCTCTTAGAAGTTGTCCGTAATCATCGCCCGTTGTTCCTTTAACTATAACACCATTTATGTTAGTATAGCTTGTTGCCCAATTTTCGGGAGAAAAACCACTTAAAGAAGATGTAGGTAGTCTAAAGTTTACAAATTGACTATTAGTTTGAAACTCAAAAAACTGTATTGGGTCTATTACGCTAGATTCATTTTGTGTTTGATAAATTACTTGAAATTTTAATTTTAATTGAAACTTACTTAGAGTGTCGTCATACCTAAGTTCTGCTATCGGATTCACAATAACATTAAAAGTAGCACTTACCACGCTTATATAACTTGTTTCAGCACTTGACTTTAACCCTTCTAAATTCAAGGGATTAGCACTCGCTAAAGCAATTGTAATAGCACTATCGGTAATTATGTTTCTTTTTCCAAATGCAGGGTTTAAAGAAGTGGACGTTGCAATGCTTAAACCAACGTCTTTGTTGTCAACTTTATAATATACATTTGGATTAGTGGTCATTTTCGTTGTATTCCCACTAAAAAAAAAAGCATTTGTTGACGTTATTCCACCATCAGTTATTGGCACATAGCTTTCTTTAACTTCGCTTACAACAATCTGTGATGAAACAAAAGATGCTTCACTACCTAATTGAAACAAGTCAACTACGACAGTATTACCCGTTGGGTTATCTAACTCTATGCCGAATAATCCACTCATTCTAATCCTTTTTTAGTTCTCTTTTTATCTGTTTAATTCTTAAAATATCTAAGTAACTCTTAATAACATAAGAAGATGCTATTGCAACCGCAATAACACCACTAACACCTAATATATTTTGTAAATTAAAATCTTTAAGTTCCTTCATTTTTGTCTTCTTTTAGGTCAAACCATTTTGATAAGAATTTATTTATTCTTTTAAAAACTCTACTGCTTTCCGAAAATCCTAATCTACTGCAATTTTCAAAAACTGATATTATTAACTGAATTGATATATAGTCTACAATAACCCAATAAATGAAATAATATACTTTATTGATTAACCTTCCCTCTGAACTTACATTCATTATATGAACTACGCTTATCATTAAAGTATAAATAAAGACCTTAAAGATAAACCTTCCGAATTTTCGGCTTTCAATCTTATCGCCCTCTTTTATCGAAGCGCATACTCCCGTTATAAACTCTAAGCATAATAAAATGCAAAACGCAATAAACATCATAGGCTCTAAACCTAGAAATTTATCAATAAAGCTAGTTGCACTACCAATGGTTACACTAAAAGCCAACATAGGCTTAAAGCTTTTATAATGTAGCGTACTTTGAAATACATCGTGAAGACTGCAAAATCCCCAATCTTTTAAAAAGGCTTTCATAGTTTTTCCTTTAAGTTGCTACAATTTGAGCATCTAATCCACTTGCGTTAGTTAATATTGTTATGTCAGGAAGTGTTAACCCCGTAGGTGCGCTAAGTTTAACGCTTTGACCACTTGCTAATACAATATAAGTACCATTCGCTTGTTGAACCCTTAAACTGTCCGTAGCGTGGCTATTCAATACCGCTATACTCGTTTTGTTCGTGTAAATGGTAGTGGCTGTAATTGTTACCATTGTTAAATTCAATTCTATTTCGCTCATAATCTTTAATCTAAAATGTCTTTAAATTTTAATCTTTTATAAGGCTTATTGTCAATACATAAAATCAACTTTAAGTCTTCACAACTAACATCACTTGTAGCTACATAAATAGACATTTTCGTTACTTCTTTTTTGTACTCGCTACCTAATCTTTTTAAGATATTCTTAATAGTAGGAGTAACAAAAATGTCGGCTTTTAATCCTTGCCCCGTAAAGTCTACTTTCGGTAATAACATTAGTTGTTTTAAACTAATCTCTTCCGAAACTTCCTCATTAAATGAAGTTAAAATCTTATACATTGGTGTTGCTTTTTCGCAATCAGTATAAATCTTAATTTGTGTGTTAACTACTTCCTCGTTTCTTTTTTTCGCATAGCTTTTAATAGCTTTACGCATAATTTTTTTGGTTTCATTGATACTGTCCATTTTCTCTGCATTTTATGGTTTAAAATAACTTTTTAAGAGAATAATTAACATCTAAAGGACTGTTTAATGTTATAAATCCTTTTTTTGCTACTACTCTCCCTTTTAAAGATAAGGTACTGTTTAGTCTATTGGAAATTAATCCACTTAAAATATCTGCTAATCCTATTTGGCTAGGATTTATGCTGAAATCAAAAGATAAATTCGTGCTACCTCCGTTTGGATTTATTACGGTATTCAAATTACTATTATCAATGTTTCCAATTAATTTGTTATTAAATAGGATTTCAAAATCATATCTTTTAATAGTGAATTTCTGCTCACTATTATTAGTTACTTTCAAATTAAATCTTAACGTAACATTTTCTTTGTTTTGATTAAGTAAATCTACGCTTGATAACCCAATTTTAGTTTTTTTTGATAAAATAGAAATTTGCGAATTATAGTACCTATAAGTACGATAACCGACAACTCCGATAATTCCTAAACCTCCAAAAAATAGCAACCCTCTAATCATTTTTTAATAAATTTTTTATATGCAAAATAGCCAATACCTAAAGCACCAATTATTATTATAGTTTTCTTATGTTTTGACCAAACCTCATTAAACATTGACCTTTTATCGCTTACTTTTACATTTGATTCTTCAATACGTTTTTTATATGCTTTTATAGATTCTTCGGTACACGTTGGCTTACCACACTTTGCTATATTGCCATAATAATTCGGGGATTGTATTCCGCTCATAACTTTTATTTTTTAAATTTTTATAATTTTTTTATTACTATTAAACCTACAACGGAAACTAATAAAGCACCTCCGATATACCATTTATACTTCATTAAAGAACCCTTTAAATCAGAACCTTCTTCGTTAATAGGTTCAATAGTAGAAACAGATTCATTGTCAGATTCATTGTCAGATTCATTAGTTTCGTCCTCTAAATTAAAACCTCTTGTTTTTTGCTCTCTAATAAGAGCATCCACCCTACTTTCGTATGTTTTTATGTTGCTTGGATTCGATTCAAAAAGAATATACTCTTCTAAAACCATTAAAGAATCTTCTATTTCTGTGTCGCCTAATTTAGAAAGAATTGAAGAGTTTACGGGTCGAACCGCCCAAGGATGAGCGATTGCAAGTTTAGTAAACAACTCTTTTCTTGTTGCTTCTTTTTCAGAAATCCTATTCTTTTCCGCTTTTAACTTCTCTTCGTGCGCTAAAAAAATAGGTGTTCTTTCATTGATAAATCCTTTAATAGTGTACCCCGAAACTTTTGAATGAGTATCAGGAGTAGGTGTTCCACCTCTAAACTTGTCATTTCCTGCTTTGCCCCAAAGTTTATTTAATTCAACTCTAAAACTAGCAATTTCCTTTTCCGAATAATCTCCTAAACTACTAGCAAAAGAGGTTATTCCATTGTAAAATTCGGGAATAATCGCATAAGTAGATTTAGTGTATTTCGCTATATCCCGTTGTCTACCTTCCTCACTTGCTTTTTTTTCCCTATCTCTTCGGCAACTTCTACCGCAATATTCATCAAAGTCGCTGTCGTCTTCTTGTATGTATGTGTTTTTAATATTCTTCATAACTTTTGTGTTTTTACAGCCAAGATGTTTTACCTAGATAAGATACTCCTTTCTCTTTTACCGCCTTAATTAGTTTATTCATTAATACAGAATTAACTGATGCAATGTCAATAGTGCTTATCTTTAAATCTTTAACAACTAAGTTTAAAAGCGATAATGTATTTTTACCAAACTTACCATCAACAACTATTGGTTTGTAAGGACTAGGAACTAGCTGATTAATTAGTTCTTGTAATTTTTTCACATCATTAAGTTGACTAGAAAATTGCCCCATACCACTACCTGACTTTAATAAAAAAGGCTCTTCTTTTCCACTTTCAGAAATAACAGTATTTGGAACATCATTCTCTATGATAGATTCAATTCTTTTTCTTTTTAAATAAACTGAACGACCCACAAAAAAGCCTACAATACCTAAAGCACCTAACCCTATATATAGAAATTTGTTTTTCATTATTTATACTTTTTATAAAGTTTAAAACCTACAAGAATAGCAACACCAATACCAAAACCTATGATTATTATGTTTTTGTTAGTCTTTAAAAAAGACTTAGTTTCAGAACCACCCTCTTCTTCTATTCCCGAAAGTTGGTTATATACTTTTTCAGCATCTTTTACTTGTTCTCTAGCAAGTCTTTCTTTTTCTTTATACTCTAAAGCATCAAAGTTAGGGTTTCCTTCATTTGTTTTAATGGCATTAGCTATCATATCAGCGGTTCGCAATAAACCTACAACTTTCATTCTTGCCGTTGCTCTTTCTTTATAGCTATTTAGCATTTCTAATTCTTCCCCTTGCGGATTATCCCTATTTTTCCATATAGACAATCTATTTTGTAGCTGACCTATATCCCTTGGATTCCTAGATTTCAACAAGGCTTCATATTCGTCTACGTTTATTTTTTCTTTAATTTCTTTACTGAAATTGCTAAAATTACTATTACAACTACAACCCATAACTATTTATTTTTATTTTTTTTAATGACTTTCATTACAACTACACCCGTAATTATAACACCTACCAAAATAGAACTACCAATAATAACATTCTTTATTAAACCGCTATCTGCTTTCATTCTTTCTTCTTCGGCTCTGTTTTCTTCTTCGGCTTGTGCTAATTGCTTATCCATAATTTCTTTAGTATTCTCGTCTTCCTCTTCTTGTGCGAGTTTTTCCTGACGAGTCGCTACCGTTTTACCTACAATAGCTATAATGGGTACAATAATTGGCATAGCTAATGTGATTGCCGCTGCAATTTCTGCTCCCCCAAAACTGTTATAATATCCCCCCGAAAAGTTGATTTTATCTTTACATTTTGAACCACAGACTAAAGGTTTTTTATCTTTACCGTTTCTTAAAGATTTTTCAAAAGTACTTTTATCCCCACCAAGTCTTTGGAACTTGCTAACTATGTCCTTATATTTCTCAGGCTCGTTAAGTTTTGCTCTTGATATACGAGAAGCCATTCCTCTGTAATTTACAGATAAAAGACCTAAGAAAGCACCTCTAGGGGCGCGTAACGCTTGAACTTTAGCACCCCTTACAAAGATATTTCCTCCTAACTCTTTTCGGCAATTTTTTCTAGCACTACCACCACTTGTACCTTCCGCTTTGGCATCATCAATACAGTCTATTTTATCAGAACTTCTAAAAAGGTCAGCAAAAGAATCTACTTTTTTCCACTTTTTAGCTATTTTTTTAAACGGATAAATTGCGTTGTGAAAATCATTATCACTTTCAAAATATAAATTTTTCATATACGTTAATTAATTAAAAATTGTTCATTATCAATATCATCTCCATCAAAATCATAAAAGTTAGACATTGTAGTAATTGGAATATCTGTTTTTATGTTTTTTAATGATACGATTGTTTTTTTCACGTTAAAATCCCCACCCATTTTAGTTGTAGGGAGAACAGCGTTAGTTTTCTTATTATACGCTTCTAAATTGTTTAAAAGTTGTTTTGAGCTTAATCCACTAGAGATAGGATTTAAACCCACACCACCTTTAATGTATTGAATTTCATCTTTTTTAAGTGGTAACTTAACATCTATTACACCAACTTTTTTATCAACTACTTCTTCCGAAACGGGTGTCATTCTATTGGGAAGAACACCACCACCACCTGATGTGATACCATCGCTTGTAGTAGCTTCCTCTTCAACTTCATCCTCCTTATCAGATGTAGCTTCTACGGGTTTTTTTTTGCTTTTATCATACAAGTAGTATGCGCCAAAAAAAAGCAACCCTAATATTAACAATTTATCTATTTTCATTTTTTTATCTACCGTTTAGTTTCCAATTCATCATTGTCCTTTCTGCTCTATCTGACCAAAGTGGCGACAAAACCTTTTCTAAAGCACCTCTTAAATCTCCTAATACAGAATAATTTTGATAGTTATACCAATCCCAAACACCCTTTCTGTCAGCAGTATTAAGTTTACTTAACAAGGTAACTAACTCCATTTGGGTATTTTCGTCTTTACCTGAGCGAAGTTTGTTTATTTTCACACGCAAAGCCTTCCCGTTTGTTATAATCTTTTCAGAAAAGCTCATTTCTTTAACGTCTTCTTCAACCTCTTCTTCAATCTCTTCCGATTCTTTTAATTTATTTCTTTTTTTCATAACGAAATAACCTACTGTCATTATCGCTAATCCTAAAATTGAAAGAACTACTATTTTCCCTTTTTTCATCGTTGTTTACTATTTCACTATTTTTCTTATTTTATTGTAGTTTTCATCACTTAAATCGTCTTCTAGCCACGTACTTAGTTCATAACTTTTACCCATCTTTCCGTAAGCCTTGTTAAATGTCTTTTTAAGTGCTTTAAAACTATCCTTATTGTACTTATTAAGGGTAAGCAAAATAACTTTTTCATCATTATCAGTTGTCCAACCGACTAACCCTCTAAGGATGATTTTAGCATCAGACAATAATACAGAATCAGTTGTAGTATTGCTATTACTACCACTATTGGTATTGCTATTGCTAGAACCGTTAGTTGTGTTGCCACCGCTTCCACCTTTAGCTTCCATTTCTGCAAGTAGTTTTTTTTCTTCATCGCTTAACTTAGGTTTTTTTATAAAATGATTAACCGCAAAATAACTAGCAACACCAACGGCTACTACTGATGTTATAATTACTATATTTTTTGTTTTAGTATTCATAATTGTTTATTTTATTATTTATTTTGCCCCTATACAACCCCCGAAAAGGTGTCTACCCCCTCTTTTTAAACACTCTTGCTTAGGAAGTTTAAGAAGTGAAATTTTATCTTCAAGTACTTCCTTTGTTTTTTCTTTTGCTTTTTTAACAACTTTTTGAAGTTTTTCTGCTTCTGTTTTTGGTTTGAACTTCTTAAAAAGAATGAAGCCAATAACCGCTACCGCTGATATTGAACCTATAATTAATAATTTTTTCTTATTCATAATTGTTTATTTTATTGTTATAACGTCCTCACGAACAAATCCAACTTCTCTACCATTTAATTCTTCATCTAACCGTACTTTGTACCACACATAACCATCGCCACCTAGCGTTTGAGATGTAACAACTCCTATTGGATTTGTAGTTACTGTGCCGATTAAATTGTCCGAACCATCCACGACTGCGCTATTTCTTATATTCGCTCTGTCATCAGAAAAACTAATTGTTCTGCCAACTATACCATCAGCACACCTCTTCCCTTTACAAGGCTTATTATAGCTATTGTTTTTAACCTTTTTTCTAATCAAAAAGAACGTGGTTAAGGCTACTGCCAAACCACCAACTGTAATTGCTATTTTTATATTTTTTTTCATTATCTAAAATTCTTTATTAAAGACTTAACTTTTTCCATTTCGGATGCGTTAAATTTTGAGCCAATTCTTCCCGATAAAGATTCTCCGTATTCTGCTTCATACATTCTACTGACTAGACTAAGGTTTCCGATACTTCCTGCTGAACTTATTGCCCCATAAACCGCTTCCTCTGTGTCGTCAAACCAACTTGTAGGATTTATCGTAAACCCTAAAGCATCATTTATTTGTTCTGCTAATTGTTTTGCCTTTGGATAAGAAATATCAGTGTTAGTTGGATTAGAAACTTTAGGGTCAAAAGCATCTAGGCTTAGTAGTTGTGATTCCAATTTTGAGCCTTTACAGTTCTTTATAACTTTAAAATAACAAAGTAAGGGTCTTGCTATACCGAAATAAGTAAACCCTAAAACCAATAACACAACACCGCCAATAATGTAGGGTGTTGATTTGTTTTTTGCCACGTTTGTAGCTAATTCAGTTGCTATTACTTTTTGTATCATTGTTCAATTTTTTTATCGTTTTTGTAACTCCAATTCTTTATAAAGTTGTCTAGCTTTTCAAACCTATGTAATGCTTCTTTACTGTTTGCGTTTTTAAATACATTCAGAAAAACATTATAAGCATCAATTCTAGGGTAGCCTAAAGAGAGGTAAATTCGCAAACCGTTTATGTCGCTCTCAACCTCTGAACTAGGGTTTTTATTAACGTAAAAATGACAAAATTCGTGAAGCAAAATAGCCATTCTCATAGGTATTGAATACCTAAAGAAATCTTTTTTACTCACTTCTATTCTACCATTTATTTGACTAATTCTAGCAGGGGTATTAATAGGTTTCCCATCTTTTCTACTCCTTACTACATCAAAATAATCAATTCTAAACTTTCCGTTATCACTATAATACGGTGCGCCCGTTTTATTAGCTTCTAAATAACTAGCTTCTTCACTAAATTCTTGTGCGAATCTCACAAAACTGTGAAGCTTACGCGACAAGGGTAGTGTTTTAGTATTTTCTAATGGTAATATCTCAACACCCAAAACCTCATACCCTTCATTATCTAAAGGGGAATCTCCATCTTTATAAACAACCAACCTAGACATATAAGGTGCTTGGGGCATACCTATGTAAAAGTCTTGCTCTCCATCAATATTGCTATATCTTTTTGAATAAAAAGTTTTTGTTGCTTTTGCATCGCAAATTTTTATCCAAATTTTTGTTGGCTTTTCAGTCTGAATTGAAACTTTTAAAGTACAAGGATAATCGTCTGTGTTTATATCTTTTACCATTAACCTTTATTTTTAAATCTATGATAGCCGTAACCAATTGCAATAACACCTAAAAGAATTAAAATATTTCTGTTAGTTTTTGAAAGAGTGAACTTTTTATCCACTACGGGATTTTCAGCGAAATTTCTTTTATTGTGAACTTGCAACCCTCCTTGCGACTGTTCTTCAATTAACCATTCCTTAAAAGACTTTGAAGTTCCGCTTTGCTTATATTTTTGATTTGCTGAAATCATTTATTTTATTTTTTTTACTATTACTCTGCCTAAAATTGAACCTATTACTACACCGTATAACGGCTTAGACCTTAATGCTATCGCACCAACCAAACCAATAATACCGCCAATAATTGCACCTTGCAAATGGCTTTTTGAGGAACTCTTAATATTTGAGGACATTTTACCATTTGCTATGTCATTCATAGCCTTTATTTTATCCTCAATTAACTTGTCGCTCTCGATACTCATTATTTTGACATTTTAACCGCTACAATAATACCCCCTATTAATAATACACCAACAAAAGAAAGTGCAACTATTTTAGTAGTTGACATACCTGATGGGGGTCTGTTATTATTATTGTTGTTGTTAGAAGAACCGCCACTATTAGTGTTGTCAGGTTCACTGTTTTTGTCTTTCTTGCTGTTCCACCAACCAATAAGAATATTCCCAACACTTATCGCCTTATCTAAGTTTTCCTTACTTAGTATATTTCCAAACCTATCTCTTTTAGGTGCTTCATCTTTCACATCTTCAGCGTTATCACGTAATCTGTCCATATCATCTCTATTTACGTTGCCTTCCGTAGCATTGTAAAAAGATGAAAAACTAGATTGATTACTAACGATTAATTTGCTAATGTTTAATATTGCGTTTTTAGAGTTGGTGTCATTTGCATCTTGAATCCTTGCAACTAATCGACTAATAACACTTAAAAGCTTAGATGAGGAAATATCTTCATCAACATCAATATTGGCTGTTATTAAAGCGTTTACAACGTCTTCTCTTTGATTCTCTACCAATGCTAAAAATTGATTTCCTACTTCTTGTTCTGTATTTGCCATTTTTTATTTTTTTATAATTAAAGCCACTCCCATTAATACAAAACCACCAATAACAACGCTATTGATAGCCATTTTATTAACCATTTTTTCCTCTTCATTTCCCGTAGCGTTGTAAAACGTATTTCTATCGTTTAAAATAGTGTCTTTCAACTCTTTAGTACTTGTCAATTCTAATATCTTTGTTTCCTTAACCTTACAGTTGGTGCAACCACCCTCTAATAAAGTTCTGTCAGGATGAATTTCAGCTAAACTCTGCAAAGCGTTTGCCCCTCCATTTCGTATAAAATGTTTAAGCTGATTTTCTAGTTCGTTAGAATTTCTTGCCTTATTGTAGCTACCGAATTTATTTAATACGTAATGACAATCACTAGGCACTTTTTCGCTTAGGTATTTATACATTGTCATTGGACTGCTTTTCGTTCTTGTCGCCATTTTCTAAAATTTTTAAATAAAAAAGGTAGGTTTGCATTATCGCAAACCTACCTTTCAGTATATTGAATTAAATTAATTCTCTCGAACTTTTTTAATCGTCAACTTGCTGAAAAGCAAGTTTAATAAAGTTTTACTGTCCTTTTAAGGCTCTAAGAGTACTTGAAGATAGCTTCAAAGATTCTGAACGAACAATATTAGGGTTTCCGTAATTCCTTACTGCTCTACGTCCTGCTAATGTTCTAGCCGTTGATACAGTTTCAGCAGGGTAAAGGTAAATCTTTACAGTTGCTCCTGCCAATACAGAAGATATTACTAAAGATGTATTACCATCAATGATAAAGCTATACTTCAGAACAATTACGGACGCTTGATTTTGATAAGGGTCGATTACGGGTACAAGTGTTTTTTGACTTGTATTTCCTGACGAATCAGAAGAAACTAAAGACAAAGTTTCAAGTACTTGATTAGCCGTAGACGATTGGTAATAAGTTTGTCCAACAGAAAAACTCTTTTGCTGACTCTGATATAAGTATTGGTTGTAAGTAATACCACTAATACCCATAGTAATAGAAATCGCTGCGGAATTTTGCCAATTAGGTGCTGTGTACGATAAAGTGTTATTTGCTCCTAAAATTGTTACGGGAAATGCCGTTGTTGTGTTAGTGTTTACAATACTAACGATGTACGGTTGTGATGTTGGTGCGGATGCTCTACCCGATGCCATATCAAACCCATCATCTTCTCCTCCATCAAATGAGTAATCCTCATCTGCGAAGTCGTAGTCGTCTGCAAAGCCATCAGCGTTGAAGAAATTCTCATTTGCTTCGTCTTGTGCTTCGCTAAAATATTTTTTTAAATCCACGATAAATTTTTTTTAAATGTTCAACAATAATTTATTAATCAATCTTGTTAAATCTCAGGTTGTATTATACGGAAGGAGTACCCTTTTTTAATAACTTTTCAGTTACCATATTTGCGATTAAAACTCCACTTGCTACACCAATAGCAGTAAATACGACACCCATAATTGCTTTCTTGTCCATAATTTCAAAATTATAATTTGTAAGATAAATGTTTTAACTATTCAAATAGTTTCCATAAAACTACTACCATTATACTTTAATTATAAATTAGCGACTATGGTTTAAAACGAAAATAGCCTATTGCAAAACTTACAATAGGCTAAAATACAATCACTTATATATTGCAAATAATATGCGTTATTTTTATGGTAGGTACATTTTTATAAGTAAGTCTTTGGTGTAATTATATGCTTTTTCGGGTGTGTACTTCAATTTACCTTTAGCATCCCTCATATTAAGAAGAGGTTTAATCTTCTTGTTATAACTAACTGATATGTACTCTTCAATGGCTTCCATTATTTGAGCCTTACTGTAATTACCGTAAATTTTTTCGTCATCACAATTGTAAGTACAAAAGAATCTTTTATCTGCTTTATGATACTGCTTATTGACCATTAATTCAACGATTTTCAACGCTTCGTGCCTATCGTCAAATTTCTTATGGTGCTTATCAACACTATCTGTATTTTTATGAAATCTAATCCAATTCAAGTTTTGCCATACTTTTGTTGAAATTCTTCCAATACTTTGAAAGTGCATAATAATATCCGTAGAAGTATGCCTATTGGTACAAAGTGCGCCTATAAGGTCATTAGGTGCGTGGTCGCTTACATATTTATTAATATCCTCAATAAGTAGAAGTCCACCTTTGTAATTATCTAAAACAATCTTTAGAGCATCGGTTATTTCATTAAGGCTCATTTTTGAACCATCAGGATTAAAAGGTCTTATTCTTCTAACTTCTATTTTTGGATGATGGGAGAAAACTTTTACGTGAGTTAATGCCAATCCTTTAACTTCTTGAAATTCATCGTTAACATCAATTATCAACGCTCTACGGGGTTTTAAGCCACCGCTACCTTTAACGTATTTCTGAATCATTTGCATAGTGGTATAGGTTTTTCCAATTCCTTTTTTACCTACTGCTACACCAAGTACCGCTTCTCTCATATCTCTATATTAAATATGTTATCTGTTAATTCTGTATTAAAAATCCTTTCTCCAAGCAATAATGCTCTACCTCCTTTTCTATGGTTTTTAAAATGCCTAACTACATCATTAATTTGCTCTTTTGGAAAAATACTACTTGAATTTATAAATTTCTTTTCAATATCCTTCCTTACATAGCTAAAATGGTGCATTTCCAATTCATCACGCATAAAAGTAATGCAATTACCAACTTGTGTTTGCCTAGTTTGGTCTATTTGATAGGGATAGCTGACAAATAACTTATATTCTGTATTTGGCTTTATCTTAATTATAAAAGGAACATAATACTTTTCTTTTGGACTTAAAATTAAAGTTGGCTTTTTATAGTATGTAACCATTTGACAAAATGAAGTATCAAAATCTCCATCTAAAATTTCTTTTAATGCGTATTCAAATTGGTCATTAACGTAGTATTCATCTGTGTCCATCATTAATAAATGAGTACAGTTGTTTTCCCTACAAACATCTAAGCCGTAATTTCTTTTAGCCATTTCGTTGTCGCAACCACTTTCCCAAAAAACAGAGCCATTTTCCATATACTGAATAGTAGGGGAGTATTGCCGTATTTCATCGACAAGACCCATTTCTAAAAGCTTTTCACTTTCAATCTTACTTTGCTCGTATTGATTGCCAAAATTACTGACTGTTTGAAAAAGGACAACAATAAAGTCAACCTTTTCTCTAATTGACCTTATGCTACCTTCTAACAATTCCTCGCCATCAAATACATTATATACTACCCCTATCTTTATATCCACGTATTATTTTTTTTATGAAAATTACTTTAAACTTGATGCAAAAGCATTATTAAGTCTTCTTATAGCTTTGAATAAAAATAAATTATATTCATCGTCTTTCTTGTGAATTTCCTCTAAGTTTTCAAACCAATACAACTCGTCCATTATTTCGGTTTTAATTGTATCACATTTAGTATCTAAGTCTTTATGATTACCCTCTGCTATTTCTTTTGAAATTTTATACTGTTTTTCAAAACCTTGCTCTTTCATTTCTTTAAGTTCTTTTTCGTATTGAACTAAAGCAATGTTATCAAAATGAAATAACTTATCATTTATCAAAGTGTTGTGAGATTCTATTTTACCTCTTATATCATAAAGTTTTAATTTAACCTCATCCCACTCAACAAATTCTTTTGCTCTTTTAAGCCTTTTGTCTTCATCGTTATTAATCGGTATTAATTTTTGGCTTAAATTCCTTTCGTAAAGCGATAAGTTTGCTTGAAGGCTTTGCAAAGTACCTAAATAAATTTTATCGTGTTCAATTACCTTTTTAAAATCTCTAATAGGCAGTATTCTATCTCTCATAGTTGCCTTGCCCTTTCCGTTACCAACTATTTGACTTGCTTTATTAGTTACAAATCTTTTAGCCAAATCATTTGATGATTGGTCTTTCATTAAGTCTTTAATTTTTCCCATTTTACTCTGATTTATGATATTTAATATATTTAAAATGTCTTCCCCAATCTTCTTTATTCCAATGAAAAGCATTAACCCCCGTATGTACGTAGTTTTGAACACCTCTTGTCAGTAAGTCCTCTGCAAAATATGTGTCAGGTGGGTTTGTCGCTCCACTAGGTATTCTAAATTCAAAGTTTTGCATCACTTTCTTTTTCATTAAACAACACCCAATTCCTGCAATGTAAGTTGGTTGCACTTTTCCATTTACGAATGAGTGCCAAAAAAGAGAACTTTTATTATAGAACCTAAACTCTTTCCAATATTCGTGATTCTTGTCAACCGTAGCTATACAAGGAGTTCTGTTCGCACCATCTAATATTTGATATAAAGCACTAACAATAGGCAGTCTACATTCTAACAACCTTTCTATTACATCTAATTGCGGAAATACATCACTTTCTAAATGAAGCATATAAGTACAATCTGATTCTAAGAAATACCTCCTAAGTTGGTTGTGGGAATCGCATAGCCTTTCCATTACTGAATAGTCGGAGTAATCTTTCCAAAAAACTTTAAGACCGTAAGTTTTATTTAGCCATTTAGCGTTTTTGTTATTTGCCGAGT
>TARA_R110002073_G_scaffold7747_1_pt1 | contig 14407 bp, 12 predicted proteins | sample TARA_R110002073 | Tara Oceans TARA_R110002073 (sample SAMEA4397174) | marine metagenome | biome: Polar Biome; feature: [DCM] deep chlorophyll maximum layer (ENVO:01000326); material: water (ENVO:00002006), including particulate matter (ENVO:01000060) such as... | depth 40 m
GTCAGGAGGCGACGAGTCCTGCAGCGCCGGGGACTCGTTGCCTCGTCCACTACGGATTGTGCTGCACGGGGATGTCGAGTTACGCGGCCAGCTTGGGGGCGGTTCGCTTGGGCGGCTTGCCATCACTTGGCAATTCGGATGCGAGTTTTGCTTGCCCAATCGTGAACGGAAACTCGCCTAGTTCGAAGTCAATTGGAACTTGCGTGTTCGCTGGTTCAATCCGATTCCACTTCCAATCCAATCGACGCCAAAACGATAGCCCCTTGGCCCACCGCTGAATCGCCGCTTTCATGCGTACCGCTGGCAAACAATCTCGATCCTGCAAGTCTTGCAGAATATCGAGTGCGCCACTGGGCGAACCGTGCAGCAGGATCGCGGTAGCAAAATTCACTCTTAGTCCGTCGCTAGCATCCATTCGAATCACCGTGGTGCCTGGATTCAGCGCGAGCCTGCGAAACAGATTGACGGCGAGTGCGTTTTGATTGCTCCGCATCAAGCAAACGCCGAGCGTTTCCAAGATCAACGGCGATCGAGGCAGCTTTTGAAGCCGCTCACTTGCTTCGGCGTATCTTCCAAGTTCGATCAATCGCAAAATCGGGGCTGGTAGAAGATCGCTAGGCAAGTTTTTTTGCGTCGTCAAGTGCCGCTGGGAAACGGCGTTAACAACGGTTTGCATTGAAGAACCATGAACATTTTTTGACATTGTAGCACCTGGTGTTGGTCCCCCAAGGCAATGGAAGCCGGGGAACGATAGAAATGAAAGCAGATAAACAGAAGGATCAAACGCAGCGGGTTTGTCCTAAATCTGCAATCGAATTCCAAGTACCACTAGTGTCGGTGAAGCCACGGTTCGCCGTTCCGCGACGACTTCGTCCGAGCAGAAAACAGGTTCGTGCCAAACGTCCATCGGCGACAACGACGCGATTGTTTTTCCAGGCTTGATATCACCCCGATCTATCGCCTGTGATTTGACGTCACGCACGCTCGCCAGCGGCGACATCACTCTGTCCGGCGACGACACCGCGGCTTCATGCTTCGACGTGTCTCCGTGGCTGCCGGCATTGATGGCAGGAGTGCCACAACTGAGGCAGAAAAAAACGAAACCGCACAAGAGCGAAAGCTCTCGGGAAAAGAAGCCAACACGGGGTCGGCGCGATTTCATTTGTTTAGACGTCCACGATTGTCGAGGGGGAGATATTTCGAAGTATTGCCGCGGAAGGAAAATTGTCAAGTGATGTCCATTCGGGAATGTCTTTTGGTATCGACGTGTTCTGGGATCCGTGTTCCCACGCTACTGTCACGCGATGATCCAGTCGGACTTTCTCCGAAACATCCCTTGTCGATAAATAGGCGGATGCGATAATTGCGGCTTGTGATGTGCAAGGCTTCCTGGAGTTGTCTTACGTTCATGTCGTTCCACCGCCGCTACGCGTCTGCTGCTATCGCGGCCACACTTCTCTTTTGTACCCTTGTAAGCTCGGCGGCCTTTCTTCTTCAGTGCCACGTTGACGTGAATCACCATCGTGACGTGGCGTCCGCTAGTTGCGTCTTAGCTGCGGTTCCTGACTTGGCCCCTGTGGCGTCATTGTCCCAGGCAATGCAAGCCGAACCAGAATCGGCCAACACAAAATTGGACATGTCTTGGTGTGCCGATGGCCGTGCGTTCACAAGTCGACTTCGAAACGAAACTCGCCACGTCGTTGCTGTTAGGCGTCTTTTACGGAAGTCGAATACTTTATTGAGTCTCGGCACGTCACTGCGGCTTTGAAGCTACCGTTTCTCGCGACAGTCCACCGCGAGACATCAATCGATTTGGCGATCTTCGTCGGGCAAACCGACCAACGTCTCCGTAATGGCACCTCCGACAATCCGTTTGCGATGGTGTCAATCGATGACGATGTAAATCCGCTTCGTCACAAGACAATTGCATTCTTGGAAACCTGTCTCAAATGACTTACCTGATTCTCGCCATTTTCATCCTCGGATACTTGGCGATCGCGTTAGAACACACCTTGAAAATCAACAAGGCTGCTTCTGCGTTGTTGATCGGCGTCGTCTGCTGGGCGATCTATGTAGTCAACCTTGATCAGTTACTGCCCAGCGGAGCGATTCCAAGTTGGTTTCTTACCGAAGCCGCTGTGCAGAAGGTCGAGAACATCCACCAGACGTTTGCGATCGAATCCCAGCACTTGCATTTGACTGGCGAGATTGCCAGCATCCTATTTTTTTTGATGGGGGCGATGACCATTGTTGAATTGGTCGACGCTCACGTGTTTAAAGCGACCACGCACCTGCCACCCTACATGGGCATGATGCTCAGTCTTGCGGTGCTGTGGATCGTATCAGAGCTTGTCAGTCACACGATGGATGAAACGACACGATCGAGCACCGGAGTGTTGGCAGCGCTCCGCCGCGTGGACATGTCCAGTATCCTGTTTTTCCTGGGCATCTTGTTGGCCGTTGGATCACTTGGTGCGATGGGGATTCTGGAAAGTGCCGCTCGTTGGCTGGATGAGACGCTCCCCAACCGAGAGGTCGTCGCGGTCGCGATCGGATTGGTGTCGGCGGTTGTCGACAATGTTCCGCTGGTTGCCGCCGGCATCGAAATGTACTCGATGCCGATGAACGACGATTTCTGGATGCTGCTAGCCTACTGCGCCGGCACTGGCGGAAGTTGTTTGATCATCGGGTCGGCCGCAGGCGTGGCGGCGATGGGGCTCGAGCACATTGACTTTGTTTGGTATCTGAAGAAGGTGGCCCCTTTGGCCGTTGCAGGTTACATCTCCGGAGTGTTCGTCATCCTGCTGCAACGTCTGATTTTGCATTAGCAAATGCGTTTGGCAGAAGTTTTTGTTGAGATTTCTTTTTTGAAGGATCCGTCAAATGAGCGATATGGTGATGGCGTGGTTAAAGATCGGTGGAGGTTTGCTGTTGTTGGTCGGTGGCGGTGAATCGCTGGTCCGAGGTGCTTCGCGACTAGCCCGCTACATGCAAATTTCGCCGCTGGTCATTGGGTTGACTGTGGTTGCCTTTGGCACCAGCGCCCCCGAGCTTGCCGTGTCGGTCCAAGCCGCCTTGGCTGGGAATGCGGATATTGCGCTCGGGAACGTTGTCGGCAGCAACATTTTCAATGTGCTCTTCATTCTGGGCGTGTCGGCACTGATCGTACCGCTGGTCGTTTCCAGTCAATTGATCCGCTGGGACGTGCCGGTGATGATCGCCGCATCGCTGTTGCTGATCGTGTTTGGATGGGACGGGGCGATTGTCCGTTGGGAAGGCATCGTACTGTTCGCTGAGATTATCGCTTACACCTACTGGTGTATTCGCCAAAGCCGCCAAGAGAGTCGTGCGGTTGTCGAAGAATTTCAACAGGAATGGCCAACCGAAAATGAAGCTGGAATCAAGTCAGCCAGTACTTTGTGGGTCAATTTTGGATGGATCGGCGGCGGTTTGGTATTGCTTGGACTTGGTTCCACCTTCTTGATCAGTGGTGCGGTCAAAGTTGCCGCCAGTTTAGGCGTGAGTGAACTTGTCATTGGGCTGACCATTGTCGCGGCGGGAACGTCATTGCCCGAGGTAGTGACATCGATCACCGCCGCGATTCGCGGTGAACGCGATATCGCGGTTGGAAATGTGGTGGGAAGTAACATCTTCAACATTCTGTGCGTTCTGGGTTTGTCCAGCGTCATCGGACCGACGGGGATAACCGTTAGCGACTCGGCTCTTGCGTTAGACATTCCGGTCATGATTGCCGTTGCGTGTGCCTGTCTGCCGATTTTCTTCACCGGGCGAGTGATTTCTCGTTGGGAAGGCGGCGTCTTCCTTTTTCTATACGTCGCCTATACCACGTATTTAATCTACAACGCGACAACGGTGGCGGTGTAATAGAAAGGGAATGGGATTTTTTACTCTCAGATCTAATTGCAAGGTTTGCCTTACACGTCTTCGGGCAGCGGCTGATCCTTTGTTTCGGGCAGGAAGGCAACCGCGACGATCCCCAACAGAAAGATCACGCTCATATAGCTGGCCGCATCTCGCAGGGCATCGATCCGCTGATCGGCCACCGCATCCTTCGGCACCAAAAACCATTGTAGATATCCCAGCGTAACGGGACCGCTGGCGGCCAAAAAGCGTCCCACGTTGTAGCAGAAACTGGTTCCTGTGCTGCGTAGCCGAGTGGGAAACAGTTCAGGCAAATAGATCGCAAAAAGCGCAAACAGACCCAATTGGCAAAACCCCATCAGTCCGCTTTTCCAAATGTCGTTGACGCCGCTGAAGGTTTGAAAGTAGGCGATCGTCGTTAACATTGCAGCTAAGTATCCGATCACGAAGGCCGGCCTGCGTCCAATCTTTTGCGTCAACCAAGTAAAGAACAACATCCCAGAGAAGGATCCGAGATTCTGTACAATCATATTGACCGAGATCCAATAGCTTCGGGCTCCAGCAATTTCGCTTTCGGACGTTCCTGCTTGGCGAAGTGAGTTCCCGATGACATCGCCTACCAATTCGGGACTAAAGAAACCAATGCCCATAGGCCGATCACACCGGCGACGCACAACATCATTCCGAATAGTGAGTGCTTTCGCCAACGCGGATCGCTTAACATCGAAGCATAAGATCCGAATCGCACCCCAGTTGCCTTGCCCGCCTGTCGCGCGGCAACCCATTTCTCTGGTTCTTTCAATCGCATTTGAATAAACACGCACAGTAGCGCGGGAATCGAACCGACCAGAAAAATGACTTTCCAGCTGTTTTCGGGCGAGATATTTCCAGCGACGACCATTTTGCCAATCACGATGCCGATGATGGCAGCAGTCACGTTGCCAACGGCCGACAGGGCCTGCAGCGTGCCAAGTGCTGCCGTCCGTGCCGAGGGGGGAACCGTATCGGCAACCAAGGCGACGGCCAAACCGAACACCCCTCCGACGCCCAAGCCGGTGAGGAAGCGGAACATTGCAAAATCGATCCAACCGGTCGATAACGCCGACAATCCGGTGCAGACCGAATACATCAACACGCTAATTGTCAGCGTCCGAGCTCGCCCAATCCGATCGCCGAGTGATCCAAAGATCAAACCGCCCGTCGCCCATCCAATCACAAATATCGATGTCGCGTAACCACCGTAAAGTTTTATGTCTGTCTGCCCAGTGCCCGGCGGCATCAGTGACGTGATCGCATCGTTGCGAGCAATCAAGAATAGTTGTTGATCCAAACAATCGAACAACCAAGCCAGCGACGCGACGACGAAGACAAACCATTGATAGCGATCAAGTTGTCTCCACCAAGGCATCGTCGACAAAGTGGGATTGGACATGGTTTTCCTTGTGATTCAATACTTTGGGGATGAGGAAGTTTGGAAATGAGGAATGATTCGAGTGCTTGAGTTCGCGTTACTTAGCAAAAGCTGCGGCGGATGCTGTGTATTTACGTTGCCGCCGTGGTGACGTTGGACTTCCTAGCGGAGTCGGGATGTTGCATAATCTTATCCGCATTTTTTTGAGACGGCTTGAAGACTCGCCCTAAGGGTCCCGCCAATAGAGCCGGTAACAACAAGAGCTCGGCAATCGCTCCGGCAAAAAGAATCACAAGCATCAGATAACCGAACTGCTTTGTTGGCGAAAAGGTACTGACCATAAATACCGACAAACCGAGACCGTTGATCAGCGTGGCCTGCAATGTGGGGGTCGCGCAGTGATGATAGGCACTGCGAATGGCGTTCAGACGATCGCCATCTCGATTCAAACTGACTCGGAACCACGTCAAGTAATGGATCGTGTCATCCACTGCCACCCCTAGCGCGATACTCGCCGCCATCATCGATCCGATTTCCACAGGCTGCCCGAGCCAGCTGATCCCGCCAAAGACGACCAGCACCGGAAGCACGTTGGGAAGCATCGCGACCATGCCCGCGAAGAAGCCTCGCGAAACGAGCATCAATAGCGGAGTGATTGTGAGAAACGACCAAACAGTGCTACTGATCAAACTGCGAAGCAGCGCCGTTTGTGCTTTATAAACAATCGGCACAACGCCCGTGTACACGGTTGTAATCGCAGGCCGATCGGAGCGGGTCGAGACTTGGTTCACCTCGTGAATCGATCCGTCCGCGTTTGCATACTTGGCTGCGGACTGGGTAACCACCGGATCCACCAACGCTTTGAGCGACTGCGTAAACTGACCGTAGTCAACATCTTCAAACGCCGCCACGCGAAGACTGATTCGCCAAAGCTCGCGGTTCGAATCTTTGTCGAAAGCCATATAGCCGCTGTTGGAAAGGGAATCGTAGGCCTGCTCCAACTTTCGGTTCATTAATTTTCGTTGAACAAACGACCCCATACTTCGGTTTTGACGCGGGAGCGGTGGAACAAACGTCAGCGCCGACATCGTGGGACCGATCACGTTACTGCCGTGAGGGCCAAACTTTTGCTCAATGGTTCGCTGTGTGGCCGCAACGATGTTCATGCGTTCAAGCAGCGTCCATTCCGCTTTGTCATCTGGTCCACTTGATGTCGATTCGCCCGTTTGGGCAATCGATTCCGAATCAAATCCCAACACAATCTCCACTGGAACCAAGGGACCAAGGTTTGCCTCGATCCAGCGATAGTCCTTCAAAATCCTGGCTTCTTTACCGAACAGTTTCATCAAGTCAATCGAGGTGCGGTAGTAGCGAAGCCCGCTGACAAGCCCCACGATCAACACGAGGAATGTGATCGTGACCAACGCGTGGTGTCGTAGGATCACATCGCAAAGCGTGTCCCAGAACCGTTGCATCCGGCCATCGGATGCTGGCACAGTGGCCTCGCGGGATTTCGACTTGCCTTTGGTCCGGATCGAGGCCACAGGTAGCTTGTCAGGCCACATGTACAGCGCCGCGGGTAAGAACAGAAACAATACAATCAACATCTCCATCACGCCGATTGCTGAGTAGAAGCCAAACTTTTGGATCGGAGTCAACTCACTCGCACACAGAGACAACAGGCCAAAAGCGGTTGTCAGCGAACACAACACAGCCGGTTTCCACCCCATCGCGATCGCCTTGCCCGGCGCCGCCTTTGGCCCCACGTCGCCAATTGCATCGCGGTAGTAATTGATCAGGTGAACCGCGCCCGAGATTCCGAGCACGTAAACGAGCGCAGGCATCGAAAGCACGATCGCGTCGGTGTTGGTGCCCGCGATCCACAACGAGGCAAGTCCCGCAGCAGCGCTCAGGATGCCGCAACTAAAAACAATGCATGTCAAGCGAACACTACGTAGCGACCACCACGAGAGCGTTAGGCCAAGCAAGCCGGAAAGTCCGGCCAGCCGGATCAGTGTTCGTTCGCCTTCTTCGTCAATGGCCACGTTGTCGACGGGGGGACCGCCCAGTCGTGCTTGATCTGCGTCGATCTCACAGCTTTCTAACGCTGTGAACAAGACGCCGGCTGGGTGCTGAAAACCGAGTGGTCCGATCACAGGTCTGGCTAACACCTGACGTAGGTTCGGCAGTGCTGCGTCAGACAACGTGATCAACAAACATGTCTGTTGACGGTCTGGACCCAGGAAGGAACCGACCAGTCGCTGCTTTGCGATGTCAAACGGAATCCCCGACTCCGTTTCGGACAGATATTCGAGCAGTCGAGGTCCTGTGTAGATTGATTTGAAGTAGTGGCGGTAAGGTTGTGCATCTTGTTTTCCGCCGACGGGTGAATCCGAGATCAACAAATTGGCGAGTTGGTCAATTCGGGGGTCTGCCGGTACGCTGCCGTCTTCGCTGATCGATCCAGCAATCTTACAGCCATCCCAACTAAGCACGACGAACTGGTCGCTCGCAAAATGCTGGCGGTACCAATTCAGCTGCTCCGTTTCACGAAAGGCCGCCGGCAACCAATCGCCTACTTGGTTGTTATTGCTCTGAACCGCTCGTGCGGCGCCATAAAACAAGACCGGTGTTGCCAAGAAAAAACAGAGCAAAATCCCAAAAGACATTCGACCGAACCATGTCTTGGACGGTGGCAACGAATGTTTAAATGAACGTGATTTGGGATGCTTGGACTTGGGATGCGTGGATCGACTCATGGTAGTTTTTTGCTTTGCCCAGCGAGCCCCACTATCATCCTCTGAAAGCCCATGGGAACAGAGAACAATCGCAGTCGCTGCGGAGCAAGTCGTGCTCGAGAAAGGGTGCAGAGAGGAAAAAACGTGACACACCGATGCGTTGATTCAGACAATCTGTCCGAACCAAGCCCGCGATCGGACCGGTGTGAACTCTAAACCTGCAATCGAATACACAGCGTAAGAAGAGAGGCTTTCGAATCACGCAGTCGCAACGTTTGAGCAACTGTCCAGTGTGGAAGCAGTCGCAGTTCCGACAAACCGTCAACGTCCAATAAGCGTTCGTCATACGACGCGGAAGGCTTCGAAAGCCAAACCGTGGTCAGCGGCAGCGACGTTGTGAGGGCAAACATCGGTACTAGCGATGGAATGCCTAGATCCAACTTTGACCCTAAGTCAATCTGCGATACTGATCGCTGAGTTGTGGAGCCGGAATCGAAGTCAATTGTTTCCGTGGCTTGCAGCGCAAATGAAATCCCATCGACAGCGATTGGAGTTTTCGTCTTTGCGATATTGGCCGGACGGTTGACCTCAATCGATAGCGACTTGGTATCCGTCGTTTTTGCAGGTAACGACAGCAGTGCGATCGACGCAAGTAACAGAAATTGCCAAAGGTTCATGGACGAAAAGAGCTCGTCAGCTCCACAGCACACAGAGATTGCAAGGTTTGTTTCTTTCGCAGCGTCTCCACCCATCCGAGTTGAGGCAGTGCACTGATCAAACTGGCAAGTCAGAAATTAAAGAAAGCTTGACATATTCTATCGTCGCGTTTCCGCAGACGTCAGCCACCCATTTCAGAATCATCAGCCGGAACCTCGCGATCGAGGTTCCGGCAGTCCAAAACGCGGCAGCAGTGCCATCGAAAATGCAAACAGGACTACCGCCTGTGCTTAGGACCTTCGGTGGGGACTGACATTTCGGAACTACACCTGAACGGCGCCGGGTTTTCCGTTTTCGATTACGAACGACGCCTTGGTCTCGATCGGAGAACCGGGCTTGTCGACGAACGGGGTGGTGCGGAAGTGCGAGGTCCACGATTGCGGAGTGATGGCGCACGAGACATAGCCGCGGTTGGAATTGTACCAGCGAACGAAGTCGTTTTGGGCTGCGGCACGTTCATACTCGGGTATCACATTGCCGCCGTTGCCGCCCGAGGTCATCGCGGTTCCGACTAATTCGGTCCCGACCAATGGCGAATTGGGATTTTGGAAATCGAGTTGCAGATCATTGACCCAATTCACATGGATATCGCCGGTCAGCACGACAGGGTTGGAGATCGATTTCTCGTGAAAGAAGTTTAACAACCGGCGACGGTTTACTTCATAGCCGGGCCATTGATCCATGCTGTAGCGGCGGTCGTCCCCTTCGCCGCGATTCAGCGGAGCCATCATGACTTGTTGGGCCAGCACGTTCCAAGTCGACGACGACGCGAGCAAACTTTGCATGAGCCATTTCTCTTGTCGATCGCCCAGCATCGTTGCTTTCTGATCAAACACTTTTCCGGTCATCGGTTTCTGATGATCGCCATTGGGTTGGTCAGTGCGGTATTGCCGGGTATCGAGCACATGAAAATTGGCAAGCCGTCCGTATTGGCAACCTCGGTAGAGCGTCATGTTCGGCCCTTGCGGAAACGAGCTTCGCCGCAGCGGCATAAATTCGTAGTAGGCTTGATAGGCAGCTGCGCGTCGAGCCAAGAAGGCTTCCGGTGAGACGCCATCCTGTTCCGAGACAAGGTTCGCGTAGTTGTTATCGAACTCGTGGTCGTCCCAGGTGACCAGCCAAGGAAACAAGCGATGTGTTTCTTGCAGCGTTTCGTCGAGCCGATACTGCGAATAACGAGTCCGATAATCATCGAGCGATTCAATTTCGCCGCCAATATGTTTACGTGGACGCTTGTCCGCACCCGCATATTCGTAAATGTAGTCCCCGAGGTGAACGACCAGATCGAGATCTTCGCGTTGCATGTGCGGGTAACCGTTAAAGTAACCCGTCTCGTAATGTTGACATGATGTGAAGGCAAATCGGACGCGGTCGGGCGTGGCATCGATTGCCGGAGCGGTGCGAGTGCGGCCAACGGGGCTGGTTTCGTTGCCCGCGTGAAAGCGATAGAAGTACCAACGATGAGGTTTCAGCCCGTCCACTTCGACATGCACCGAGTGCCCAAGTGCGGGGGTCGCAACGGCATCGCCGTGACGCACGACATGGGCAAACGATTCGTCGGTGGCGACTTCCCACCGCGTCCGCACCGTTTTGCTTTGCATCCCACCCTGTTCAAGTGGCTTGACCGCCAATCGCGTCCAAATCACCACTCCGTCCGGAGCCGGATCGCCCGATGCAACGCCGAGTGTAAATGGATTGTCGCTGAAGTGCGGCTTCTCGGTGACTTCGCCCTGAGCTCGCAGCGCCAGCGTTGGAATCGCAGACACGGCCGCCATATAACGCAAGAAGTCGCGACGCTCGATTCCATACCTACGTTGCTTCGGTTTGGCTGTGGATGTCATGGGTCAAAGATCCTTGAGGAAAGGTTTTGGGCGGGGAGTGTTTTAGGGAAAGGAATCGCGATGCCGGAACATGGCCTGCGGAAGTCCATCCCAGGGACATGCATCATACAACGGCGGAGACGGCCATGTTTGAGCGGCTGCAATGATAAGAAACGCCAACGCCCCAGCAACCGCCGCCGTGCATCCGCTCGACACCCCGGCGGGTGGTCCCGAGCATGCAAGACGTGACCCGCTGCGACGACATGCGATTCCCGAGAAGAATCAACGTCTGAGCTCGCATTTGCCGAGCAAAAGAGACGGACGAGGGTGATGCGGCATCGGTGGTTTCTGGCGAATCTGACCCGATGGTTGCACGCTGATCCAACGACCGGCACCGCCGTTTCCACACACACTCTTCATTCAAGTTTGTTGGACTCTTTACGCCGATGGATCGATTCGCGTCACCGGCAACGTCCAAACAATCAATATGTCGGAACAATTAATATGTCCGAACAATCCGTACGTCCGATAATCATCGTCCGACATTCCAGCGAGCGATGACGAGGATCGGTCGCCGACAGAAAGCGCCGCAGCGAATTGAGTCGAGACTTTGAGCAGAGGCGATTGCCCCGACGAATTCGATTGCCCCTACCGATACGACCGGGCTGACCGTCACGGTGGGTGGCATGTGCATGGGTGTCACCATTTTGACGTCGGTCTTCCTTGCCGTCGACGTGTTCACGACTTGGACGCCTGGATCTTCGAACCGGTTGCGTGGCAATCACACGTTGTGACATACGGATGCGATATTCTTGTCGCGATCTATCCAATGCAATAGATTGATGTCTGTCCGAGCCCGCCGGAGCCCAAGCTCCGATCGACCCTTTCGGATTTACGAAGGCACGGCAAAGGTCATCTTGATGCAACCGGAGCGAGCGAGGGTGCCGACGGATTGGAACAACGTCTTCGCGTCGAGCGAACCACGAGCGATGCAAATCGAGGGACGCGGGTTAAAAACATTTCGCCAGAGTCGTCGCTTCGAAGGACCAATCGTGCAGCCCATCCGAGACGGTTTGGGTGGTCGAGATGAAGCGCCGGAGAGCACCTCAGAGGCGTAGGTTTGACAAAGTCGATGCACTGTCGATTAAGTCGGTTGTCACTTCACATCGCGTTTCAAATCCCCAGACAGGGGTAGAAAACACTCTCCGATGTAACCTATCGCAATTTTTTTGCGTAATTTTTGCGCCAAGACAGGTGTACATCATAGTGAACGTCTCTGGCAAGTTGTTTTTGGCGTCTACAATTGAACCCATCAGTTAGACACCCGTTTTTACTCGTAATGTAGTTGAACATCGATGAGTGCGAATCGAAACATCACACGGATTGACCGTGACAGTTCTGGGGGCTTCCTTGTGCGTTTAATGCGCAAGGGAAAGAAGCACACCAAGTTTTTTGCTGACAACGAATATGGTGGAAAACGCAAAGCACAAGCTGCTGCGAAAAAATTCCGCGACGAGTTGGAAAGCAAGTTGAAGGGCTACACGCCACAACAATTGTCGAAAATTGTTCGTTCAAATAACACGTCCGGCGTCGTCGGGGTTCGGCTTGTCGAAGAAGTCGATTCTCGCTGGCCGTCCAAGCCGACCTACCAATACTGGGTAGCTCAATGGAGCCCAAGTAAGGGTGTGCGAAAGACGCAACGATTCTCAGTCGAGAAGTACGGCCACGACGAAGCCTACAAGCTTGCCGTCAAGGCACGTGCCAAGGGCGTCGCGAGCATGAAATCGTAAGCGACGACGCTTAAAAGGTTATCGCGGCAAAGTATTATACTTTTGCTAAAAATTCACGGCCAAGAGTTACCACGCGGTATGCGTCGCCATGCTTTTGTGGGGCATATGAGCCTGGTCTAGGCGGACTCGCGGTCACGAATTTCGCATTCGAACTACTTTGGTTTGGCTACTTTGGTTTGGCTACCTTGGTTTAGCCAATTTGGTTTAGCTACCTAGCTTAGGGGACGTATGATGGCCGCCCGACGGGCGGTCACCATACACCTCTATGTAGTGTGCCCCAGCGGCACTCTGCAATCGCTGGTGGGCGGGTGACGCTCGTTTAGCTCGCTGTACGGGTCGGATCCACTCATTTCAGCCACCGTTTTACCCATAAATCTCGTTTACCATTATGCAGATTCGCTCTGCTATGGATAATAGAGTCTTAACCGAGGGTGAAACGTCGAGCAGCGGAGCAGGTCCGGCTCGCTGCGTTTCTTCATCAATTTGCCTCCGACACTCTCGCTAGGCTTCCCTCATTCGCCAGTCTTTCATCATTTTGAATAGATTGAGCCAAGTCGATTGCAGAATCTAGCCCCGAGGAATGCATGAGTATGAAGATCCATGGTATGGGAACGGCTCTACCGAGCCTGTCCGTATCCCAAGAAGGTTCCGCTGAAATTGCCAACGGAATCTGTTGCGAGACTGACCAACAACGGCGTCTGCTATCGACGTTGTATCGTCGAACGGGTGTCAAATCGCGTCACAGCGTGCTACTAGAAACGGATTCTCAATCCTCATTTAATGGCGAGTCGGTCGCCGCAAACGCTCTGCATGGAACCGCATCCCAGGTCGCCGAAGCGCAACCAGCGGGCTCGACTACGGTATTGGATCGCGCGAACCAGTCGTTTTATTGGCCAGCGAACAATGCCACCGACCGAGGACCGACGACCGCGCAGCGACTCGGTGCCTACCGCGACCATGGCGAGGGGTTGGCGATCGAAGCATCACAAAAGGCCTTTGCCGATTGCGACGTTCGTCCCGACGAGATCACCCATCTGGTAACGATTTCCTGCACGGGATTTCATGCACCTGGGGTCGATATCGCGTTGATTCGCCAACTCGGTTTACCCGCAACGGTGTCTCGCACCAACGTCGGATTCATGGGATGCCACGGCGCCATGAACGGACTCCGCGTTGCCAAGGCCTATGCAGATGCCGATCCCAAGGCACGCGTGTTAGTCGTGGCGGTGGAGTTGTGCAGTCTGCATCAACAATATGGCTGGGATCACCAACGGATCGTCTCGAATTCATTGTTTGCCGACGGTGCGGCGGCAGTGATCGGATCCGGATCCGACAAAGCTTCCAACGCCGAGCAGGTGACGTTAACGAGCAGCTATTCCGCGATCATCCCCGACACCGAAGAGATGATGTCGTGGGCGATTGGTGACAATGGTTTCGAGATGTATTTATCGGCCGAAGTCCCCGACGTGATTCGCCGCTCGACTCGCGAACCACTCGAAAAATGGTTAAACCAGTCCGGATTATCATTGGCCGAGATCCAATCGTGGGCGATCCATCCTGGCGGCCCCCGCATTCTCGATGCGTGTGCCGAATCACTTTCACTCGGCGAAGACGACTTGCTCGCCTCGCGTAGTGTATTGAGCCGGTTTGGGAACATGTCGTCTCCCACGGTTCTGTTTGTGCTGAACGAACTGCTCGATAACGCACAAAAGCCTCCGACGTTGATGCTTGGCTTTGGCCCAGGTTTGGCAATGGAAGCGGCACTGTTTCAGTAGACGTATCGCGCCTTATCGGGATGGTGCCAGTTGAATCTAGTCGTAAGACGGACTTCCTAGTCCGTCCAATACACGATTGACGGACTAGGAAGTCCATCATACACCCGTTGCCGCAGAAAACTTCACTGAATCAACAAGCCGTCAACGGCTTTCGTTTGATCGACGTATGCCCGTCGAAACTCTTGACGAGTTCCGCTACGGATTCGCGGTTGGATTAGAACTGTTCGCGGATCACGAATCCGATAATCGCGCCGATCAACACACTGATCGGCAC
>TARA_R110002073_G_scaffold126798_5_pt1 | contig 14388 bp, 14 predicted proteins | sample TARA_R110002073 | Tara Oceans TARA_R110002073 (sample SAMEA4397174) | marine metagenome | biome: Polar Biome; feature: [DCM] deep chlorophyll maximum layer (ENVO:01000326); material: water (ENVO:00002006), including particulate matter (ENVO:01000060) such as... | depth 40 m
AGGGCAGTTGTTCAAGGGTACCTTCGCCGAAGTGCTGCTCAACAATCTCGATTGCCTGTTCGGTTAGCCTCCTGGCACGCTGTAGTTGTCCAGTCTCGGCGTACCAGGTTGCCAGCTTGTCGATCGCGGGCAACATTTCCAAACTATCGGGTTCTGCTGCTTGGGTATTGACGTAATAGGCAAAACGCTGCTGCTGATCAGCCTGAATAGGTTCGCCTTTTGCCAGGTAAATATTGGTCAGCAGATCAATACCTTCAATTTGAACTGGGGTGTGGACGCCCCCGTGACGGTGGCTGACATGCTGTGCCCGATGGATGGACTCAATTGCCCCATCGTAGTCCTGGATCTCAAATTGGGACCTTGCCAAACCCATCAAGGGTTCAAACAGGCTAAAATCGTAGGCGCCAAGGGATTCTTCAGCCGCAGTGATTTCCACCTGATATTGAATCACGGCCTTGTCGTGTTGGAGGTCCTGTTCTAGTGCCAGACCTGACAGCTCGGCGTGCGCCGGCAAAGCGAGTAGCGAGGCAACAATCAGGACTGCTAAATACAAATCGGTTCCATACATGGTAGTGGTGATGGGTACCTTTAGATAAACATAGATCCGTATATTGAGTATATGTTTCCGCAATAAAAGTTCTTTTTCCAGTCCGACAGAACCTTTTGTCGGAAGATTTGGTCTAAATCAATGGGATTGCGTAGGTTTTGTGTGACCTTTGGTCTAGACACCGGTCTAAACCGGCTAAGCAACCACTTTGAAAGGGTATTTGAACAAAATGGAAGAAACGTGTTTATGATACTGACTATGAAAATCAGTCAATCGATACACACACTATTCGGAGTCCTACTACTTTGTCTGGTGACGACGGCTGCTCAGGCTGTTTCTCTTGAAGAAGAGATCAAGCTTGGTCAGGAAGAGCACCGTAAGATGATCGCGCAGTTTGGCGTTTATCGAGACAAGGAGCTGCAAGCCTACGTCGATATGGTGGGTCAAAGGGTTGCCAAAGAAAGCAGCCGCCCAGAACTAGAATATACCTTTACCATTTTAAACGACGAGATGATCAACGCCCTCGCACTGCCCGGCGGTTTTGTCTATGTGACCCGGGGCATCCTCACCAATATGAATTCGGAATCGGAATTGGCGGCGGTATTGGGTCACGAGATTGCCCATGTGACTGAGAAGCATGCTTTCAAGAGTCAGAATCGAGGCAAAGCCATGTCCGCTCTGTCTACGGTGGCGGCCATATTGACCCAAAATGGCGCGGTGGCGGAAATCGGTAATCTATTTGGCGGCGTGTTAATCCGCGGTTACGGCCGGGAGCTTGAACTTGAAGCGGATCGCGTGGGTGCTGAGTACATGGCCAAAGCAGGCTATTCACCGGATGCGATGTTAAAAACCATCGAAATGTTGAAGAACAAAGACAGAATTGAGATAGAGCAGGCTAGACTCGAGAAACGTCAGCCAGCCGTTTACCACGGGATACTGGCGACCCACCCGGATTCTGATACTCGATACCGTGAGGCCATTGAAGCATCGATGGCTCTGATCAAAAATTATGATGAATTTATTAAGAGTGATGAATTCCTCGAGAAACTAAATGGTATGGATTACGGCAACTCGCGGCAGTCTGGGGTTGTTAGAAAACGGACCTTCTACCATCCGAAGATCGGTATCAAGTTGAATTTTCCTGAAAACTGGCGCATGGAATCTACCAAGTCTGGTGTGCAAATGGTGTCGCAAACTGGTGACGCGCTATTTGCTTTGAATACTGCACGGATCAAAGGAGACCAGACCGCCAAACAATACGCTGAAGACGTCATGCAAATGGATATTCGTGAGGGTCGGGAAGTGACCATCGCCCATCTTACTGGCTACCTGGGTATTGCTGACCGTGCAGAGTCACCCTACGGTCCTCGACCGGTCAGGTTTGCAATATTGCAAAATGAGCGACGCCGCATCCAATATATTTTAACCGGTGCCGGAAAACATGATCTGCATCGAATTGCCAATGACCGGGAGTTTATCGCAACCATATTTAGTTTCGATAAGATGAGTGCAGATGACCGTAACGTCGCAAAAGCACCAAGAGTCCAAATTCTCAGAGCAGAAGAGGGCACCACAATGGAAGCATTGGCGGAACGTTCCCCGATTACAAACTACGCCCTGCAAACGTTGCGTGTTATGAATGGGCTCTACCCCGACGGCCAACCAGAACCCGGACAGCTCATTAAGGTCATTGACTGAGAGTGAGTGTCGTTCCTGCGACTAAAGGTAAGCATTTAGCTAAACGCCTAAATCCATTAGATCTTCATGGCTTTTGAGCTGTTCTGTATTCGACACCAGAGGGAAACGGCCTCTTGCAATAAAGTGTGTCACTCCCAGGATATCGATGTATTCACTCAGGCGATCTTTGACGTAGGCAGCGTCTCCGATGATGGCCCAGTCATCAATTCCAGCACCGGAATCTCGCATGGCGTGGGGCAAACCATCGTCCAGAGCAGCTTTCAGGTTTTCCCTTAGCCGACTGTTGTCACTAATAAAGATACTGCGCATGACCGGCACAATAGGAACCGGTTTGTTGCCGGCATCCGCCACCGCCTCGTTAAATTGTTGGTAGTTGTCGGTCAGGGTTGCAAGGGTTTCAATCGGTGACGCAAGGTAGGGGGTCCCGAGTCTGCCGGCCTGCTTCAGGGCCAGGGGACCAAAAGCTGCCATCCATAATTCCGGATGGGGGCTCTGGAAGGGCAATGGGGCGAGGATCACAGGTTGATCATCGTCGAAAGCGACGGGTTCTCCTGCCCAGGCGGCTAACATCAAATCGAGGTTCTGCTGGAAACGTTTTCGCTTCTCCTTTGTTGGCAGATCAAAGGCTTTGAACATCCCGGCTTGAACCCCCCGACCTAATCCCAAAATAAGTCGCCCTTCGCAGAGTTGGTCTAGTACCGCAACTTCCTCTGCTGCCTGTAGCGGATGTCGAATGGTGATGAGATAGGAGGTTGTGCCGAGTTTGATGGTGCTGGTGCGAGCAGCAACTGCGGCGAGCAAGGTGAGGGGCGATGGAATCGACCGCTGGTCGCCGAAATGATTTTCCGGTAGCCAAAAGGAATGAAAGCCCATTTTTTCTGCCAGCTCAGCTTGTTCAGCAAGATGCGCGGCTTTGATATTGTCGCCCAGAGACCAGGGCGTTACGGCAAATTCTGTCATGGGCAGAGGTAATCACATTTATTGCGCTGGGCAAAGCTTAACTGCGGTTGTTTTGCATATTCGCTGGGTGTTGCGCTTGATACGGTTTGCGCTTCGATTCTAAACCCAGATGAAGCATTACTGGATATCGGCAAATCTCCAGGAAAAAGTTGCTGAAGCCGCGCTTCTATCATCAAGCCTGTGGCAAAATACATAAAATCGAATTTTATGCTGGAGTGTCTAACGTGAATCCTAATACCCCCGTGCTGGTTGGTGTCAGTCAAATTTTACAACGCATCGATGATCCATTAGCGGGCAAGGAACCCGTTGCGATGATGTTGGATGCCATCCATGAGGCCGCCGCAGATACAGGAAACCCTGCCATCATTAAAGACGCGGATTCAATTCGAGTCATACGTGGCGTTTGGCGTTACAAACAACCCGCTAAATATCTTGTTGAAGCGCTGGGCTTATCAAATGTTGAGACCATGGGTACACCCTATGGCGGCAATATGGTTCAGTCCTGCGTTAATCGGTCGGCATTGGATATCTTAAGTGGTAATCGCTCGGTAGTGATTATTACCGGTGCGGAAAATGGTAACAGTCAGGCAAAGGCGCGAAAGGCGGGCGTTGAAATTCCATACCTGGATTTACAAGGTGAATACGATGCAATGCTAGATGAGGATGTACCTATGTCCTCGGAAGGCGAAATTGCAGTGGGTATTCGAGCCCCTATCCAGATTTACCCCATTTTCGAAAATGCTTTACGGCACCAGCGGGGAGAATCAATTCCTGATCACGCCAAACGTATTTCAGAGCTGTGGGCGGGCTTTAGTCAGGTGGCAAAGGACAACCCTACCGCATGGTTAAGAGATCCCGTTGATGCTGAAACCATCCGTACCGCGGGGCCAAAAAACCGCATGGTGAGTTTTCCCTATCCTAAGCTGATGAACTCTAATAATGCAGTTGATATGTCCTCGGCTTTGATTATGTGTTCTGTCGAAAAAGCTAAGGCCCTGGGTATCCCAGAAGAAAAATGGATCTATCCGTTAGCGGGGACCGATGGCCATGATCACTATTTTGTGTCCAATCGAGAAAACCTCTATTCATCTCCGGCCATTCGCATTGCTGGAAGCAGGGCTCTGCAGCTTGCTGATATGACCGTGTCAGATATTGATCTGTTGGATGTCTACAGCTGCTTTCCTTCTGCTGTGCAAGTTGCCATTAATGAACTGGGGCTGGACGCATCAAAACCCCTCACCATTACCGGTGGCTTGACCTTTGGCGGCGGACCTTTGAATAACTATGTCATGCATAGCATTGCGAAGATGGTGGAATTGCTGCGGGAAGGTAAGTCCCAGCGCGGTATGATCACCGCAAACGGCGGTTACCTGACCAAGCACGCATTTGGCATCTATTCCGATGAACCGATGCAGGAGTTTGCCTACGAGAATGTTCAGTCTGAAATTGATGCCACGCCTTTTGTTGAGGTGGTTGAGCAACATGATGGTGAAGTCACAATTGAATCCTATACGGTGATGTACGGCCCTAACGGTCCAGCGGTTGGTCATGCGGCCTGTTTGCTGCCCGATGGTCGCCGTACCTGGGCCAATACGGAAGATCCAGCGGTTGTACAGGCGATGACGGAAGCTGAGTTTTGCGGTAGATCAGCCACGGTAAAAAACAATGTACTGATAAACGTACAGCAGGTGGCCGCAGGATGAATAGTTACCTAAAGAAAATGGGCTACGGCCCCGAAGACAGGGTGCTGATCACCCATATTGATGATATTGGCTTTAGCCATGCAGCCAATGAAGGTTCATTTGCCTGTTTGGATGTTGGTGCTGCTTCCTGTGGCTCGATCATGTCCGCTGCACCCTGGTTTATGGAAGCTGTGGATCGCGTGCGGGAAAACCCGAGTTATGACGTCGGGGTCCATTTAACGTTCACCTGTGAATATCCCTACTACCGCTGGCCGGCGGTCAGTACCCGAGATCCTGCCTCGGGTCTCTTGGATGCCGAGGGTTACCTGTGGCATACCAGGGAAGATGCGGTCCGGCATGTTCAGGTTGGTGCAGCGGAAACGGAAATGCGGGCTCAAATTGAGCTGGCCCTGGAAACGGGTATCGAGATTACCCACATCGATACCCATATGGGGAGTGTGGTCCACCCGAAGTTCCTGGGCATCTACCTGTCCCTGGCGACGGAGTATGGAGTACCGGCATTTTTACCTAATATCACTCGAGACCGGCTTCGGGAATTGAACCGCCTCGATCAGCAGGATGATTACCTGGCCATTTTGGAACAGATCGATAGTGCGGCTGTGCCAACTCTGGACGAGATTATTATTGATACCTTGCTACCCATCGAGGATAAGTCGGAGTTTTATCGGGATCATATTCGGAGCATTAAACCGGGGCTGACCCATCTGTTGTTCCACCCGGCAAAAATGGGCGAAGAGCTTTTGGCGATAGACAAAAAAGCCAGTGCTTCTCGACACGCGGATTATGTTGCCTACACCGACCCGAGCCTAAAACAGTTTATTGAAGATCAGGGCATCCATCTGATTGGTTACCGTGAGTTAAAACAATATTTTGGTTGATAGCCGGGGTAAGATTTTGGCGTCGGGTCCGGTTGCCGCGGACCTGGATTTTCTGCGTGAACAATTTGGCAACTCTGGGGCATGTACGGAGTTGCGTAACCCCCATGTAGAGTCGACGGTTTCAGTCGAAACAAAGTCGGCAGCTAAACCTTCCTCGGTGTTGATTTTGACCACTCACGAACCGGTTCCCAGAGTGCTGCTGACTAAACGTCAGATCGGCATCCGTTTTGGCGGACATTTGTGTTTTCCCGGTGGAAGGGCTGAGCCAGGGGAATCCGTTGCGGACACCGCGTTGCGGGAATGTGAAGAGGAAATTGGTTTGCCGGCCACGGAGGTCGAGCTACTTGGCAGCTTTGGTCATTACTTTAGTCAGGCGGGATATCGAATTGATCCTCTGGTCGGCATTGTTGACCCGGCATTTGATTATCAGCCAGATCCTTCCGAGGTGGCGTCTATTCACTGGATTGAGCTGCAGCACATGTTGGACCCCGAGCGTTACGATCTAACCTGGATGGGTGCGGATAGAGCCTATTTTGGGTTTGATAATCACGAAATCCACGTTGGTGGTCCCACGGTTTCGTTGATGATTGGGCTGCTGGAGTGGCTTGCCGCCTAGTTGTGTGACGAGTGCTCGTGATGGCAGTCGTTATGGCGACAAATTCGATAATTTTGGATATGGGCCCCAGCGAGTATCAGACCGCCGAGTGATGTAACCAGGCGTTCACCGGTTATGCCGAACCAGTCGTGACCAAAAAAAGCTGTCAGCGCCAGAATAATCAGTCCAACCCCTCCTAGCACCATGGTTAATGGATCTTTATGTTTTCGGCAGCCGATCGTCAGCGCAATTAAACTCACCGGTAATATTAATACCAGCATCAGGAGGTGGAACACCTGCTCATCGAGGAATGCGCCCTGGGTAATGGGCGCCAGGGTCAATAGAAATGGGAGCGCGAGGCAATGCAGCATGCAAATGCTGCTCAATACAACGGCAATTCTGTCTAGCAGAGAGCGCTTGGTATCACTGGGCATGGGGTCTGATCTTCATATTAGTATCGCTAAATCTTTACAATTCTTTGATAACTTGCGCTTCGAAACAAGGCGCCAGACAAAGGACGCGCATGTTAGCTGCTCCGGCATTCAAAATACAGGGTTTAACACCACCCTATCTACTCTATAATCTCGAGAATCTCATTCAGTGACCGAAGACAACATGCCTAAGAGTCCAATATTCAGCCAGCTATTTGCTCGCTCTCCTATTTCTCCAATCCAGGAACACATGAAAGTGGCGCTCGCGACCGCTGCCGAGCTCCCCGGTTTTATGGAAGCCGTGTTCGAAGGTGATTGGGATAAAGCCAAAGAGTTTCACGAACACATTTCCGCTCTGGAGACAGAGGCCGATGTGATCAAACGTCAGGTTCGCTCAAATTTGCCGCGAAGCTTGTTTATGCCGGTATCTCGGTCCGATCTGCTGGAACTGGTTAAGACCCAGGATAAAATTCCAAACCGCACCCAGGATGTTGCCGGGTTATGTATTGGCCGGCGCATGGTTTTTCCCGATGCTGTTAAGCCTGAGATGCGGAGTTTCATTGAGAGCGTCAATGCGACGGTCGATGCTGCGGGAAAGGCTCTGGCTGAACTCAATGACTTACTCGAAAGTGGATTCAGTGGCCATGAAATTGAGTTAATCGAAAACATGATCAAAGAATTGAATAAGGCTGAACACGACACGGACAAGTTGCAAAGCCAGGTTCAACAAGCCCTGTTCAAGGTGGAAGAAGATATGAAACCCCTTGATGTCATGTTTATGTACCGAATGGTTGAGTCTCTAGGCGATATTGCCGACTACGCCCAATCCGTCGGTAGCAAAATGCTTTATCTCATCGCGAAATAGCTCGGAAGAATCTTAATATGGGTGTTATTGAAGACTACGGCAGTATTCTGCTGATACTAGCAATCATCTTTGGTTTTTTTATGGCCTGGGGTGTCGGTGCAAATGATGTTGCCAATGCGATGGGTACGTCGGTTGGTTCAAAAGCCATTACCATCAAACAGGCCATTCTGATTGCGATGATATTTGAGTTTGCCGGAGCCTACCTCGCGGGGGGTGAAGTGACCTCAACGATCCGCAAGGGCATCATAGATCCGGCGGCAATAGCCGGCACACCGGAACTGTTGGTATACGGCATGATGTCGGCGTTACTCGCGGCAGGTATCTGGCTACTGGTGGCGACCATGATGGGATGGCCGGTATCCACTACCCATACGATTGTGGGTGCCATTGTTGGATTTGCCTCGGTGGGAATTTCTGTTGATGCGGTTGCCTGGGACAAGGTGGCCTCTATCGTCTCCTCGTGGGTTGTCTCGCCCCTCCTGGCGGGATCGATATCTTTCCTCCTATATATGAGTGTGCGGCGATTTATTTTTGGCTCTAAAGACCCCTATCTCGCGGCGAAACGACTGGTTCCAGTTTATATGTTTATGGTCGGATTTGTTGTGTCAATGGTAACCCTGGTGAAGGGACTAAAACATATTGGGCTTGATGTCAGTTTTGAACAAGCATTGGTCTACGCCATTGGCGTGGCGTCATTAATCACCATTATTGGTGCGGCGGCGTTAACCCGGATCAAACGCGTGTCGGAATCCCAGCAGCACAATATTGTGACCGTGGAACGCATCTTTGGTGTGTTGATGATCTTTACAGCCTGTTCTATGGCCTTTGCCCACGGATCAAATGACGTCGCGAATGCTATCGGTCCACTTGCGGCCATTAATGGCATTGTTGAGTCCGGCGGTATTGTCGGGCAAAAATCTTCTATGCCCACCTGGATCCTGTTTCTCGGTGGCGCGGGCATTGTAGTGGGGCTGGCAACTTACGGCTACAAAGTGATTAGAACAATTGGTACACAAATTACAGAGCTGACCCCGAGTAGTGGTTTTGCCGCGGAGCTTGCCGCTGCAACTACTGTGGTACTAGCTTCGGGATATAGCCTACCGGTATCAACGACTCACACACTGGTGGGTGGTGTTTTAGGGGTAGGGCTTGCTCGTGGTATTGCCGCGCTAAACCTTCGGGTTGTTGGCACCATCTTCGTCTCCTGGCTGGTTACCTTGCCCGCTGGCGCATTATTGTCCATTATCTTCTTTTACTTTTTCAAATGGATATTCGGCACCGGTTAATCACTCCGGCGCACCGGGGAGGTTCTAATCAGTAGTCAGCAGACAGACAGCAATATTGAAAAAAGTTTTACAGATCAGGTTGTAGTGGTCACCGGCGGTGCCGGTGCCCTTGGCCAAGCCGTTGTTGAGTGGTTCACCCAACGTGGTGCTAGAGTCGCGGTGCTCGACTATAGTGACGATCTGCTTTCAGGCGCATTTCCTTCTCCTTCTTTACAACATGCCTACATCGCCTGTGATCTAACGGATCGCGATTCTACCGCCGTTGCTATCAGTCGCGTGGTGCGGGAGTTTGGTGGTATCGATGTCCTCGCCAACATCGCCGGTGGATTTATGATGGGTGATCCTGTCCACGCCACATCAGATAAAACCTGGGATTTTCTGTTTGATCTAAATACCCGGTCGGTGCTCAATACCGCGGCTGCCGTTGTGCCTATCATGTTAGAGAAGGGATCCGGCAAGGTAGTGAATGTTGCTGCCCGGGCGGGTCTGGCGGGAGCTGCAGCAATGGGTACCTACACCGCTTCTAAGGCGGCGGTGATGCGTTTGACCGAAAGTATGGCGTTGGAACTACGGGAGCAGGGCGTTAACGTTAATGCGGTCATGCCCAGCTTGATTGATACACCGAGAAACCGCGCGGATATGCCCGACGAGGATTATTCTAAATGGGTTAAACCCTCGGATATTGCTGAGGTGATCGGCTATCTGTCGTCACCCTCGTCAAGGGCGGTTCACGGTGCCTGTGTACCCGTGGACGGCTTGAGCTAATTCAAAAAAAATAGAGAGAGTGGACGCTATGGAAGATTGGATTCTTTACGACGTGAGTGAAGGTGTCGCCACCATTACGATTAACCGCCCGGAAAAACGAAACGCGATGACCTACCAAATGCTCGGTGAATTTATCGAGACAATGGCCAGGGTGAGCGAAGATTCAGAAGCAAGGGTGGTCATACTGACGGGAACGCCGGGCTCATTTTGTGCAGGAACGGATCTTGCGGACCTCGCCACCAAGCCTGGGGCAACACGAGGTTTACGTGGTAGTGCGGAAGAAAAAGGTCGTTGGTGGCCAATTGTTTCCTGCCAAAAACCTGTGATTGCGGCGATTGATGGGCCGGCGGTTGGGATGGGGGCCGAGTTCACATCTCAATGTGATATTCGAATTGCTTCAACCCGGGCGAAATTTGCATGGAATTTTGCCCACCGGGGCCTGGTTCCGGATACCGGTGCTGGGAGTTGGTTGCTACCCAAATTGATTGGGACATCCCAGGCTCTGTGGTTGCTTTACTCCGGTGAGTTTATTGATGCACAAAAAGCCCTTTCTCTCGGCTATGTAAATGCCGTGGTTGAGCCCGAAGAGGTCCTGCCGAAAGCGCAAGAAATGGCTCTGGCGATTTTACAGGGTTCACCATTTTCCCATGAGCGGATTAAAACATTGGTCTACGAGGGGCTCGGGAACTCAGTGGATGAACACATGGTGAATCACACCACAGCATTAGCTGAATGTTTTAAATCCGCTGATCATGCTGAAGGAGTGGCATCATTTCTGGAACGGCGACCCGCAAAATTTACCGGGAAGTGAAATTGTGAGTCTAATCAAACCCTGGCCTCGAACCTCGTCTCGTATCCTTGCGGAGTGTCGAATATTTAATCTTCATGAATCGACGACGGAATCGCCAGAAACCGGCAAAGCCCATCAATTCTATTTTATTGAAACCGCTGACTGGGTGAACATTGTGCCCATCACGGATAACAATGAGGTGGTTTGCATCAAACAGTTTCGGCATGGGAACCAACAGATCACCATTGAGATTCCCGGTGGCATGGTAGACCCCGGTGAGGACCCTGCGGTTTCAGCCGCCCGTGAATGTCTTGAAGAGACGGGTTATCAATGCGACAAGGTACAATCGCTAGGTGTGATCGCACCTAACCCTGCAGTGTTTGATAATCGGGTCCATACCTACTGGGCGCGTGGCGCAAAACCCGTTGGGGATATTCAAAATACCGCAACGGAGAAAACTGAAGTGCTGCTGATCCCCCTTGCGGATATTCCCGGATATCTGACCCGGGGAGAGATTGACCATGCGTTGGTCGTGGCAACCCTGTGGCGATTACTCTATATGCTGGGTGATGGGGTATAAGACTAAGCGCCTAGCTCAAGCCGCGAGGTTAAGGGAGGCTGACATTGCCTTTGATATTCGACGTGCGAATATCGCCGTTGCCTTTGCTAAGAATTTTGAAGTCGCCGTCGACGGATTTTACTGTGACATCTCCTGAACCGTCAGCACCGATCTCAACGGAACCACGGACATCACGGATACGAATGGATCCGCCGCCATCCGCCGCAACCATGACGCTCTTACCCACCTGTTCAATTTCAATATCCCCTGAGCTATCTCTGCGGATGGTGACGAGTCCGCTCACCTGTTCAATTTCGATATCACCAGAACTGTCACGCTCGACAACCACGCCGCCGTCAATTTCACTCACTTCAATATCTCCTGAGCTGTCTTCCAGGGACAGATCTCCGGTGTGGGTTCGGATTGAGATGTCACCGGAGGAGTCTCTGAGATCCAGATTGCCTCGAGTGTTACGGAGTCGAATATCTCCACTGCTGTCTTCTATCCGGGCCAACGTCACGCCGGTTGCTTCCAAATTTCCGCTTGAGTCTCGAATCAAGTTCACCAGTGCCACCGGAACTTGCAGGTTAAGATCAATATGGGCGTACTCGGCATCCCAGTCTCTATCGTTGTAAGGAATAATCACGGTCAGTTCTAAAATGCCATCGTGCTCGACAGCATCAATATTCATTCGATCAAGGTATCGTGTTTTGTCGCTACAGGCGATGCCTTCAATGATGATCTGATTATCGCTACCTGCCTCAATTTGGAGATGACCTGCTAGCGCATTTAGGCGCAATTCACTGAAGGAGGCAGAAGGGAACTGGAGATTGATGTCCCGTTGCTTTTCGCAGCGATCTGCAAAAGCTGCCTGGCTAAATATTAAGGTTGTCAGCAATGGTAGGAGTTTTGTCATGATGGTCTCGGTGGGCTTTTGTCGTGATCAATGGGGTTAATCTAATGGTAATAGGATGCCGCGGACTACCAGAAGGTTTAAAGGGCAGTTGATAGGCATTTGATTGCCGCCTGCTCATTATCTGTCACCCTGTCGTGAATTTACAGATACCCATGTCACTCAAGCGTTACACTAAATAAATATCAATAAAAACAATAAGTTAGATGGGTTTATGGAAATCTAGCCCGGAAGAACAAGCTGAGCATAACTTGTGGATAACCACGACGTAACACAATAGTGACGGCGACTCGTCTATAGGCCGCATTTCTAGTGGGCGCTACTGTTGGCATGATGTCTGCTTAGTATAAGGCACACGGAAGTGTAAGCTGGAACCGGTTAAGTGAGCCGTCACTTAGCCACAAAAGGCACCACTGGTTACATGATTGAGTAGTACATGTATCAGTTACGAGGGCATTCTCGGGCAAAAAGAATGTGGGGCTAGCGCGATTAGCGCTAGTCCCATCCTCAACTTCTTGATCTCATTCCTGTTTCGCTCTTAAAACACTCTTCATTCAGTACGTCTGCTGCTACGCTTTTTTAAATCCTACACTTTTATACGTTCTATAATGGGCGCAGTCGAACCCAGCCAGTTTCGATGTTTTCATCACCGTCGTCGTACCCAGGATCCCCTGGCAAAACCAGTTCTCGGTCGGCATTTACCCGGGCTCTCTCGTCGGGCAAAACAGCCTCTGCCGCTGCAATGACCTCATCGGCTGAATTGAATCTGGCCAGGGTTTTAATCATTCGCAAGGTAGGGCTCATAAGCACCATATCGCCAGCTTTCTCGCGCTCTAGTATTTCCGTTGGGGAGAACCAGGCGCAGTGAACAAGTTCGTGATCATCGTGCCTGGGGTTCTGATTGGTCGGCATTCTTGAAACAAAAAACCGCGCATCAAATCGTCGCGGCGGACCTTCTGGCGTCACCCAACGGGCAACATAGTGCATCTGACCTGCGTCAAGTAAGAGATTTTCAGACTCAATGACCTTGAGGAAATGATCACTTTTCTCGTTAACGAGGTCACGGTGCTCATCAAACCTGGCTTGATCTTCCGGGGTCTTGATATCCAGCGAGATATGATTGTCTTTGTGGATGGCGAGCAAAATACCCGCCTCCTCAAAAGCTTCACGAATTGCAGCGACGTAATAGGCAAGGCCGCCCTCCGGTAAATCCAGCAGATGGCTTGCTTCAAGGTCCGAGCGATGGGTTGAATAGGCTTCAAAAAATCCGGGTTTGTCGGCACCGTCAACGGAGCCTCCGGGAAACACCCACATGCCACCCGCGAACACCGTATTAGCGCTGCGCTCCATCATGAATACCTGTAGGTCGGGTTTGTCTTCCACCAACATCACTGTGGCGGCGGGGCGAATTGGAACGTCTGATGGGTTCATTGGCTTCCTTAAATCAGTGCCCACAATAGTTCAGTACGGCCCTTGAGTACATCGGCAGGATTATCTTGACAGCGTTAAGATAAGATGCAAAATGCAAACTTAACAGTGTTAAGACGAGAGTCACTCCATGTCGATTGTGGAAATGCGTACGGGTTTAACCGGCAAGATTGCAATTGTGGTCATGATTTTGATGAGTATCGCAATTGGGCTTTACGCGGTGTCCTTCCAGGCTGGGTTCAGTGGTAACCCGGCGTTCCATCTCAGGTTTGACAAAATGCCAGTATTCACTGGGATGCACATAACCGGTGGTGCTGTGGTGTTGTTACTTGGCGGCTTCCAGTTTGTTGAGGCTTTGAGGCGAAATTACCGCCAGCTCCACCGCTGGATGGGCCGGATTTACCTCAGCTTCGTTTTGATCGGCGGAATTGGCGGTTTGATGATGGCCCCGGTCTCAGATGGAGGTCTCGTGGCCCATTTTGGATTTGGCACACTTGCTGTCCTGTGGCTTTATAGCGGTAGCCAGGCCTATTTTGCTATTCGGCGCGGTGATGTGGCCACTCACCGGGCCTGGATGATGCGCAATTATGCGATGACCTTTGGGGCGGTGACCCTGAGGATCTACCTTGGTTTTTTTGGTCTCGCGAGTGTGCCCTTCTCCGAGTCTTATCCCGTTGTCGCCTGGGTCAGTTGGGTGCCCAATCTGATTTTTGTTGAGTGGTTTCTGTTAAGCACGGCAGCAAAGCGATCAGCGGTTCAAAACTGAGGGCAACGTCAATTGCCTAAATGGCTCAGGACCGCCACACTGGGAGCATGAAAATCTATTCTTTCGTTTTTGGTCTCGCGCTATTTTTAAGTGGCACCTTCGCTTATGCAGAACCGAGCCGCATTCTACTCAATGACGGCACTGAGATTGTCGGCGAACTGGTGAGCCTGAAAAATGGTTCCTATACCATTCGCTCGAAAACCC
>TARA_R110002073_G_scaffold220024_1_pt1 | contig 14385 bp, 14 predicted proteins | sample TARA_R110002073 | Tara Oceans TARA_R110002073 (sample SAMEA4397174) | marine metagenome | biome: Polar Biome; feature: [DCM] deep chlorophyll maximum layer (ENVO:01000326); material: water (ENVO:00002006), including particulate matter (ENVO:01000060) such as... | depth 40 m
TATTGAATATGGAGATTTTCTATACTTTGAAAGAGGCAGAAATATTACTCGAACGCTGGCGGCAACATTATAACACGGTACGCCCTCATAGTTCATTGGGCTATAAACCACCTGCACCAAAAACAATATTGCCCCGTCCTGCTGTTTTGGCTTACACTACGTTCCAGCCGTCACAGCAGGACGGCAAAAGCGCCAAAAGTCTAACTTAAACAGTGGACCACTCAATGGGGGCACGTCACGACCTGCATCCCTCTATTTTTACAACATTATTCCGCCACCAACGGCTGCCATGTGCGCCGCGGTATCCGCCAGTCAATGCCTTCCAGCAACATCGATAATTGCGCCGCTGTTAAGATGATTTTACCGTCCTGAGCGGAGGGCCAAACGAACCGGCCCGCTTCCAGGCGTTTTGAGAAGAGACAAGCCCCCTGACCATCCCACCAGATGATTTTGATCAAATCGCCTCGACGCCCCCGAAAGACAAACAGATGACCGAAATAAGGGTCTTCTTTCAAATGTTTTTCCGCTAAAGAAGACAGCCCCGGAAAACCACGCCGCATATCTGTCCGTCCTGCCGCCAGCCAGATCTTCGTATTGCTCGGGACAGGGATCATGCCGATGTCCTTAGCACAGATAAAGCCTCAGCCAATAATACAGGGTTCAAATCACGACCACAGCGCAACTGAGTTCCGCAGGGCAGGTCAATCTCAAAATAAGGACCAGCGGTCGGCCGCGCCTCAAAACCACCCTGCCCAAAAATCTCTGAGCCACTCTCTTGGTCAGGCAGAACTTCAATCGGAAAGAAAGCAGGGTCTGAGACGACGGGCGTGCCACCATATCTTTTTCGCCATGCAAGCAGCTGGCTCACTTTCAAACCATAAGCCTGCGCTACCCTCTCGAAACTGCTGCCCGGTTCTGCCGCCTCAGACAGCAATCGCCTCTTGAAATTTTTGCTCCAGCGATTTGGGTTAGAGCTCTTTTTATGTGCCATAGGTTATGTATCCGTTCAAAATTGAGCGGGCGCGAAAGCCTGCAAATCATCAAACGCATAATCGCAGATTCAAAAATCTAGTAAATGGGGGTGCTGGGCAAACGCTTACAGAGGAAACCCTGATCCACGCGGTATTGCATGGCGCCGGGATGCGAGTGCGTCCCGTGATGATGACCGCGGCGGCGATCATTGTCGGTCTCTTGCCTATTCTATATGGCACCGGCACCGGATCCGAGGTCATGAGCCGCATCGCCGCCCCCATGGTCGGCGGCATGGTCAGCGCTGTTCTCCTGACCCTACTTGTGGTACCGGTGATATATTATCTCTGGCGCAAATCAAGTTTGGAAAAATAAACAATATGAGGTCGGTGCTTTGCATAGAGCAGCGACCTCTTGCTTATTTAGTAACCTGCCCCTTTAAGTTCTGGTTATTATGGCTTAAGTTGTATTTCAGATGTTGCCCAATTGGTGCCCAGCGGCGTTCTTTTAAGCTGGCTCCAAAAACGAGAAAAGCCAGTAAATTATTGAATTTACTGGCCTAATTCTTGGTTGCGGGGATAGGATTTGAACCTATGACCTTCAGGTTATGAGCCGGATAGATCATATTATAAACAATTATAAATAAACGATATAATTCTTTTATAAAATTTTATGTGCTGAAAACTGTGCTAACTCGCGCATTTCCCAAATGCAAAATAAAATTCAGAAAATTTTTAAAGTGTATGATGAGAAAAATCTTCAGACACAACCGAATTCCTCCCCGCCACATTGGACCACTCAAACTTCCGTCGAGAGAACCATGACGCTTCTTGATATTAAACTAAATCGATCTTGCGCGGCTCACTAATGAGTTATCCCATACACCGGATAACATCAGTCCTTTTGGACGGGAGCCCTGCCTTAACGGTGGGGCTCTTTTCTATTTGACGATTAATTTTGATCACTCGCCTCTGGCAACAGGGGCAATTCTAACTCTTCTAAAAACACATTGTGATCCTTGGTCGCCGCTCTGATTTTCTCGTCTAAATCCGCCAATTCCTTATGAACCGCGATAAGATCAATTTCTTCTTCAGGCTCAGCCGTGCTCACATAACGTGATATATTTAGATTATAACCATGTTTATCTGCAATTTCTTCCATTGAAACGCGGCGTGAGTAACGGTCCTCTTCTGTCCTGAACTGGTAGGTAGAAACGATCTTCTCAATATCATTTGGCTCACCGTCCTCACCTACGCGCAGTCGATTTTGTTTCTTGTCTTTAGCAAAATGTTCGCTCGCATTGATGAACAATACATCATCAAATTTTTTGCATTTTTTCAGGATCAGAATGCAGACCGGAATGCCTGTTGAGTAGAATAGATTTGAGGGCAAACCGATAACCGTATCAATATTCCCATCCTTTAAGAGCTTCTTGCGAATACGCTCTTCTACTCCCCCACGAAAAAGCACGCCGTGGGGCATAATGACCGCCATTGTGCCTTCGTCTTTTAAGTAATGGAACCCATGTAAAAGAAACCCAAAATCTGCTGCGGATTTTGGTGCAATTCCATAGTTCTTGAAGCGCATGTCATCACCATGTGCTTCAGTAGGCTCCCATCGCAAACTAAATGGAGGGTTTGCAACGATTGCGTCAAAATATTGCTTTTTCGCGGGATTTGCTTCTCGCAACATATCCCACTCATTCTTCAGCGTATCACCGTGGAAAATCTCAAATGCAGAATCTTTTACTCCATGCAAAAGCATATTCATGCGGGCCAAGTTATAGGTGGTGATATTGTTTTCTTGGCCGTATATTTTGCCAACCCCATGTTCGCTTAATTTATTACGAACATTCAGAAGCAATGAACCTGAGCCACAAGCAAAATCAAAAACACTTTCAAGGTGTTTCTTCTTTCCTGCTGAAGGGTCCTGGCTGTCCAGCGTCACAATTTCCGAAAGGATAGTTGATACCTGCTGCGGAGTATAAAACTCGCCAGCCTTCTTACCGCCACCGGCCGCAAATTGACCGATCAGATATTCATAAGCATCACCCAGCGTATCTTTGTTCGCTGCAAATTCAGCAAGACCTTCTGCAATTTTAGTAATAATTGAGCAAAGTCGTGCATTTCGATCAGTGTAACGTTTGCCAAGCTTTTCAGAATCTAGATTAATTTCCGAGAAAAGCCCCTTGAACGTACTTTGAAACGACTCTTCCTCAATATATTTAAATCCCTTTTGTAACGTTTTTAGTAAGTCCTCATGCTGTCTGCGGGCCATTGATGCAATGTTACCCCAAAGATAGTCAGGGTGAATGACATAGTGCATTCTCCGGCGCATCATTTCTTCAAAGTCATCAATGTCGTCAGGGTTTTCTTCATACCAACGCTGCAACGGCGTTACATGACCGTTGATAGCAGGGTAATCATCGGCCAATTCTTTTTTCGCAGCTTCCTCGTAATTATCAGATAGGTAACGTAGAAACAGGAATGACAACATATAGTCACGGAAATCATCCGCATTCATTGCCCCACGCAGGTTATTCGCGATACCCCAGAGCGTTTTGCCCAGTTTTTTTTGTTCGTTTTCGGTCATGGCGTTAAGCACCCTCCTGCGTTTCAATCAACTCCGGGAATAGTGCCGTGTTGAATTTATGTTTTGTTATAAAGTCTTTGAGAATATTACGGAAAATCTCCTTATTCTCTTCAAGCATTTCAACCGGCTCATATAGTGAATAATTGCCGTGATTGAAAATTTGTACGATACGCTTCCGCAACCTCTTTTCAGGATCATCTTCCTCGATTGTGATGCAATCTGCGAAGTCACTGTACCCTAGAAAGCTGGCCGTTTTTTCTAAAATACTCCTCAACATATTGAAGTGATATGTGAATAAATTTCCGCTTTTTTGGGCCTCATCCAAAAGTGCCAGAATAGCTACATGATAGAAGAATGGCGTTTCTGTCGTGTCCTTTAATGAGTAAAGACCTGATGATCTGTTTCTATTCAGAAAAAATTTCTTAGCTCTGCCTAGTTCATTGCACATAACATTGAAAAACAGTGTGTGGTGGGAAGAAATTACTGTTTTAAGAGAATGTGTATCGCCCTTAAGAAGTTGCCCCAAATGATGGCCCACAGATACAGCATTATTCTCATCAAGAGATGAAATAGGATCGTCAATATAGACATATTTTACCCATGAATAGGCCTCAATATCTTTATCCATTGCAAGTTGAACGACAGCCAAAAAGAAACACCATATAAATAGGTTCTCTTCACCACGAGAGACTTTAATATTGTCAAAAGCCTCCACTCCCTCATCCGTAGGCACTTCACGAGAAAAGCGTACCACCCATTCATCTGTATCAATCCTGAAGTCAAAATCAGCATATCGGTTAAGGAAAGGGCGTATGCGGTTGTCCATCTCCAAATCTTCCAGGCCCTTGAAAAACATAGAGTTGGCATTCAGCTTGAGCAGGCGTTCGCTATCGCCATCAAGGTCATTATCCCAGCTAAACAGGTCTTCTGTGAAAGCATTAAAATAAAGCGTATCGCGTTCTTCTTCCTGCTTGCCTAACTCTTTAAAGGTCATCGAAAGACGCGTTTTACCTGTACCGTTGTAAGCAAAAAGCAAAACATATTTTTTGGCTTCTAATTCCTGCCGCAACTGTGAAGCAACGTCTTCAAGAGCATCAAACTTCGTCATGCTATCATCTCCACATCTGAAGGAAATAGCAATTGCATCAAGCCATCTTTTTGCTTTTGCAATACTTCAAGTTTTTTAGATTGCTGCGCTATAATTTCATCAATTAATGTGAGGCAAGTTGCAATTTTTTGCTGTTCATCTCGCGAGGGGGGTAAAGGCAATAACAAATCAGAAAATTGCTTATAACTAACCATTTTCCCATCTCTAAGACCTTCAATATTTTTGTTGAGGTCCTGGATAAAAGTACCCGCCTTGAAGTAATGTTTGAAATATTCTGACACAAAATCTTTTCGTTTTCTCAAAATCACATAAGCTGGACTACACAATCCCTTGTACTCAGAATATTCTATTCCGCCCTGAAAGGAACGGAGACTGATAATAAAGTCCCCTACTTCAACTACTTTGTAACTTTCTATGCTCTTTTCAGATACTGATACATGGTAATTAATTTTCTCCCTCGGAATCGCTCCATGCTCCTGTGTTATCGCAAGAACTGGCAAATCAGAATCATGATCCTTATTGCTTATTGGGTCAAAAAGCTGGTTCCCGTTATGCAAGCTCCACTCAGGAGCACCCCGATACTCAGGGAAACGGAGCGTTGGCAGGTTTTCTCCATCTAGAGGGAAAAGCTGCTGCACGAGGCCAACCTTATATTTTTGCCGCGCTTTTAACTCGTTTTCTTCACTTTCAATTAATTTATCTATCGAAGATAAAAAGCAAGAAATTTTTTTCTGCTCAGGCATGGTTGGAAGTGGTGCCTTCCACGAGCAAAGTGTTTCAAAGTATAGCCGCGTCCTTGTTCCACCTTTCCGTTGCATTGCTGCAAAATCTTTGAAGGCACGACTTTCATTTAATAAGTACCGAAGGAATACGGGGTCGAGGCCATTGACCCAAAAAACAGGATACTCTTTGCTAACGGCAATTGGTCGCCCATTGTCATTGATATTGAACTTAAAGGTTATATCATCACTCATATGTCGATATACAATATACCCTTCAGGAACAACGCCGTATTCGCCATCATTAATGACTTTATTGCCACGATAATATTCGTTTTGTGGCAACAGGCCTTCCCTTGACGAACTAAAAACACTTAATGAAGTATTTGACTTCACTTTTTCAACATATCGCTCCAAAAAAGGACGGAGTTCTTTCTTTTCCCATCCTTCTGCATTTTGAAACGCAGGAAATCGTAGCTTTGGCAATAATGTCTGTTTAACTTTCTTATTCATATGCACTTAGCCCTGAAATCGAGCGGCCTTCGGCTCGTTTGTTTAATATTGGAATAAGGTCTTCCATCAACGCCAACTTCTTTTGGGTGCGAGCTTTCCAACCCAAACCCAAAGGAGATAACAGTTCAGAAAGCCCTTCATCGTCAAAAATCATTCGCTGTAAAGTACCATCCATGAAGCCTTGCAGGGCATCGACTTCCAACCCATGACTTGCCGCCACACTTGCAAGCTCACTAGCCTGTTTTTCCTTTTTAAATGTTTCAAAACCTGTGCGGATTTGCTTTTCATTCAGGCCTTCGCCCTCAGTCAGGGTATTGATGTAAGCCTCAATATCGTCACGGTCATCCATGAACTTTGCGTCCGAAGCAATGAGGCCGATCAGTTGCTGGCGTGACATTTTCTGCTTGCTCGGCGTGCCTTGAGAATATTTCGCTATCAGCTTCATGATATAGTCATAGTCGATCACCTCTGAGGCAAAGAGTACGAATTCAAAATCAAGTTCTTGTACTTCTGGCGCTGCGTCCTCACCCTCTTTTTGCAGCTGCGCTTTCAATCGCTGCGCCGCTTCAAGATAAACACCTTTGAAGCCTTGTAGCTGTTCCTTCGGGATAAGCGTTTCAATCTGTTCTTTTTGCTCCTCACCCAGATCGGTATATTGATCGAGCTGTGTTTTCAAACGCTGAACATCTTTGAAAAGATTGATGAACTGGCTCCTTGCCGCATCCCCTTTTAGGTTGGGAACTTCATCTGGCTTATTCTCCAGGCCCTGTGACTGCATAAAGTCACCAAGTTTTTTGACAGCGTCACCAAGTTTATCAACAACTTTTGGTGCTGGGTCTACCAGCCAAATTTCTCTGGCTTTCTCTGTCTGGCTTTCGCCAGAAAACAACGCGATTGCTTCGTTAACAACATCCTGCTGCTGTCTAAAGTCTAGGATATTACCATAGGGTTTTGTGTCATTAAGCACGCGGTTTGTGCGAGAAAACGCCTGGATCAAACCGTGATATTTTAAGTTCTTATCCACATAGAGTGTATTGAGGAACTTAGAATCAAAACCCGTTAAGAGCATATCCACAACAATGACCACGTCAATTTTCTGAGCATGAGGAAAATCATGGTTAGGGTACTGTTGATCTTTTATACGCTTTTGAACATCCTGATAATAAAGGTCGAACTCACCAATTGAGTGATTTGTGCCATACTGGGCATTGTAGTCCGCGATAATGGCCTTCAATGCAGCTTTCTTTTTATCAGGATCAACTGCGTTATCAGCCTTCTCTTGCGGCAAGTCTTCCTGAATTTGTTGCACATCTTTATTACCTTCCGCAGGCGGCGAGAAAACACAGGCAATATTGAGCTGCTCAAATTCCGCATCATTTACCAAACGCTCTGCTTGAATTGATTTGAACAGGTCAAAATACTCAATCGCATCGTTAATGCGAGCGGTAGCCAGCACCGCATTAAACTTGCGCCCAGCGGTTGCTGCATCATGCTTATCAAGAATTGCTTCGATAATAGCCTTCTTGGCTAAAGGCTCAGCAGGCTTAGGCTTGTTCTTGCCTTCTGGTTTATAATAGTCCACGTGAAATCTAAGGACGTTCCGGTCCTCAATCGCATGAGTAATTGTATAAGCATGTAACTCTTGCTGAAAAATATCTTCTGTCGTTTTATACGATGCCTGTAGGCCTTCAATCTGCTGGTAAGTAGCGTTCTTCTCAAAGATTGGTGTGCCCGTAAAACCAAAAAGCTGAGCATTGGGGAAAAACTCTTTGATGGCCTTATGATTTTCACCGAATTGCGAACGATGACACTCATCAAAAATAAATACTACGCGCTTGTCACGCAAAGGCTCTAACCGCTCTTTGTAATTGCGTTTGTTCTTTTCATCTAACGCCAAGCCAAGCTTCTGAATTGTTGTAACAATTACTTTGTCGGCATAATCATCTGACAAGAGGCGCTGCACTAGAGTTTCAGTATTGGTGTTTTCTTCGACACACCCTTCTTGAAAGCGATTGAACTCCTCACGGGTCTGGCGATCCAAATCCTTTCGATCCACCACAAAAAGACACTTTTCAATATCTGGGTTATCTTTGAGAAGCGTCGATGCTTTGAATGACGTAAGCGTCTTACCACTGCCTGTCGTATGCCAAATATAACCATTTCCTGTGCTTTGATGAATACAATCAACAATGGCTTTAACCGCATAAATTTGGTACGGGCGCATCATCATCAGCTTCTGCTCACTCGCAACCAGAACCATGTATCGGCTGATCATTTGTCCTAAAGTGCATTTGGCCAAAAACTTGTCAGTGAAGCTCTCAAGGTGAGTGATCTTCTTATTGTCTTTGTCGGCAAACTGATAAAGCGGAAGAAAGCGCTCATCAGCATCGAAACTGAAATGACGGCTGTTGTTATTTGCAAAATACCATGTGTCATTACGATTGCTCACGATAAAGAGCTGAAGAAAACACATCAGTGTTTTGCTGTATCCATTTCCTGGATCGTTTTTGTAATCCACAATCTGCTGCATTGCGCGACGCGGATTAATTTGAAGGGTTTTCAGTTCAATCTGTACAACTGGAACGCCATTTATCAGCAACACCACATCATAAATGTGATGACTATAATCCGTACTCATTCGCAGTTGATTAATGACTTCAAATGAATTTTTGCACCAATCTTTGATATTGACCAATGTATAAAAGAGTGGCGTGCCATCATCTCGGTCAAAAGAGTTTGTCTCTCGCAATAATTGCGATGCTGTATACACATCAGGGGTGATGATGCGCTCCATCAAGCGGTTAAATTCGCTGTCCGTAAGTTTTACACGATTCAAATCTTCAAATTTCTCACGGAAATTTTGTTCCAAAGAAGCACGATCATTGATCTCAGGCCGATAGATATACTTTAAATCTTTCAGCTTATTGATCAATTCTTGTTCTATTTGTTGTTCTTTCACGATCAACTAGCCCCTTTGAGTTCTTGCTCTGTAATCCATTTATCAATTTCGTTTTTACGAAAGCGCCATGCGCCGCCTACCTTAAACCCAGGGATTTTGCCTTGTGCGACTAGCGCATAGGCCGTCTTTTCCTTGATCTTCAGGTAAGTCGCGACTTCCTTAATGGTCCAAATGTCGTCGTCCATCGACAGCTCCATTGATATGCCCCTTAGAAAATACGGTAAAATCAGGCAATAACCAAGAAGTTTTAGGGATTTAGCGCTTCTTTATGTGGGATGAACACTATTATAGTTAGACTGTGCAGTAATTAGGCAGCGTACTCATAAAATGATTGACTTTATTGTCCAGTGTTGATTCATTGTTTTGATTGAGCAGCAATGAGGGAGCAAGAGGTTGTCGCGCTTTGATATGAGTGAATTTGAATGGGAATTTATCCAATGTGTTCTTCCCCGCAACAGTCGCGGGGTAAAGCGGGTCTGTGACCGTCGCATTCTTAATGGCATTTTTTATGCGTTGCGCACGGGCTGTCCCTGGCGGGATTTGCCGGGCCGTTATGGGCCCTATACCACGGTTTACAACCGTTTCAACCGCTGGACGAAAGCCGGTGTATGGAACCGGATTATGGATGCGGTGGTTGACGCTTACGGCGGCGACATTGTGATGATTGATGGGACCAGTGTCCGGGTTCATCACGCGGCGGCGACGGTAAAAAAAACAGTCCACTTCGCTGTATGGGACGATCCAGGGGCGGTTTGACGACGAAACTCCATGCGCTTGTGGACGAGAATGGCGTGCCTTTACGGCTCCATTTGACGCCGGGACAGGCCCATGATGCGCCCGCCAGCAAATATCTGCTGGATAAATTACAGCCCGGTCATGCTGGGCTCATTTGGTTAAATTGTCAAGAATACAAATTGGGGTTATATGACAGAAAACCCCGCCTAACCGTTTGGGGGATCGGTCATGGCAGGGTTTTCTCGGCAAAAGCCGTGGCGATAGAATAACATTCCAGCACAGCAAAATCCAGATCCATCCCAAAAAATAATTGAGCCTCCCTCTGTGCAACTTTTCAGCGCGCTGTGCAGGCCACATCAGTGCCCCTTAGAATGACGGCACTCCCCCGTAAAGTGTGCTCCATTTTGCCGCATAAATCATACAACCAGCCTATTTATTTGAAAGGAATGGCATTTTTTGCTTGACGATAATATTCTTTTGATGCAACTTTAAGTATATATTGAAAATATAACATTAAACCGGGGTAATGGTATTTATGCGGACATCCAACGAGAATATCATTACCCTACTTGACCAGCAGTTGGGGCCAAACATTCTTGATCTGTTGCAGGATCAGGATATCATTGAAGTGCTCCTCAACCCCGATGGCAGGCTGTGGGTCGACAGCCATCAGGGTCGCCGGGACACGGGCCTTAAAATCAACGCCCGCCGCGCCCAAACCATCATCTCCATTGTCTCTGGATCGGTTTGCGAAGAAACCCACCGTAACGCGCCCCTGATTGAAGCGGAACTGCCGGGCAGTCTCTATCGCTTCACCGGCCTGTTGCCGCCCATCGTCGCAAGTCCGACCTTTACCATCCGCAAAAGGGCCCGTCAGGTCTTCACGCTGGCCGACTATGTGGACGCCATGGTTATGCCCCAGGCGGCGGCGGATTATCTCAAGGCTGCCGTGCGCAACAAACACAATATCCTCGTCAGCGGCGGCACCGGGTCCGGCAAAACCACCCTTACCAACGCCCTGTTGCAAGAAATCGCCTTGGGCGGCGACCGGGTGGTGATGATCGAAGACACCCAGGAACTCCAATGCCGCGCACAAGACTTCGTCGCGCTGCGCACCAAAGGCCCGCAGGTCACCCTGCAGGATCTTATCCGCACCACGCTCAGGCTGCGGCCGGACCGGATTATCGTCGGAGAGGTGCGCGGCGCGGAAGCCCTTGATCTGCTCAAAGCCTGGAACACCGGCACCCCGGGCGGCATCGCCACCATTCATGCGGATTCCGCCGTGAAATCCCTGATGCGATTGGAGCAATTGATTGCCGAGGTCTCTGTATCATCACAGCGGGACGCCATCGCCCAAACCATCAACAGCATTGTCCAGGTTGCGCGCACCGACAGGGGCCGCCGGGTGACAGAGATCATCGAAGTCACCGGCCTGTCGGCAGACAAAAACTACACATTCGAAACGATCTACTTGAAAGAAGAGGAAAGAATATGTCTTATAAAATAAAACCGGTTTTGACGACGGCATGTTTGTTGTCGTTGCTGTCCCCCTCCGCCCAGGCGTCCTCCACAGGCATGCCCTGGGAGACCGGGGTGCAGAGTATTTTTGACTCCCTGACCGGCCCTCTGGTGGGCTGGATCGCGGTGATCGTCATTATTATTGGCGGCCTGGCGCTGGCCTTCGGGAATATGGAAGGCGGGGCCAAGAAAATCATCGGCGCCGTCATCGGTATTGCCGTGGTCGCGGGCGCCCCGGCGCTTGCGGTCCAGCTGGGTGTTGTTGCTGGCGCGGTGATCTGACATGGAGGAGACCGGCTTCCTCACCCCCGTATATGACGCTCTGATCGACCGCCATCTGTTGGCGGGCCTCCCGAGAGCTTTCGCCATCATGATCTGGATGTCGTTTGGCGCCCTCGCCCTGTTTCAGGGGGCGTGGTTTATGCTGATCGTCGGCGGCATTCTGCACTATGTCGGGGCCTTCTTCGTCAGACAAGATCCGTATTTTTTTGAAATCCTTAAACTCAGTCGTCAATATCCGGAATATTACCCCTGATGTTCAACCTCCATGAATTCACCCGCAGAACACGATCCCTGTCCGACCTGCTACCGTGGGCGGCATTGCTCGCTCCAGGAATAGTGGTCAATAAAGACGGCTCGTTTCAGGCGACCTTGCGGTATCGTGGTCCGGATATTGACTCGGCGCTTGATAGCGAACGCCTGAATTTAACGGCCCATGTCAATCAGGCCCTGATGAACCTGGGCGAAGGCTGGGCGGTCTATGTGGAATGTAACCGCCATCTGGCACCGGACTATCCCGGTGGAGAGTTTAGCAATCCGCTGGCGCTGGCCATAGACCTTGAGCGGCGCGACGGGTTTCAGGGGCATCCGACCTTCAAGACCGCATACTATATCACCTTACAGTTTCTGCCGCCCCATGACCGGGACCGAATGATGGAAGATTATATTGTTGAAGCGGAGAGAGAGGCCAAAAAGCTCGACCGTTCTCAGGACTTGGAGATTTTCAGGAAAGCGGTGTCCGGATTTATGGGGCTGCTCCTGCCTTACTTCAAGGAACTTGACTGGCTGGATGATGAAGCTCTTCTCACCTATCTCCATTCGACCATATCGCCCAAAGGCCACAAGATTGCCGTGCCGGATATTCCGATGCATCTGGACGCCTATCTTCATAGCGCCACCTTTCTGCCCGGGCTCAAGCCCGAGCTCGGCGGCCAGCATTTACGGGTGCTCACCGTCAAAGCCTTCCCGGCGGAAGTTTTCCCCCAGATCCTGGACAGCCTGAACGCCGCACCCTTCGCCTTTCGTCAGGTCACCCGCTTTATCTTTCTCTCCAAGGACGACGCCGAACAGGAGATCACCTCACGGCAGAAGAAATGGTTCGCCAGCCGAAAATCCTTCCGCGCCATGGTCAGTGAATTCTTCACCCAGCAGGAAAGCCGCTTCGTCAATGAGGAAGCCGTGGGCAAAACCATGCAGCTGGATGCGGCCAAGATGGAACTGGGCACGGGCCGTATTGCCTACGGTTATATGACCGTCACTGCCGTGGTGCTCCATGCAGAGGAGGCGGAAGCCGACCGCAGGATCTCCCTGATCGAGAATATTCTTAATGTCGCAGGTTTTCCGGCCTTTGTCGAAACCGTCAATGCGACCGAAGCCTGGCTCTCCTCCCTTCCCGGCCTCGCCCGGCCCAATATCCGTCGCCCCCTGCTGAGCAGCGTCAATCTGGCGCGGATCATGCCGACAAGCGCGGTCTGGGCGGGAACGGGCAATCTCCATCTCGGCGGCCCGCCGCTATTGCGGGCGGTGACCAATGGTTCAACCCCCTTTGATCTGTCGACCCACGTGGGGGATATCGGTCACTGCCTGATTGTCGGGCCCACCGGGGCGGGTAAATCAACTCTCCTTGCCTTTATGGCGTTGCAGCACCTCAGGTATAAAAACGCCCGGGTGATCGCCTTTGACAAGGGCGGCTCCATCAAGGCGGCGACCTACGGCGTGAAAGGCGATTTCTACGACATTGGATCCGTCACCGGTCCTTCTTTCCAGCCCTTGCGCCATATGGAAGATGATCAGACCCGCGTGTGGGCGCAAGGGTGGATACTGATGCTGCTCGAACAGGAGAACCTGAAAATCACCCCCGCCATCAAGGAGCTGGTTTGGGATTGCCTCCTTCAGCTCGGGGACACCGCGCCGGAACATCGCACCCTGTCGAGCTTTATGACCATGATCCAGGACAGCGCCGTTCGCGACGCCATTCGTCCCTATACGGCTGACGGCGCTTTCGGGCATCTTCTTGACGCTGCCCATGATGATATGACCCTGACAGACTGGCAGGCCTTCGAGATGGAAGAGATCATGAAAATGGGCCGGGTCCTGCCGGCGGTGCTCGCCTATCTGTTTCACTTAATTGAGCGTCAACTCACTCCCTCGACGCCGACGATGATCATCCTTGATGAGGCCTGGGTCTTTCTCGACAATATCTATTTTGAGACGGTGATCCGGGAATGGCTGAAAGTGTTGCGTAAGAAAAATGCCTTTGTTATTTTCGCCACCCAAAATCTCGTCGACTTCGCGGCGAGCGCCGTGGGTCCGGTGATCTCGGGCAACGTGCCGACCCGCCTTTACCTGCCCAATGCGGACGCCGAAGAGCCTGCGGCGCGGCGGTTTTATGGAGATATGGGGCTGAACAGCCAGCAGATATCCGTGCTGGCGCGCGCAACGCCCAAGCGGCATTACTATCTCTCCTCCCCCCTCGGCAACCGGCTTTTTGAGCTGGGCCTGTCGGAACTCAGTCTGGCCTTTTGCGGCGCCAGTGGCGATGAAACCGGCGAGATCATCGACCAGATCCAAAACTCAGGCGAAGATTTCGCCACAGAATATTGCCGTCACCTCGGCATTGACTGGGCCGTCGAGTTTATGACGGAATATGGGGCGGAATATAGCACAGAGGAAATCCCATGATAAAACGTCATTTGTTAAGCGCAGTGCTGGCGACCGGCCTCACTCTTTCCGCAGCGCACGGCGGGGCCGTGGTATATGACCCAACGAACTTTATTCAGAATACCATTTCCGCCCTGCAGTCCATCAAATCGACCATCCTGGAGGCGCAACAGATTTCCCAGCAAATCATGCAGCTGCAAAATGAAGTTCAGATGATCGTCAATCAAGGCAAGATGCTGGCCCATCTCCCGACCTCACTGCAGAGCGAAATCATGAATAGCTTCAGATCCCTTGAAACGGTCATGGCGGGATCTCGCGGAATTGTTCAGGAC
>TARA_R110002073_G_scaffold146898_2_pt1 | contig 14380 bp, 37 predicted proteins | sample TARA_R110002073 | Tara Oceans TARA_R110002073 (sample SAMEA4397174) | marine metagenome | biome: Polar Biome; feature: [DCM] deep chlorophyll maximum layer (ENVO:01000326); material: water (ENVO:00002006), including particulate matter (ENVO:01000060) such as... | depth 40 m
CCCAACTTTTTTTAAACTTTTTTTATTTTAGTAATTATACTTATATTTAAATTTCCAAAATATTTCGCCCTCATCATTTACACTTAATTTATTTACGCAAATATAATTACTATTAATTTCGTTTAAAAAATTATTTAATTTATTTACATATTTACTATTACACATATTGTCGGGATCGCTACTAAATAATTCCAAAAAGTCATTTATTAATTTATCCGTATTAATTCCTAATAAATTATTTTCCACTATTTCGAAATCGCTTATTATTACATTTTTATTTTTCATATACTCTATTTTTTTAATTATTAATTACTTAAATATAAGCATTTTTTTGTTCGGATCCTAATTTTTTTGCATTTATTTTTAAACAAAGTGCTTTGACTTACAAAGTAGAAAAGGGAGCAGGGATATGAAGTCTGCTCCCACTTTAGAGATATGAGTATATAATGATGCCATATACCAGGGCGATACTTTTAGTACTTTAATGCTCCTATCCTTTCAGCTAAGATGTCATGTTCTTTTTGATTAACATAATCAATTTGCTTGTCGGTAAAGTAATTTAATTTCTTTTTAGCTGTTTCTAGTTTCTCAACGTTATCATACTTTGCTGCGATACTTATTTGTAACGACCAATATTCTACTTTTTGCTGATAACCGTTCGTATAATTTCTTTTATAAAATGTGCTTGCTTTTGTCATATCTTTTTATTTTTCTATATAATAAGAAGAAACAACCAAGAATCCAACCTTTTTCCTAAAAAAGTTTACTCCGTATAGCTAGGAAACCGAACTAAAAGTATATGTGTATCTAAAACTAAATCTAAATCTAAAAGTATATTATCTAAAAGTACACACATTGTTCTAAAAATAACTAGGTATCTAAAAGCACATATATTGTTCTAAAAATAAACCCGGGCCTTCTCCCTATAGGGACTGTAAATAAAGAGCATACACGCACTAAAAATAAACTGGAGAGCGAGGAATAGGCATTTACCTTTCTCCCATTCCTTAATACACACATCATAGTCTAAAAATAAAAGTAGTGTTTAAGTAATATACTTTGAAATTCAAAGTGGTTTGTATTCAATCTAAAACTAATAGAGACGGCTTCCGATATACACTCGGTAGTATCAATTATCTAAAAGCACTGGAAATCTATCTGTCTTCTAGATCACGTAAATAAGTGTTATACTTTAAAAATAGCTGTCTCACATCTTGATCCACGTTACCATACAATATAGCCTGTCGGCATATCTCTCCACGCAAATCCAGTACCCTTTTCTCCACATACAAGATATGCTTCTTTAGACGCATATACTTTTTCAGCTTTGTCATTTATTGCTTTCTAGTCTCATGATGATTATCCCATACTATCCATAACGCATACCCCAATATAACTGCTACTATAGTTATAGGATATATAATAGCTAAAGGTACTAGAACTATCATAATGATAATCCATGCCAATATCAATTCTTCTTTGCTTCTATTTTTCATACGCAATTGTTTTGCTTAGCACTAAAGGAGCTCCGTCTCGATGTTCTCTCACTGAATAATGATTGTCATGCTCTGTTACTATCAACGATTTGTTCTTGTACACTTTATAATTCTTGTACACATATTCTTTTATTGCATCTATATTTGTCATTGCCTTGCCTTTATTATTTGGTTACACTTTTCATATTCTTCTTCATCTTCATAATGCTTTAAAAGCATATCCGGATCCTCATGATCTATAGGCAAATAAAATTCTTTGCCTAAATCACCATAATCTTTTGCTCCTGTCATCAACATGTAAGCGTTCTCATATGATTGATCCACATTCATTTTAATCTTCATTGTTTTCTTCATTTTTTTCTTGTTTAATGTCATTGAGTGTAGTGAGTACATATCCCAACCCAAAAAATATTATAACTGCTACTATCTCTACCATCATATTCCTAATCCGGCATTAGGACCTTCAAAGTCTTCTCGCTCTGCCATTTTCTTTTGAAACTTTATAAAGTCTCGATCCTTATCGGCTGTTAACCCACCTACGGTATAAATTCGATCATCTTCTTCTGGCCATGGGCCTGGAGTATCTACAAATTCCAAAAACTCCTGCACATCTTCATCCTTTGCCCAATCCTCTTCGGTTTCATGTTCTTCGCCTGGTAATGGTGCATTAACTCCTAGGATATTTTCTTTGTCTTTTTTCTTGCTCATTTTCTCAACCTTTTTGCAAACCAATAGTCTATCCATGACTTTGCAAAGTAAACCGCAAAGGCAAAAACAAACAATTCCAACAATGCCCAATAATGCACTTCCATTAAGTATGCCAATGTTTCTGTCATTTCTTTTTCCTATGTTATATGTCTCGAGCTTCCTGAAAGGAGCCGAAGAGACGTACTAACGTACTATTTCTGTTCCGTTCGTCGTTGAATCAATTTCATATTCTTCGTCTGAAATAAACCCAGTTAGTATATCAATTTGATCTTCTAACCTTTCTGAATACACTTCTAATTGTTGCACATCATCATATATCTTATCATACTCAGATTGCAAATCAAAATATTTATCAATTATCTCTGCTTTCTCGCTATTGTGAGAATTTGATTTAATAAGTAGTATTACGCATATTACCATTAATATTGCTGACGTTATTCTATATGTTCTCATTATTTTTTATTCTTTATTTTTTTTGTACTAGCTTTTCTTGCTCTTAAATATAATTCGTTAATATCTGATTGATCAACTATTATTACATCGTGATAAACTTCTATGTAATCATTTCGTCTACTTTGTGCTTCTGATTCATTATCAAACTCATCAATATAAAGTTTTCTATCTGACTGATTTCTATGTATTACCCAATGACTCATAATAATCTCCTTGCTATTTCAGCTCCAAATTGTTGATTATTAGGATACTGTTTTCTTAGTTCTTTTAATTCATTATAAAGATTATTATCATTAGTTGGAAGTGAGTCATCATCCGATATATCCATATCCGGTGTAATTTCTCCTTCTGAACCTATGTGTGGAGATCCATATAATTGCCATGGATTTTCTCGATACTCTTTTGATTGTCTATATTGATCCAATGTTCTTTTCTTTTTACTCATTAATTGACTCTTTAATTTTAGTATTCAAATCTCTCATTTGTGCAGCAGTCTCATAATCTTCTTTCTCTGCTGCTCTTTGTTCAATATTAGATAACATTGCTTCTGCATCGCCATTAAATACTTCCATTAGTACTCTTCTAAATTTGTCTAATGTTTCTGCTTGATTTGCATAATGGTATTCATCTTCTTTACTCATTGTCATTTGTTTTTTCAATAGTCCATATGCCTACTAGGCCTAGTCCTATTATAAATATTAATACTACGATTTCCACTTTAAGTTTTTATTCTTTTTAATTTGCTTTATCAATGCATATAATTCTACATTAAAGTTATCCCAATATGTTTCATATTTCTTCATATCTTTATTTTTATATATAATAAGTAATTAATTTAAATATTCCAATATTTTTTAAACATTTCTTCCATTTTCATAAACATGTTTTACGGTTGGGAATCTTAAACTTATTCCTCCTTCTTGATTCTTTGTCTCTTCAAAGTATTGAACGGTAATTGTTTTGCCTAATAATTGTTCTGGATTTGCTTGGTATCGTATTCTTTGTTCTTGATTCCATCCTGATCCAACTGCTACTCTGTAACCTTTATGTTCAATCCATACATTAGCTAACATTGGTATTACTATTTCTTTGCCTTCTCTAATGACTCTATGACTATCAAATTCAATGTCTAACACTTTATACTCAGCATCAAAAAACTTTTTACATTTTAATAAATTCTTTGATCTCTTACCTTCGTATCCCACATCCTTTCTTAACATTACACCTTCGTATCCATTAGCATCTGCATCTGCAATCATTTCTGATAATTGTTGTTCATTATCAATATTGATTTGTTCTAATATACTTAATGTGTCATATTGATGTAATGGTAGTCTAATTAGTCGATCTGATAATTTTGTATTGCTTTCTTTAGTGTCAAACTCTTCTAATGTTAAATAATCAAATATTATATACTTAGGATTTTTAATAGTATGATCTTTTCTTTTAATTTGTTTCATAATGCCTTGAAAGTCTTCATTGTCATTTTCATCCATTAAACAAATCTCTCCGTCTAATACAAAATCATTCGGCATCATTGATACATCATCTATTACTTTTTGTAAGGTTGTGAATTCATTACCTTGTCTAGAATATGCAGTTACCTTATTACCTTCTTTCCTTATAAGGCATCTAACTCCATCTAATTTTCTAGACCCTAACCATACTTCATTTTCAAAGTCGCAGAACTTAGGCTCATATTTAGTTGCTAATGCAACATCAAAGGTAGGAATTAAATTTGGTATAACTTTATTAATAACAGAATCAGATGCTCTAATCTCTAAGTTTCGATCTATAATAGAAAAGATTAAATCTTCATATTTAGGATTAGTTGTTATAAAACCATTTACTGCTGCAATTGAATCATGTCCGGTAATTACACGATTTGATAAATCATCTAATAAATTAAATAAATCATTATAAAGATTGTATTTAAATAAACCAGAATTCTTTTTACAAGTCTTACTGGTTACATAATACTTTTTATAAGGATCATATGTATAATTTAATGACGATGTAATAAACTCATTGTTCTTTATTGAATCTATAATAACTTTTTTTTCATTAAGTGATGAAGTGGATTTCATTTCATCTACAAACTTTTGTAATTTTTCTAACATGTTCAAATAGTATAATGTGATAATTTTTCTTTTAACCGAATCATATGTTTACATGGAGCATATGGTCTGAATTCTTTTGCTTTACAGTTACAATTGGATATTCGATGATCAGTTACTGTTACATCATAATAAGATAACTTTCCAGTCTTTTTATTCCTACTACCCATTTCTCTAAACTTCCAACTACGTGCCATTATCCTAATCCAATAAATTCTTTACTCAATAACAATGACAAATCTTCTGCTACTTCTTTAGCTCTCCAATAAGCCATTGCTTCTAATTCTTGAAGAACATCATTATGTACATCATGCATTGTAAACCCACTACCATATGAAGTTACCAATACTGCTTCTTGAATATCTTTCATTATTGCATTAGCTTCATAACTCCATTCGGCATCTTGAAACTCTGATTCATCATCTGAAGATCCTATATAATATTCGTTTTCTGAATCGTGATATGCAACTAACCATTTTTTTTCAATTGAATCTACAACCTCTCTTAACACTTCGTCGTTATGATCATATATCTCTTTGCTCCAAGGCTTAGTTATTGCTATGTCGTACTTCTTAAGCTTCATCCTCTTCAATTAAACCATGTTCAACTTTAAATTCTTGTATCTCTTCTTCCGATAATTCATCTTCAAAATCTTTAATAATTTCTTCTGCGTGCTCAACAAAATATTCTAGGAACTGATCATCTAGGTAAATGTCATCTGCTAAATAGCTATCAATATGTACCGTTATAAAGCCTCCATATGATTCAATTTCATCCATTAATGAGCTAGCTAGCTCTGAATCATAGTAAAATACGTCTTCGCAAATACTTGGCGCGGTATGGTCATGGGTTAGAACATATACGTCATATCCGTCTCTGGTTGATTCTGTATAACAATATATGTCTGCGCTATCAAAATCTTCGGTGAATGTAACATTTAAATATCTTTTTGCTAATTCTATTTGTTTTTCATCTGTCATATCTCTTATTTTTTTCTATATAATAAGAAAACTAAGTTAAAGATCCAACCTTTTTAAAACTTTATTATACTGGTGCTACTACGTCCCAGTCATCGATATCGTTATCATTATTCCAATCAGTGTCATATTTTGTTTCTGGTTGGGTAAGTTCTGACAATGTCTTTTCGCATTCAGAATTGAACTTATCTATATCATATCTTGCTGCTTCTGTGACATGACCTTTTTTAAGTTCTTGTATTGCTGCCCATAAATGTCCAGCTTCTTTATGATAATTTACATCTTCAAATGAATTATATAACAATTGTAAGTCTTCTATAGACCATTTGACACTAGCTTCAGTGCCTTTTTGTAACATACCATCATAGTCAAATGTTCTTGACCATGTATCTCCTAATTTGTAATTCATATATTTCCTTTTAATAATTTTTATTTATGATTGAAACGGTAATTTGAATCCTAATTTCTCACACCCCTCTTCAAACTCAACATGCATCTTATTTATTTCATAATATTCATCCCAAGTAATAACTGGATTATCTGTATTAAGATTGTACATTAATTCCCAATCATATTGAGATTTATTATTCCAATTTTTAGTAACTTGATTTTGTATTTTTTCTTGATTCATACCCTTTATTTTCTATATAATAAGAAAACCAAATCAAATATCCAACCTTTTCATATTAAAATCTTATAATTATTCCGTAAGAAAACATTGATAATCCTATTCCTAACGCTACCCTATCTGGAGTAACATGTTTTGCTATTCCTGGCCCATCCCAATCATGTCCATTATTATTAGTGGCCATTGATATTATACTAGCTACTGTTAATGCCGTACCCGCAATCATACATTGAGTGCTTATATGGATATTTTTTGTTGTAAACTTTAATTTTTTAGGTTTGGTTTCTGTAGTATTTATTTTAAGATCTACCGGTACTTTGTTATTAGACATTTGACCATTAATTTTATTATAACTTCCTAATAATAATGCTATTAATATTACTGATGTATATATTTTCATAGATATTGGAGATGTGCTTTATATTTTAATAATTGTTTTCTTTTTTCTAAATTAACTTTGCCAGTCTCGATTGCTTCATGACATAATTCCATTTGTAATTGAGCCATTCGTACTGAAACATATTTTATATGTCTAACATATCGTCTTTGTATAAAGAAGCGATTCAACATTATTTAGCCCATTTACTCCTTTGTACTATTTGTGCAATTATTCCATACACACTTAAATCTTCATAAGTATCTTGTATGTTTTCTCCCACTTCATCAGGCTGTCCTAGCACAACTAATTGTTTTAATCTCTGAATCTTATCATTGATACGGAACCATAACCCGGTAAGTGATAGCTTTATATCTGCTGGAGTTTCTAAATTAGTTCCAACTGATATATTACCTGGTCCGTAGTTTCTTTGTTTCTTACAAAATGTAATATACATCTCATCTAATATCTTTTGAAACTCTTTAGTAGTTTCAGGATATAATCTTTCACAATATTCTGTTGCAGATTCTTCTGTTGTATTTTTTATTGATTTCATTTTAGTGATGGTTCTGTTCTTATTAAATTTGGATATCCTGTAAATTTAGTTGTATCTTTCATGTATTTTCCACAATCGCATAATGCTTCAACTACTTCTGCAGTACCGTTTATTATTTTAATTGTTTTCTGTGTTATCTCTCTAGTAGCATTACAGGTATTACATTTATACAATGACATTTTTTCTTTTGCCTTTTTTAGTTGATATATTTTGTTTTTTTACCTTAAGCTTTTCAGCCAATATTTGCCTATAGATAGGACTTTCCATTTCACAATAGTATCTTCGTTTCATGATAATTCTAATTGAGTTTCATTGAATATATGTAACATTTTTAAATGATCTAATTCTGCTACTAATCGCACTTCTCCTGCGGTTGTTTCAAATACTGATACTATTGTTCCTGGAAATTTGTATCCTTTTGGTTTATAAACTTTATCTCCGATTTTAAATTTGCTATTTATTTGTTTCATTTTTTATATTCTGTTGTGTCTAAATCATAATTAGGTTTTATACCTTCATATGGATTATATCGTGGTGAATGTGTTGCAGTCTTAACTGCAGTTGATTTGAATGTATGTTCTTTTAACATTTCGGGTCTATTTTCACTAACCCATTTAACGTACCATGGAGCAATTGTTTTAACATGTTCTACAGTTAATCCTATATATTTTCCTGATCTAAATTTCATATATCATATTATAGTTTCTACAATGGCCGTTGTCATTATCTAATCCATAACCTATTACCCATTCTTCATCAATTTCAAAAACATTGTAATGATTGTCAACAAATGAATTTGGTACTAATAATTTAGGAGAACTTTTTCTTTTCAATAAGGTTACTATTGATATCATTGAAGGATCTTTTACCATTAAATAATCAATAACAGCATTAACGGTATTGCCAGTATCATATATGTCATCAACTATATATACATGTTTTCCTTTAATTGAAGTTTCTAAGTCTTTTGTTATTTGAACGTCTCCTTGTTTCTTTTTTGAAATATATGATTTCACTCTCATAAAATCACATTCAATATCAAATGTAATATTTTTTAAGAAGTCTGAGTAAAACATAAAACATCCGTTTAATAATCCAACAAATATTACTGGAGTCTTATCGTCTCGGTGTTTGTCATTAATTTGCTTTGCTACAATTTTGCTTTGTATATCTATTTCTTGTTGTGTAAATAATTGTTTCATTACTCTCCGTATAAATTAAATTTCTTTGGTTTAGGTTGTTCTATTTGTTTTTGTTCATATCTAATAGCATATAATTTACTGTCCAATGGAGCTAATCTAAATTCTGCTTTGTCACCATGCATACTAAACCAAGCTTCTAATGCATCAGTTAAACTATTATGTACTGTATCAGCCGAATCATCTATTAATATCCAATTATCTCCTGGAGGTACTCTCCTGGCTATCAATTCATTAACTTCTATTTGTTCTATCTTCATACTATATTATAATTATTCTTTTGGAAATTTCCAAACCGTTTTACGTTTTTTTCTTTGTTTAATAAGTTTACTAATATATTCTGACATTAAAAACATTACTAATAATACTCCGCTACATACTATACCTACTAGTAATGTTACTACCATATATTCTAATATTCCTACATCTTCCATAATTACAATTCTATTTTTGTTGCATACGTCAATAACATTTCTGTGTTGTCTCTTGTATAACTTTCTTTACGTTTTCCTTTGCCGTCTAATTGCATATCACGATAAAACATTACGTCATATGTATTACAATATTTATCACGATTCAATGATACATGTTTATAAAATGTGTCTGCATTTATAACATATATAGCATTCTGTGCTGGATGATGAAATGATATAGTATCACACTTTCCTTCTTTATTCTTTCCTAATCTCTTTGCTATAGCTGTTGTCTTAGTACCAGTTATAACTAATTTCTTATGTTCATTTTTAATGCCATTTGTAAATAAATGATCATATCCATCTGCATCAACTACTTCACCTTTACATTGAAAGTGTGTTTCCAAATAAGGAAGTACTACTTGCTCTGATATTCTTCCTGCATTAACAGACATTGCTTTGCCTGACTCTAAAAACAGTCTAATCATTTCGTCTGTAATATGATTACTAACATATACGGGAAGAGTCATTACTCTTCCATCTTTTTGTTCTCTCTTTGTCACCATAGTTATTGAATATACTGTGTTAAATATTGCGATACAAAGTATGCTATTTTATATCCAGTAAAACCACCAAATGCAGTAGGAATAGGGAATAAAATAAACTTTGCTAATGATGTAGTGTATTTAGGTCGATTAATAACTTTACTAATATAAAAGTAGTGTATTAAATACCCACATAATACTGCTAGGTCCATTCTTAATGCGATAAACGGAACAATGATAGCTCCACTAAATCCAAAAAAGAAATTCTCCCAGATAGCATAACTAATTTCCTTAGGTTTTGCTTCTTTAAACTCATTAATAATTTTCTTTGTTCTTTTCAATTGATGTTATTTCTGTTATAATATTCTTTATCTTGATTTTTATCTAATGTTGGATAGTTTTCTTTTTGTTGTTTATTTCCATTATATACAATATTCCATATAAGAAATATTAGATAAATAGAAAATAGAATAAATCCAACCCCAAAAAATAATAGATTCATTGTTTCTTAATTTGATTAATAGCTATAGTGAATAGTAATATTGTTCCGGGCCAATGAGCAGAATACTGAGCTTCTTCAGTCATCCCAACAAGACCTAATCCAATTGAATATAACATACATGCAAAAGCAATACCAACTGGATACCACTTTAATATTTGATTTTTTATTTTCATTTTTTTATTTGTTTTATTTTCATATGCCATTGGGGACGGTAATCCGGAGTAATGACAATGTTCTTCTTTTTGTCTTTTAAAGGTCAACATCCAAACCCATTCTTTTTTCATCATTTTATATTGATTCTGATAATTCTAAAAACTTATTATTCATTGATCTTGATATTTGAGTAAGATTACTGGTGTCTATAAATTCTGCATTCTTTCCGTACATATCTTTAAAATATCTACCAGCCCATCCATTCTCTGCTTTGCCATCAATAAAATATGATAACACATTAATACCTAACTCTTTCATTTCGTTAACAACTTTCTTTGTAAATCTAACTCCATTATAGTCCCAAGCGGTGCCAGTTACTGAACTAGGAGCTCCGTCTGAGTAGTTAATGAATATACATTCATCTCCTTTAGCATCTGATTTAATATATGGTAATATACTTTTAAAAGATAAGCCTTCTGGAGTACATCCAAAACATTTAAGATATGGAAAATATTTTTTAATTTTAGATATTTTATCCGTTGCACTGTCATATGCGTATACTGTAACTGTCTTTTCTACATTGCCAGACATATTACTTGTTCCTCGTAATGATATTTGAACTCGGATACCGGTCGTCATTGATGCTGCTTGTGCAATTGCTACTGCAGATTTAATAGCATTTCGAAATCTTCTACCAGACATTGATCCGGAGGCATCAATTGAAATATGTAAAAAGAAATTCTTGTATTGATCTGTTACAATTCTATGAAATACATTTGCATTCTGAAATCCTAATTGCGATATCAATCTTCTATCAATTTTACCAGTATTTAATCGAGTTGATTTTAATGATCTTTCTTCATTTCTTAGTTGTAACTTTTTGCCTAATTGCTTACCTAATATAATACCCTCGCTTACTCCTTTGCCTGGTCCATACCATGAAGAAGTGTTTTCTCTTCCTTTTTTCAAGTTGTAAGAATCAAATATTGAATCCATGTGAGCCATAACTGCGTATGTCATTTTCTTTATAACAATACAATCGACATTAAATATATTTGCTCCTAATCTACCAGTCGTAACTGGATTATTTTCTGTACCTGATTCTTTTAAACTTCTAATAATTGCATTATCTTTTTTTGATAATTTGCCAACTTTCTTAGAATTCCCATTTACAAAATCTCGTTGTTTTTGAGTTTCTTTATCTAATCGTTTCTTTTCATTGTCAGATAATTCTTTAGATGTATTTTCTTTTGTTTTATTTTCTTTTGTTTTAGTATTATTTGCATCCGACTTAATAGATTTAGTAACTAATTTATAAACTTCAATTGCAACATTTAATGCATCTTCTGATGTAGTAAGTCTTTTAATATTTTTCAAATCAATTAGTTTCCATATAGCTGGTAATTCTTTTAATGCATTTAATTGTCTATTTGAATTTGTTAAATTAATAATCCTAAACATATAGGAGTCCCAATCTTCGTCTGTCTTTTCTTTTGACTTCAGCGCTTTATCAACAATCTTAGAATTGAAATATTTAGCATACATTGATTCGTAATATTTTCTATATCCAGGTGCATTGGTATATACATGATAGTCAATTCTTCTGTCTTCTACCCAATTAAATAAGTCTTTTACATGGAACAAATCTTCAGTAGTCATATTCATATCTGGATCTCCTCCTCTTAAAGCTACATGACTATGAAAGTTACTTCCTATACAAATTCTATCTAACAACTTAAAATTAGTAAATGCAATATGGGATCCTTCGTGTAATGCTAATCCTACAGTTGCATCAAAATTCTTATCTTCTATTTTAGATCCTATAGTAACAGATCTACCATCTGTATAGCTTTCATCATTATTTTGAAAATTTACTGGTATTTGTTTACCTGTAACAATATTAACAAAATTTCCTATTGCTCTCTGTGCAGATGCTAATTTTGTATAGTCAATTTGCTTTTTATTATTTACTGTATATGTAAAGTCGGTGTCAATATCATCAAACCAGAAACTAGATGCTGACTCTTCGTATGTCTTAACTGGATTTGCTATTGCCTTTCGTATTCTTATCTTTTTCATATATCTCTTTTTTTATATAATAAGAAAATCAATTCATATATCCAAGAAAAAAGTTGGGTTCTTTGAAGATTAATTATTGATTAAATCTAGTATTCTTAGTTCTTGCTTTAACTAAGTCCACTATTTTTGTTTCTGTTTTATCAAATCTAGAATCCATTGTCCTATGTACATCATCAACTCTATCGTTTAATGATCTATCAACATTATCTATCATTTGATCTACTTGTTTTTCTAATTGACTTAAGCTACTGTATATATCTGTATTTAAGTCTTCGTGATTTCTAGTTACCCTATCAAAAGATACCTTTACCCTATAAGCAAAAAATGCCAATAAAGCTGCAGTACCAGCTCCAATAAGGATTCCTAATAACATATTTGTTTCCATATGCTTCCTTTCTTATTATGTCAAAGAACCCAACAATATTTTAAAAGGGAGCTAATGCCTACGCATGTCTAACTCCCTTTAAGATATGAAAGATGCTATTTGACGCATAGCTGCGTACTTTTTAATGTTAATTTTCTACTGCTTCTTCGTCTTGTAAATTGAAGATGTCTTCATTTGCAGTTCCTAAATGTTTCTGAATAACTTGTTTAACAAATAATCTTTCAGAGTCGCCGCCTCCAGCTGCATCAAAAAATGGAAGTATACCTACTTCTGATGCTTCTTCTAATGTAAACCCATCTGCTAATAATTCACATATTCTAACTGTCATACGTGTCGATATCATAGTGCTAAGTTTGCCTTCTTCTGATTTCCATTCTGTCCTAGTTACATCTGCAATATCAGCAACTGATTCTAATAAAGCATCTTCAACTCTATCTCCAAATCTTTTACTTAATAATGAATGTTCTCTTTCTTTAGATAATATATCTACTTCGATTACTTCAAATCTATCCATTAATGCTCTATCTAATACTCTTGTAGAGGTGTATTCCGTACCAATATTTGCTGTTGCGATAAACGATACGCCTTTAGCTACTTCTACTAATGGGGCATCTATGTTTTCATCTAATCTTAAATATCGTTGTCCTTCATCTAATACAGTCATTAATATATTCCATGCTTCAGGATGCGCTCTAGACAGCTCATCTAAAAGGATTACTGCATTATCTGTCTTAATAGCCTTTATGAATGCCGATTCATCAAACAGCGTCTCATTGTTCTTAAAATGAGTATTACCTATCAATGTTGATCTAGGATCTTGCGTAGCACCTAAGTTAAAATAAAAGAATGGTCTATCAGTTGCCGTAGGCAATGCTTTTGCTGCTTCTGTTTTACCTGATCCAGCTGGTCCAACCATCATAATATTTTTACCTCTAACTGCAGATCTAATTAAATATTTCCATTTAATATCTGTAATTTCTAAATGATCTGGCTTAATTGAAGGAGCATTATTAATAAATGCTAATACAGGATCTGTATTTTCAATTAATTTTTTTTCTACTTTTTTAGGAGTTGGGTGAGGCAACTGATCAGCGTTAATTCTTTTTCCTCTTTTACTAGTTGGGTTAAATTTTAAGGCTTCACCATTCTGATATGCAATTTTAATCATATCATCTCTAAATAGATGAGTAATATCATCGCCTTCATTGCTAATAACTTTTATGTATTCGCCGTCTTCTGTGGTAACAGACCCAAATATTTCTTTTTCTTTCATATCTTATATTTTTTCTATATAATAAGAAATAATAATATAAGATCCAACCGTTTGTTAAAATTATTTATTTGGATATATGAATTAATTTTCTTAATATTTATAATATATGAAGAAGATAATAATACCACTTATATTATTCACATCGATGGCATATTCACAAACTACAAAGATAGATACTGTGTTTAATAGTAATGGAACTATAAAGCAAGTAGGTCAAATATCTTTTAATTCAAAAGGTGAAAAGCATGGTGCTTGGTTAATCTGGGATAATAATTCCAAACTCCGTACGGAGATGTTCTATAAAAATGGGATCCGAAAAGGTAAATGGAAAGTCTATGATCAACATGGCATTATAATTAATGAGCGTAATTATAATACGTCCAACTAAATTCATTATTAATAATATCCTCAAAGGGAGTAGTTGTAACAAATGATGCAAAGTTATAAGCATCTTGTTCAAAGGTAGATTGGACTGTTCCTTTATCATAAAATAGATTATCTATTGTAATACCAAAACATT
>TARA_R110002073_G_scaffold239489_1_pt1 | contig 14378 bp, 19 predicted proteins | sample TARA_R110002073 | Tara Oceans TARA_R110002073 (sample SAMEA4397174) | marine metagenome | biome: Polar Biome; feature: [DCM] deep chlorophyll maximum layer (ENVO:01000326); material: water (ENVO:00002006), including particulate matter (ENVO:01000060) such as... | depth 40 m
TCAGTTTAATATTAAACAATGGCAACTAGAAAAGAAGTAGCAGAACACCTGTTCATGACTGTGCAAAATGTTGGTAAATTGATCAATAATGATGTATTTCAGGCTAAATTGGGTGCAAATCCATTAGATATGGACCATTGTAGGCGTTCTTACATAGCTTATTTGCAAAAACAAGGTAGATATACAGCAAAAGATGGAACAGGTGACATAACTGAGGAAAAAACACGTCTAACTAAGGCGCAAGCTGATAAAGCTCAACTAGATGTAGCTGTTTTAGAAGGAAAATTGATTCCTACTGATCAAGTTGAGGAAACATGGATCAGTTATACATCAAACTGTAGAGGAAGGATGCTTACTATACCAAATAAAGTTGCACATTTAGTATTAGCATCAGAAGATTTTGCAGAAGTTGAGAAAATCATTAAACAAGCAATATATGAGGCATTAGAGGAACTAGCAAATGACCCAATACCGCAAGAATATAGAGAAAGTACTCTCGTCAACGAAAAAGATATGGAATCCACCACCTGATCTAACTGTTTCTGAATGGTCTGATCAATATAGGGTATTATCGGCTGAATCTTCATCAGAAGCAGGCCAATGGAAGACAGATAGAGCACCATATCAAAAAGAAATCATGGATGCTGCTAACGATCATAGAATAAATACTATAGTTTTTATGAAATCTGCTCAAGTTGGAGCTACTGAGATACTAAATAACATAGTAGGTTACTTTATCGATCAAGATCCATCTCCTACATTAGTATTGCAACCTACATTAGCTATGGCTCAAGCATGGTCAAAAGATAGATTAGCTAATATGATTCGTGATTCAGAAAGGTTAAGAACTAAGGTGAAAGACCCAAAAAGTAGGGATTCTGGTAATACTGTTCTTTCTAAAAAGTTTCCTGGCGGAAATATTAACATTGTAGGTTCAAATTCACCTGCAGGACTAGCTTCTAGACCAATACGTATACTTTTGTGCGATGAGGTTGATAGATATGAAACATCTGCAGGAGCAGAAGGTGATCCTATTAATCTAGCTGTAAAACGTACAACTACTTTTTGGAATAGAAAAGTATTTATTACATCTACTCCTACAATTAAAGGTTTATCACGTATAGAAGTAGCTTTTGAAGAATCAGACAAGCGTTATTATCATGTACCTTGCCCACATTGTGCTACATTACAGGTTTTAGAATGGGAACAGATACATTGGGAAAAATCTAAACCAGAAACTGCAGAATATACATGTAAGCACTGTGAAACGGTAATACCTGAATCTAAGAAAATGTGGATGTTACAAAATGGACAATGGATTGCAGAGAATGAAACTAAAAAAGTAGCAGGCTTTCATATTTCTGAGCTTTATAGTCCTTGGAGAACTTGGGTTGATATGGCTGTAGATTTTTACTCTGTTAAAAACCAACCTGAAATGCTTAAAACTTGGGTTAATACTGCTCTTGGTAGAACATTTGATGATCCTGGTGAAAGTATTGAGTATGGTGGTTTATTAGATAAACGTGAAACTTATGATCATGAAACTGTACCAAACGAAGTATTGTTATTAACTTGTGGTGTTGACGTACAGGGTGATCGTTTAGAAGCTCAAGTTGTAGGTTGGTCCCACAACAACGAGTGTTGGATTATAGATTATAAAGTTATATTTGGTGATCCTTCATCTACACATGTATGGAGAGACCTAGATCAATACTTACTTAATTCATTTACAAGAGAAGATGATAAAGTTTTAAAAATAGTTTCAACATGTATCGACTCAGGTGGTCATCATACTCAGCAAGTATATGCTTATACTTCAAAAAGAATACATCGTAAGATCTTTGCAATTAAAGGTTCATCACAAACACAAAAACCAATTGCAGGAAGACCATCGTTTGTAGGTAGATCAAGGCATGTTCTATATCCTGTTGGAACAGATACAGCTAAAGAAGTTATTTACTCAAGAATAAAAGCAGAAAATGCAACAATACATTTTCCTGCTACAGTAGATGAAGAATACTTTAAACAATTAACATCAGAAAAAAGAGTTGTTAAATATGTTAAAGGTGCTAAAAAGTTTCAATGGGTTAAGAAAACAAGAAACAATGAAGCATTAGATACTTTAGTTTATGCATTTGCAGCAGTTTATATATTGCAACCTAACTATGATCGTATTGAAGCATTAATTAAACAAAACAAATCAACACAAAAAGAACATGGTAAAGATGTAAGTAAAAGAAGACCAAGACAAACTGGTTGGATTAATAGTTGGAAATAATCATATAAAAGTGTATACAAAGGTATATTATCTTGGTAGAATATAACTATCTTAAATAAAAATAAGGAGTTAAATAAGATGAATAAACACGAAATATACAAAAACTTTAGAAGTAAATTTATTGGCTATATTGTTTTGCAACAGCATTACAACAATGAAAAAGCATTAACTAAAACAAATATTTCTAATTTAGTAAGATTAACTTATCTTTTGTGGCACTCAAAATATTACTTATTAGAAGGTGGATGGCAAACAGGTACTTTATATTCAGTAAATAGAAGAACTGCTGTAGAATGTTTAGGTTCTTACATGGGTAACCATTGGGCAAGTTTTTGTAATCTAAATAAAAAAATAGGATTGCTTGATATATGCTCTCATGATTATGGTCATGAAAATGTTTATGTTAGTTTGCTTGATACACGTTTAAGACAAATAACTATGGATATGTATAAAGAACTAGAAGATCTTCATACAAGTGAAATTAAAACAAAGGAGTGTGCATAATGCAATGGAGTGAATATCACAAAGATTTAAAATTACCAGAAGGTTGGGTAGATGTATCATATAGAAATGATGCACTACCTAGTTTTATGAGTGATGAAGATTATGATAAAGGTTATCATATATGGATTGATGCTAAAGATATTAAAGAAAGAAAATGTAATTCTGAAGATATATATGGTTTAACTAATGAATTAGCGCCAAGATTTCATGTTGTTTATGAATATGGTGGTGAAGAAAACTTATTTACATCTGATAATTTTAATGAAGTTATACATTGGATTAATGATAATCCTAAAAAGGTTGCAGCATGATAGGTGATATTAAAAAACTTAATAAACTATATCAAATTAATAAGTTTATTAGTAAAGCATCAAACAATGAAAAATTACATTATCTTGAATTTAGAGCTAAATTTGTACAAGAAGAACTTAATGAATTATTTGATGCTATTAAATACGAAGAACCAGATGAAGTAGTAGATGCTTTCATAGATATTATTGTAATTGCATTAGGATCATTAGATGCATTTGATGTAGATATTAAAAAAGCATGGAAACGCGTACATCATGCAAATATGCAAAAAGAGATTGGCGTAAAAGATACAAGACCAAATCCATTAGGATTACCCGATCTTGTAAAACCAGACGGTTGGCAATCACCACAGCATTATGATAATATTGGTAAACTAAATTTTTTAGATAAGGAGTAAATTATGCATTCAGTATTAAGTGAAGCAGCAGCTTTACAAGAATTAAAAGGCGAAGATTATAAATCAAAAGGTTCAGAATCAAAGAAAGAATACTTTCCATACGATGATGCATCTTATTTAACTATGATACATACTAAAGTTAAACGATTAGAATCTTTAGCTTTTGAAAGTAAAACAGCTAATTTTGAATCTGCTTATGATTCAGTTTTAGACTTAATTAACTATGCAAGTTTCTATGGCGCATATTTAAAAGAAAAAAAGAAAAAATGAATGTATCAGATATACGCAATACATTGCAAACAATGTATGACAAAGAGCAATTTATTACTGATAAAACAGGTTGTAAAACAATACAAATATTAGGAGCTAGCTTTATAGCAGATGAACCTACTATATTTGGTGAAGTCAATCAAGATTATATTGATGCAGAAATAAACTGGTACAAATTAGGATCAACTAATATACATGATATAGATTATGATCCAACTCCTGCTGCATGGAAATATACAGCAGATAATAACGGAGAAATCAATTCAAATTACGGAAGATTGATATATTCCCCAATATACTATAGCCAATATGTAAATGCTAAAGAGGAATTACAACGTAACAGTAATTCAAGGAGAGCAACTATGGTTTATACAAGACCTAGTATATGGGAAGAATATCAAGATAACGGCAAGAACGATTTTATCTGCACTAATGCGGTTAGCTTTTACATTAACTCCTTATCTCAGAAGGTTGATTGTGTGGTGCAGATGAGGTCTAATGATGCTGTTTATGGTTTTAAAAATGATTATGCTTGGCATAAATATATTCTAGATAAGTTAAGCGATGACTTAGGTTATGATTCAGGAGTTATTTATTGGCAAGTACAAAACTTACATATTTATGAAAGACATTTCAAACATCTGGAAAAATAGATATTTAAATCTTGCAAAAGAAATATCTACTTGGAGCAAAGATCCTTCTACACAAGTTGGAGCTGTTGCTATTGGTAACGAGGGTCAAGTATTATCCCAAGGTTACAATGGTTTCCCAAGAAAGTTTCCAGATAAACTAGCTTTATATGAAGATAGAGAACAAAAATACAAATACACAATACATGCAGAAATGAATTGTATTTATCATGCAACATTAAATGGTGTATCGTTAGAAGGTTCTACAATCTTTATTTATGGTTTACATGCTTGTCATGAATGCGCAAAAGGTTTGTGTCAAGTGGGAGTAAAAGCGGTGATCGCTCAAATATCAGATAAATCAAATCAACGTTGGCAAGATAGTTGTAATCTTGCTGATCAGATTTTTTCACAACAAGGAGTATACTATGAAAAAATATAACACAACACAATTAAACCCAGATACTGCAATGGAGCGACATATTTATCATCGCGATCAATTTGCACATTATCTTAGATGGACACATGTTTTAAAACGAGCAAAAATAGGAATGAAAGTTTTAGATTGGGGCTGTGGAACAGGTAGTTGTTTAGAAGTATTTTACAGAAATAGATTTAAATGCGAAAAGTATTTAGGTGTTGATGTAAGAGAAAAAACAATGAATGATGCTAATGAAAAATACGAAAATGTTGAATGGGCATCATTTGAACAATTAGATTTATGTTCAGATATAGAATCTACAGGTGAAACTTATGATTTAATTTGTAGTTTTGAAGTAATAGAACATATTGGCAAAAAGAATGCAGATATATTTTTAGAAAATATGTGTAAGTTTGCTAATGAAGATACAACTATTTTATTATCAACACCTAATTATGATGAACAAGTAGGAGCTGCTTCAAATCATATTATTAATGGTGAGATATGCGAGTTTGATCATTTTGAATTACAAGATATATTAGAAAGGTATTTTACTATTGAAAATAAGTATGGAACATTTGCATCAATTAGAGATTATAAACCTTTAATGAATGATTGGCAGAAGCAGTATTTTGAAACTGTTAGCCAATATTTTGATACAAATATACTAAGTAATTTAATGGCTCCTATGTTTCCAGCTGAAAGTAGAAACTGTTTATGGGTTTTGAAGGTAAAATAATCTTTCTGAAAATAATTACAAATCGAGGTATTTCATGATATAAATAATAGTATAATCAAAAAAACTATTATTTATTTATGGCCAATAAATTCGATAGTACTAACTATCTAGACACAGAACCTAATGAGTTGCAGTTAGGAGATTTTTGGGCGTGGAAGAGAACAGACTTATCCACCGACTACCCAACTGCATCTTATGCTTTATCTTATGAATTCAATTTAGTTGATGGTTCAACTGCATCTAATTTTTCATTGACTGCTACAGAATCTAATAATGAATATATTATTGAAGTTAGTAGTACAACATCATATACAGCTGGTGAATATAACTGGATTGCATACATAACAAGATCTTCTGATACTGCAAGAATTAAAATATCTGAAGGCTTTACAGAAATTCAAGAAAATTATGCAACAGTATCAACCTCTGTCAGATCACATGCAAAAAAGGTACTTGATGCTATTGAGGCTGTTATAGAAAATAGAGCAACAATGGATCAAAGTTCAATGAGTATTGCTGGAAGATCATTGTCAAGATTAACTATAGATGAATTATTACAGTTTAGAGACAGATATAAAGCTGAATATTTAAAAGAAGTTAAAAAAGCAAGAATCAAGAATAAGAAAGATTCCGGTAATACAATCAAAATTAGGTTTTAAATATGGCTTGGTATGACAAAATAATAGGAAGAAGCAATAAAAAAGTACGTAAAGCACCAATGTATAGAAAATATGCAGGAGCAAGTACAGGTAGATTATTTGAAGACTTCAGAGCTTCAAGTACATCAGCAGATGCTGAAATCAAAAATCAACTAAGAATACTAAGAGAAAGAAGTAGAGATTTAGCAAGAAACGATTCTTTTGTTGCTAGATATTTAAATCTTATGGTTTCTAATATTATTGGTTCTAATGGAATTAGATTAGGTGTTAAAGCAAGAAATACAGACGGATCATTAGATATTATAGGCAATAGAGTTATCGAGACTGAATTTATTAAATGGTCAAAAATGGGTAACTGTACTTTAAATGGTCGACAATCTTTTATTGATTGTCAAAAGTTATTTGTTGAATGTTTAGCAAGAGATGGTGAAGTTTTAATTAGACATGTGCAAACAAAAGATTCTAAATATGGATACAAACTTCAGTTCTTAGAAGCTGATCATTTAGATGAAACAAAAAATGAAGTTTATCCTAAAACAAAAAATAGAATTAAAATGGGCGTTGAGGTCGATAAAAACGACAAACCTGTTGCTTATTGGTTATTTAAAAACCACCCTTATGATAATACTTATATGTCACCTAAAGAACATATAAGAGTTCCTGCAAATGAAATTATTCATGCTTATCTACCAAGCAGAGCTGAACAAAATAGAGGTGTTCCTTTTACAGCTGCAGCTATGCCAAACATAAAAATGCTTAACGGTTATTTAGAAGCAGAGATAACAGCAGCTCGTGTATCTGCCTCTAAAATGGGATTCTTCACTTCACCAGATGGTGATGGATATGTAGGTGATGATTTAGAAGATACTTTTACTCCTATTATGGAAGCTCAAGCAGGTTCTTTTGAGCAGCTTCCTGCAGGTATGGATTTTAAATCATTTGATCCTGATCACCCAAGCACAGCATTTTCTTCATTTACAACCAGTGTATTAAGAAGTGTAGCATCTGGTTTAAATATTTCTTATCATGCATTAACTAATGATTTAAGCTCTGTTAATTACAGCTCATTAAGAGCTGGGGCTCTTGAAGATAGAGAAATGTATAAAGTATATCAAAAGTTTGTAATTGATCATTTCATGAGGCCTGTATTTGAAAAATGGTTAGAAATGTCTATATCAACAGGAGCTATTGTAATGAATACTGCAAATAATATACCTCTACCAATGAGTAAGTATGATAAGTTTGCAGACAATACAATATTTATTGGCAGATCATTCCAGTGGGTTGATCCTCAAAAAGAAATGAATGCATCTATAAACGGTATGCAATCTGGCTTAGTTACTTATCAAGATGTACAAGCTAACTACGGTAGAGATGTTGAAGAACTATTTGAACAACATGAAAGAGAACAAAAACTTGCAGAACAATATGGAATTAAAACCGCTTTCCAACCGTTTGGTGTTAAGTTACCAGTAGAACCTGATATACAAGGTGGTGATGACGATGCCTAAACCTAATGATGGAATGAAAACTGAAGCGCAAAGAGGTTTAGATTGGCGTGAAGAGTTTGGAAGAGGTGGAACAAGAGTAGGTGCTACAAGAGCAAGACAAATTGTAGCTAATGAAAATCTATCTGATGATACTGTAAAAAGAATGTATAGCTTTTTTAGTAGGCATGAAGTAGATAAAAAAGCAGAAGGTTTTAGCCCTGGTGAAGATGGTTATCCTTCAAACGGAAGAATAGCATGGGCTTTATGGGGCGGAGATGCAGGTTATTCTTGGTCAACAAGATTGGTGGAAAAAATGAAAAAAGAAGAAGAAAGAGCTTTACCTGATGCATTAAAAGTAGGAGACTTTGTAAGTTGGGATACTTCAGGCGGAAGAGCAAGAGGTAAAATATTAAAAATTGAAAGAGACGGAAAGATTAATATTCCAAACAGCTCATTAACAATTACAGGAACAGAAGATGATCCTGCAGCATTAATACAAGTTTATAGAGGTGGCGAATCTACTGAAATTGAAGTAGGTCATAAATTTAGCACCTTAACAAAGATTAATCCCATTAGGGATTTTAACGATTTCAACTCTAACGAGTTGGAAAAACATCCTTTATCTAACAATAAAGAGGAGAAAGCTATGAATAAAGAAGATAGACATATCCTCAATGTGAGTGAAACTGATGATAAAGTAATTGTCGAATTTGCAAAGCATGAGGATGTGGAAGGTGATGATGTAGAAATAAATGATTCTGCTCGTCCTTATCATGATGATGAAGAAAAAGATAGAAATGTAGTTGATTTACATATTAACTATAGAACTATTGATTTATCTAGATCAGAATATATTGATGAGGATAATAGAAGAGTTAGAATCGGTGTTTCTTCTGAAGAACCTGTTGAAAGAAGTTTTGGTATGGAAGTACTAGGACACGGTGCAGATGATATAGACATGACATTTATAGAATCTGGACGAGCTCCGCTTTTGCTTGATCATGATATGACTAAGCAAATTGGTGTGATAGAAGAATTTAAACTTGATGAGGCAGCAAAAAGGACTGTTGCTGTGGTCAGATTCGGAAGATCTGATTTAGCTCGTGAGGTTTTCCAAGACGTGGTTGACGGTATTCGAATGAATATTAGTGTCGGCTATAAAATAAACAAATTAGAACGTTACGGCAAAAACGATGAAACGTATTATAAAGCTAACTGGACTCCTATGGAAGTTTCTTCTGTATCAGTCCCAGCTGATCAATCTAGACTCGTTGGCGTTGGTCGTTCTAAAACTTTAAACAAGGAAATTATTATGACTGAAGAAGTTAAAAATGAAATCAACCTTGACGAAGTTAGATCAAAATCTGTTGCAGAAGCTAAAGTTGAATTTAAAAGAAATTCAAAAGAAATTATAGACTTAGCTGTTAAACACAACAAAAGAGATTTAGCTGACAAGGCGATTCAAGAAGGTATATCAGTTGAAGATTTTAGAGGTGTATTATTAAATGAAATATCTAATGATAAACCACTAGAGACTGCTGAGATTGGTATGAACAATAGTGAAGTTAGACAGTTTAGTTTAGTAAAAGCAATTAGAGCTTTAGCTAACCCATCTGACAGAAGAGCTCAGCAAGATGCAGAATTCGAATTTGAATGTTCTGCTGCTGCTGCAAGACAGTATGGTAAAGATGCTCAAGGTATCATGTTACCTGCTGAGGTATTAAGAAACTGGAAACAAAGAGACATCAATACATCTGATGATTCAACTTTAGTTGCTGAAGATTACAGAGCGGGCGATTTCATCGACGTGTTACGTAACTCTTCAAGTGTTATGCAAGCCGGAGCGACAATGCTCAGAGGACTTCAAGGGAATATTGTAATTCCGAAGAAGACTGCTGCTTCATCAGCTGGTTGGATTGCAACTGAAGGTTCTGCTGCTGCTGAAAGTGAATTCACTTCAGGTTCAGTAACTATGTCTCCTAAAGTAATCGGTGCTTTTACTGATGCTACTAGACTATTACTACAACAATCATCATTAGATGTTGAGAACTTAATCAGAGATGACTTAACACAATCTATAGCTACTGCTATTGATTTAGGTGCATTAGCTGGTTCAGGTTCAAGTGGTCAGCCAACAGGTATTGCTAATACTACAGGTATTAACACTACTACATTTGCTGCTGCTAATCCAACATGGGCTGAGATTGTAGCTATGGAAAGTGCTGTTGCTAACGACAATGCTTTAAATGGTTCTTTAGGTTACATTTGTAGACCTGCTGACTTTGGTACTTTAAAAACAACTGAAAAAGCAACTAATACTGCTCAATTTGTTGTTAATCCTGATAACACTATGAACGGATATAATGTTATTAGAAGTAATCAAGTAACAAGCGGTGACTTCTACTTTGGTAACTTTGCAGACTTATTAATTGGTATGTACGGTGGTTTAGATATTACTGTTGATCCTTATGCATTATCAACTTCAGGTGGAGTAAGAATTGTTGCTCTACAAACTGTTGATGTTGCTGTGCGTCATGCAGTATCTTTCTGTAAATCATCAGACTAATTAACTGATGCTTAATTGGAATGGGGGTAGCAATACCCCCAACTTAAATATGAAAAAATATAAAATCTTAATAGATACAGTTGCTGGCGGTTCTAAAGTACATGCTGGCGATATAGTAGAACTACCTGAGCATGAAGGTCATGCTTTGTGTGGTTATGGTAAAGCTGAAGTTCATGTAGGTAAACCTAAAGCTGAGAAACAAGACAGAAGCGTAGGTTTAGAAACTTCAAAAGTAAAAGCTCCTAAAACAAGAGCTAAAAAGTAAATCATGCCTTTAGAGAGTGCAGCAGATTTTAATTCTTATGTCGATACTACGACAGGTAATGGAGTTACTGCTACATTCTTTGAAGCTCAACAAACGTTATGGGATGCAAGACAAGGTTTTGTTGATTCTTGGTTTGACATAGATTCAGGAGACTCTTACAGTATTAATTTAATTATTGATCAAGAATATTTTAGTGTTGATACTGGTAGCGTTGCTGTTGAAGGTTTTCAACCTAAAGCATATATTAAAGTCACAGACGTACCATATATCTCACAAGACGATAGAATTATTGTGAATGCAATAACAACAAATAATGGTAATACATTAGTTCCTGAAACATCTTTTTTAGTTAAAAACGTAAGACCTGATAACGTGGGTATGGTTGAAGTTATGTTAGAGGAACAATAATGTCTAAATACAATCTTGAAACTGAAGAAGATATGGCATCATATTTAGATATAAATTATGGACATGGTCTAAGTGCTGTATATACTAACTATCAAGATGTACAATCTACTATAAATATTATTTTAAATGATGAATATCTAGAAGATGATGATGGTATAGGTATAGAAGGTAATCAACCTATAGCATATTGTAGAAGTATTGATGTACCCAATGTTTTACACGGTGATACATTATCAGTATCTGCTGTAAAAGATGTAGATGGTAATACATTAAAAGATGCACAATCTTATAAAGTAGTAAATGTACAAAAAGATAAAACAGGATTTACTGCATTAATGCTTGAGGAAACATAATGGCAAATCACGTAAGACAACAAATAAGAGAAAAAGTAGGGACCACATTAACAGGTTTAACAACTACAGGATCTAATATATATGAATCAAGAGTATATCCTTTAGAAGCTGGTAATCTTCCAGCTTTAGTTGTTTATACAAAGAATGAAGAATCTGAGCCAATAGTTATTGGAACTAATAGATTATCTTCAAGGAATTTATCAGTTATTGTAGAGATTTATGCAAAAACAACAACTAATTTTGATGATACAATTGATACAATAAGTAAAGAGGTTGAAGTTGCAATAGCAGCGGATACAACTTTAGATGGACTTACTAAAGATATATATTTAGAAAGTACAGAAATAGAATATAACGGTGAAGGTGAGCAACCTGTTGGATATGCAACCTTAACATTTTTAACTAATTATTATGTTCAGGAACAAAATCCTGACGTAGCAGTATAGGAGACAATTATGAAAATGATTAGTCCTGACGGAAAAGTTTCTATAGATGCTCACCCTTCCAAGGTTGAGTCTTTATTGAATATGGGTTGGAAAGAGGAAGCAGTCCATTCGCAAGATAAAATTAAACCTTCTTCTAAGAAAAAGTCGAAAGACGAGGTAGAAAATGGCAACACATAAAGGAAGTGAAGGAACTGTTAAAGTCGGTTCTAATGCTGTAGCTGAAATTAGGTCTTACTCAATCGAAGAATCTGCTGATACTTTAGAAGATACTTCAATGGGTGATTCTGCTAGAACTTATAAGTCATCATTGACTTCTTTCTCAGGAAGTTTAGATGTATTTTGGGATGAGACTGATACAAGTGGTCAAGGTGCTTTAACCATTGGCTCAGAAGTAACTCTTAATGTATATCCTGAAGGCGATACATCAGGTGATACTTATTATACTGGTACAGCTATTGTTACTGGCGTTTCAAGAAGTGCATCATTTGATGGATTAGTTGAAGCTAGTGTTTCAGTTCAAGGAACTGGCGCTCTAACATCAACAACAGTATAAGACTATGTCAGCAATAGATAACGCAAAGAAACATTTTGCAGAGCAAGATGTTAAAGTGATCGAAGTGCCTGAGTGGGGTGAAGATAATGAACCTCTTAAAATATACAGTAAGCCATTAACGTTAGCTGAAACTTCTAAACTTTATAAAATGAGTAAAGAAGATGATTTAACAATGATGGCTTATGTTCTTATTTACAAAGCACTTAATAATGATGGGGATAAACTTTTTGATTTAGCAGATAAAAATGCTTTATTAAATAACGTTGATAGAGAAGTATTGATGCGTGTCGCACAAGAAATTATGGGACAAGAACCTATTGAGGAAACGAAAAAAAACTAACAAAGGATGCTAATTTATATGTGCAATATGCACTAGCAGAAAAACTTGGAAAAACCTTAGAGGAACTTCAAGAAATTAGTGTCCAAGAATATCAAGGATGGATTGCTTACTTAGAGTTAGCACAAGAGAAAAGAGACAATGGCACAAAAGGTTAAGTTTACATTTACAGCTATAAATAATACTAAAGCTGCTTTTAATACTTTAAATAAAAGTTTATCTTTTGCAGGTAAAACTGCTGCAGTAACTTCTAAAGCTGTTTTAGGTATTGGAGCTGCTGCAACTGCAGCCGCTGGTACTATTGCTCTTTTTACAAAAGCTAATGTTAATGCATTAGATACTTTAGGTAAAACAGCTTCAAAACTAGGTGTAAATGTAGAATTCTTACAACAAATGAGATTTGCTGCAGAGCAAACAGGTATTGAAACAAGAACCTTAGATATGGGTCTGCAAAGATTTATACGTAGAGTTGCTGAAGCTGCTAAAGGTACTGGTGAAGCTAAAGGAGCATTACAACAGCTAGGTATTGAATTCAAGAATGCTGACGGATCAGCTAGAGATATACAAGATATATTATTTGATGTTGCTGATGGTTTAGCTAATACATCTTCTGAAGGTGAAAGAGTTAGATTAGCATTTAAATTCTTTGACTCTGAAGGTGTTGCTTTAGTTAATACTTTAAAAGGTGGATCAGCTGAACTTAAAAAATTCTTTGACGAGGCTGAAAATCTTGGAATATTAATTAGTTCAGATACTACAAAAAAAGCAGAAGCATTTAACGATCAGTTAAATATAATCAAAAGACAGTTTACAGCTATTACACAAAATCTTGTAGGTGCTTTTTTACCTGTATTACAAGATGTATCTAGAGATCTTACAAAATTTTTAACAGATACAAAAAAAGAGGTTGGAGGTTTTGATAAATTAGGTCAAAATATAGCTGTAGGTATTGTACAAGGAACGCAAGGTTTTATTTCTGGTATAGCTGGTTTCTTAGACTCAATGAATAACTTTATTTCAGGAGTTATCATAAATCTTAAAACAGTGCAAGTTTCTTTGATTGATACAAGATTACATACATTAAAAGTAAGGCAAAGTTTATTTGGATTGTTTACTGATCTTGGAAAAGAAATTATTGATTCTAAATTAACTATCATGGAACTAAGTGGTGAAATTGTTGAATTAGGTAAAAATTCAGGTACTACATTCACTGATATGGCAGATGTTACAAATTCTGCATTAGATTCAGTTATAGAAAAATTAAAAGATGCAAAAAGTGGATTAGATAATCTTACTGGTAATAACGGTGGAGATGGTGAAGAAAAAACTAAACCTTTACTTGTTGGTATGGAAGATTTTAAAAATTCAATTGGTGTTACAGACGAGGCATTAGGTAAATTAGGAGTTTCATCAATGAAAAAATTTGAAGATTCAATTATAGATTCACTTAAGAATGGTAAATTAGCATTTAAAGATTTTGCTAATTATGTAATAGAGCAGTTACTAAGAATTGCTATACAAGAAGCAATATTAAAACCAATGACATCAGGGTTTAGTGATTTTTTCAGTGGTATATTTGGAAGAGCTTCTGGCGGTCCAGTTAACTCTAATACTCCTTATATTGTAGGAGAAAGAGGCCCTGAATTATTTGTACCATCAGGTAATGGTAATATTGTTCCTAACAATCAAATGGGAGGCCAATCAGCACCTACAGTCAACTTTAATATATCAACAGTAGATGCTGCTGGATT
>TARA_R110002073_G_scaffold57441_3_pt1 | contig 14374 bp, 15 predicted proteins | sample TARA_R110002073 | Tara Oceans TARA_R110002073 (sample SAMEA4397174) | marine metagenome | biome: Polar Biome; feature: [DCM] deep chlorophyll maximum layer (ENVO:01000326); material: water (ENVO:00002006), including particulate matter (ENVO:01000060) such as... | depth 40 m
AGATAAAGGGACGAGAGATGGCTGTAACACTGGATCAGGCGCGGGCGATCATCGCGGGAACCCGGGCCAAGGGCCGCGAGATGGGGCTGAAGTCCCTGTCGGTGGTGGTGCTCGATGCCGGCGGGCATGTGTTGGCGTTCGAGCGCGAGGACGGCGCGGCGCCAGGGCGATTCGGGATCGCACAGGGCAAGGCTTATGGCGCGGTGATGCTGGGCATGGCCGGGCGCGCGCAGATGGCCCGGGCCGAGGCACAGGGCTATTTCATGGCGGCGGTGAACGGCGTCTATGGCGGGCAGGTGGTGCCGGTGCCGGGTGGGCTGTTGCTGCGCGATGACGCGGGCGCGGTGATCGGCGCCGTGGGCGTGACCGGCGACACGTCGGACAACGATGCCGAGGCCGGGTTGGCCGGAGCCGCCGCCGCCGGGTTGGCCGCCGAGGCGTGACGCCCCTTTTCCCCGGCTGCCAACGGGTCTAGGTTCTGCGCAAACCCTTGGTGAGCGGAAAACCCATGTCACACAAGCGTCCGGTTGTCGGGGTCATCGGCAACAGCGCCATGCTGAGCGAGACCTACGCCGTTCATGCCGGCGGCGTGATGAACATGGCCGCGGTGGCCGATGTTGCGGGTGCGATGCCGCTGCTGGTGCCGCCGGATCCGCGCTATGTGTCGGTCGAGGATCTGCTGGAGACCTGTGACGGGTTCCTGCTGACTGGCGGTCGGCCGAATGTGCACCCTGAAGAATATGGCGAGGCGCCGACCCCCGCGCATGGCGATTTCGACCGGTGCCGTGACGGGATCACGCTGCCGCTGGTGCGCGCCTGCGTCGAGCGCGGACAGCCGTTTCTCGGTGTGTGCCGGGGGTTTCAGGAGGTGAATGTGGCGATGGGTGGATCGCTTTATCCCGAAATCCGCGATCTGCCGGGCCGCATGAACCACCGGATGCCGCCCGATGGCACGCTGGAGGAGAAATTCGCGCTGCGCCACGCCGTGCGGTTTGCCGAAGGCGGGGTGTTTCATCGTATCCTTGGATCGACCGAGGTGATGACCAACACACTGCATGGGCAGGGTATCAAGACGCCGGGCGCGCGCATTGTCATCGAGGGCTACGCGCCCGATGGCACGCCCGAGGCGATCCATGTCAGGGACGCGCCGGGTTTCACGCTGGCCGTGCAGTGGCACCCGGAATACAACGCCGCCCGTGATCCGGTCTCGCGCCCCTTGTTCACCGCGTTTGGCGAGGCGGTGCGCGATTGGGCGGCGCGACGGGCCAGCTGAAGCGGCGGGCCTGTTCGGCGTCTGGGGTCAGATGGCCGAGGAGTGCCCCGTCCTGGCCATCGCGTAATCGTCGAAATGGGTGGCGATCACGCGGGTCAGCGGACGCCCGGCGACCGGGATAGACAGGCCCTGATCGCAGTGAACCAGGAAGTCGCCGAATTTCTCGGCCACCGGGGCGAACAACTGGTCCAGGCTCGCGCGGCTGATGTCATGGTCGCGCAGCAATTCATCGGTGCTGACCGCGAAATCGCACATCAACGCCTCGATGATGCGGGCGTGCAGACGGTCCCGGGGGCTCAGGGCATGGCCCCTTGTGGTGGCCCATTCCCCGGCCCGCACCGCCTTTGACCAGCCTGATGTCGCCGCATTCATCTGGGCATAGCCCTGGGGAAAACGCGAAATCGACGAGGCGCCCAGCCCGACCAGCACCGGCGCGGTGTCGTCGGTATAGCCCTGGAAGTTCCGCCGCAGGGTGCCGTGGGCGGCGGCGACGGCCAACGCGTCGTTCGGGCGGGCGAAATGATCGATGCCGATGCTGGCATAGCCATCCCATTCGAACAGGCGCTGCGCGGTTTCGAACAGTTCCAGGCGTTCCTCGGGTCGGGGCAGGGCGTTGGACGGGATCAATTGCTGGCGCCGCGCTATCCAGGGCACATGCGCGTAGCCGTAAAGCGCCACGCGGTCCGGTGCGAGGGACAGCAGTTTCTGCACCGAATCCGACATGCGGCTGCGGGTTTGATGAGGCAAACCGAAAAGGATGTCCGCGTTCAAGCTGTTCACGCCGCGCGCGCGGATCGCCTCGACGGCAGCCCGCGTCACCTCATAGCTTTGATCGCGGCCGATGGTTGCCTGAATTTCAGGGTCGAAATCCTGCACCCCGATCGAGGCGCGGTTCATGCCCATCTCGGCCAGCGCATCCAGACGCGCGCCGTCGATCTCGTTCGGATCGATTTCGACCGAGAATTCTGCGTCCGTGCCCAGTGGCACGACATCGAAGATCGCACGTGCCAGATCACGCATCGATTCGGCCGGCATCATCGTCGGTGTGCCGCCGCCCCAGTGAAGCCGTGAAAGCGTGACGTCGGCTGGCAAGGCGGCCTTCAGCATCCGCAATTCGGCCTTCAGGACTTCCAGATAGGCCAGAACGGGCGTTTCGGAACTGGTGCCTTGCGTCCGGCAGGCGCAGAACCAGCACAACCTGCGGCAGAATGGCACATGCAGATACAGTGAAATCCGCGATCCGGGCGCGATCTCACGCAGCCAGCGCGCGAAAACACGGGGTCCGACGCCATCCGCGAACTGGGGTGCCGTGGGGTAACTGGTATATCGAGGCACCCTGGCGTCAAAAAGACCCAGGCGCGCGAGTTGCGGATGGCTGCTCATTCCCATAACTTGTCTTGAAATTGTCCAAAATCCTTGACCTAGATCAACAAATGTCCAGAACCTCCACGGCTCCGACCAAATTTACGCATGTAGCCTGTGGGGACTGTCCCATCCGGCATCGCGCTGTCTGCGCGCGCTGTGATGACACCGAACTCAAGCAGTTGGATGAAATCAAGTATTACCGCAGTTTTCAGGCCGGCCAGACGATCGTCTGGTCAGGTGACCGCATGGATTTTGTCGCGTCGGTTGTGTCCGGAATTGCAACCTTGACGCAAACCATGGAGGACGGGCGCCGCCAGATGGTGGGCCTGTTGCTGCCCGCTGATTTCGTCGGCCGACCTGGCCGGGAAACCGCGGCCTATGACGTGGTGGCGACAACCGATCTGGTGATGTGCTGCTTTCGCAAGAAACCGTTTGAAGACATCATGGTCACCACGCCCCATGTTGGCCAGCGTCTGCTGGAAATGACGCTGGACGAGCTGGACGCGGCGCGCGAATGGATGCTGCTCCTGGGCCGAAAGACCGCGCGCGAAAAGATCGCCAGCCTGATTGTCATCATCGCCCGGCGCGATCTGTCGCTGAAGCCCGGGGATGCCGACGGGCGGGTTGTCGTCGATCTGCCGCTGACCCGCGAGGCGATGTCGGAATATCTGGGCCTGACGCTGGAAACCGTAAGCCGCCAGATTTCCGCGCTGCGCAAGGATGGAATCATCCAGATCGAGGGCAAACGGCACATCACGATCCCGGATTTTGACCGCTTGATCGAAGAAGCCGGAGACGACAGCGATGGCGGTTTTCTGGCCTGACCGCGCGCGCCCTGCTGTTTCCCGTCTGGAAACGAAATCTTCCCTTGATTGTATTTGTCCCTGAATTGACCGGGTCGCGCCACATTCGGGCCATGGTCTGGCGGGATGGTGGTGTCATCAAAGAGGCGGATCAAGGGATGTGACCCATGTTCGATTGGGATAGCGACCAGCACGAAAATCCGGAAAGGAGCGCCGCAGATGTGTCCAGGCAACCTGGCGCGAAAAGCGGATATTGGCGGGTCATGGCCTCGCGTTGGCTGGCACCTGCCGCGGTGGTCCTGGGGATCGCCCTGGCCGCGCAGTCGGTTTTCCGGATCAACCTGCCGTTTGATGGCACCCGATACGCCACGGCTTCGGTCGGCGGACTGAGGGCTGCGTTGGTTCGCGGATCCGAGAGCGATATGCCCGATGATCTGATCGTTTATGACGCTGAGCAATATCAGAATTTCATGACCGGCATCGTGCGGTTCAACGACACCGACCTGCTGCAATACGCCGCGACCACGGCGCGCGACCTGCAACAGATCGAAACCGTGATGGCCCCGTATATGCTGGATGCGCTGTCGCTGATCCACCGCGAGATCGAACGTCGCGGCCTGTCGCGTCCGATCGCCTCGGCCAGGATGGATACCCAGCGCGAGGCATTCCGCGCACGACAGACGGCGCTATGAACGGACATTCAGTCAAGTTTTCTGAAATTGGTCGCGAAGCAAGTGCTCGGACCCGGGTGCGGTTTTCTGTTTCGCTACCCTTTCGCGACAGAATACGCCTTCAAATCTGACAAGCTGTGAGCCTATCATGTCTGTATCCCAAGGTCCGATCCGCCATTTCCTGTGCTCTCAGTGTGGTGCAGTTACCGTTGACTGGGTGGTGTTGGCTGGCGCCGTCGTTGGCCTTGGCATCACCGGCGTCGCGGCGGTTCGCACCGGTGTCATCGACATGGGCGGAGACATCGATACCTCACTCAGCGGCGCATCAGTGGCGGCATTGGCAACACTGGGTGGCGCTGGCAGCTATGTGCACACGCTGCTCAGGGTTCCCCAATCGACCTATGACAACTGGATGAACATTCTGTCCGGTTGGGATGCGGAGCGGCTTCGGGGGCTCTATTCGACGCTTGGCACACTGATCCCCCAGTATTTTTCCGCCGGCAATTCCGGAACGGCGGGGCTCTATATCGATCTGCTGGCGGCTACCGGGCAATCGCTTGGCGCCCTTGGCGAGGCTGCGCCCGACGGGATACCCTCGGTCAGCCAGTTTGCCGAACAATACGCCGCCGCGATGGGCTGACGGGACAGGATCAGGGCAGGCCTTGGCCCGGATTTCCGTGCGCAAGGGCGGGGAACACAAAAAGAGCACAGTTGGGTCGCCGATCTGCCCCGATATTCGGCTTGGATCACCGGATCAGGAAACTGATCGTCGCCGATGGCGCCGATCCAGGACGGAGGAACCGCCATGGCCTTGAGCAAACGCCAGAAACGCGCAAACCGCCGCAGTCGCGAGCGGGTTCGCGTCTATCTCTACGGATCGGATCGTGAAAAATCGTCGAGTGGCAAGGCCTCGTTCGCCGGTGGCGGCTGCGGTGGCGTCGCCTGCGGCGCGCCGTGAGTTTTGCTTCCCGGGCGGGGGCGTCCCCCCGGTAGACGACCTAGTTCTTGTATCCGGAGTGTATCATGATGTCCCCACGCCCCAGTCTGACCGCATTTCTGAGCGCCGAGGACGGCGCCATCACCGTGGACTGGACGGTCCTGACGGCGTCGATCGTCGGACTTGGGCTGGCCTCAGCGGCTGCGGTGCGCACCGGTGTTGTATCCCTGGGCGGCGACATCAACCTGTCGCTGGCCAATTCCATGGTCGCCAGCCTGGCCGAAGACTTTGTCTATTCCCCGCTGCTGCTGACGATGGATGAGATCGACACCCTGATCCAGAACCTGCAAGCCTATGACGATGCCACATTGCTGGGCATGTATGGGCAGTTTGTCTGGCAGGCGAACAACAACATCGACGCGGGCGCCCCGCAGAACGCGCGAATCTACATCGACATACTCTATGCGGCGGAACAGTCCCTGACCGCGCGTTCGCTGGATATCCCGGTTGGGGAGCCAACCGTGGCCGAGTTAGTGGACCGCTACACTACCGCGACTGGCTGACGGCACGGCAGTCACTTCGGTGGCAGCGATCCGACAAACCCTCTGGCCAGCGCCATCAGCTGATCCAGCCGCCGGGTATCGCCCAGCAGATCCTCGCCCACATCGACAAAGCCCTTCATCGGCCGTCCGGTGAAATCCATCGGCCGCGCGCCTTCGACGTCCAGCGCGGCGGCATAGTGATCCGGTCCTACGCGAAACATCCCGCCGCCCTTGTGCACGCCGCACAGCATGTTGCCGTCCAGCATGAAACAGATCCCGCCGAACATCTTTTTTTCGACTATTCCCGGCGTGTCCGACAGCGCGTCGCGCAAAATCTCCAGGTGTCCGTCATCATAGGCCATGTTCGCCCCCTTGCTTCCGGTCCCCACATCAGGGCCCGGGCGGTCGCGCAATGCAAGACCTTGCCCGGCGAAGGGCGGGGTTTCAATGCGCCAGGAAGATCGCCCGCTTGGCATTCTCCAGCACATTGCGCGTGGCGCCGCCAAGGATCGCTTCGCGCAAGCGGGAATGGCCGTAGGCGCCCATCACCAGCACGCTGGCGTCGATATCCTCCATGTGGCGCATCAGAACATCCGACACGCGCGGCAGCGTCTTGGCCAGCACCGAGACCTCGGCCCGCACGCCATGGCGGGCCAGCATCTGGGTCAGCAACCCGCCCGGGTCCGAACGTTCCGGGCTGTGCACCGGCGGGTTGACCACCACGACCGCGACGGATTCGGCGGCCTGCAACAGGGGCAGGGCGCGGCGCACCGCGGACAGCGCCTCGTTGGACTGGTTCCAGGCGACCACCACGCGCTTGCCAAACTCGGCGTCGATGCCCTGTTCCGGCAGCACCAGCACGGCCGCCTGCCCTTCGAACAGCGCGGCTTCGATCGCCGCCTCCTGCGATGGCAGGGCGGTTTCGCCGTAGGGGGCGGTCTGTATCACCAGGTCCGCGAATCGCGCGCGAACACCCACCAGCGCCGGCAGACCGCCGAATTGGGCCACCACAGATTCCGTGCTCCACAACAGTTCTCGGCGCTCCAGCAGATGCCGGGCGTCGGCTTCCAGGGCTTCGGCATCCTGTTGCGCGCGCTCCAGCGTTTCCTGCAACAGGATTGGCGACGCGCCCATGTAGAACCCGCCCGCAGGCGTCATGTCCACGCCCAGCGTGTGAGCCGACAAATGAGCCTGATGCCGGGCCGCAAAGTCAATGGCGGAAGGCAACGTCGCGTCCAGTTCTGCGCGGCTGCCCAGGAAGGTGATGATCGACTTGAAATCCATGCGCGGTCTCCCTTTGAGACGGGCCTTCGAGCCGACCCTGTCGCGTCCATCCTGCCCGCTTCGGTCTGCCTGGGCCTTGATTTCCATCAAGTCGCGCCAAACCCATCCGTTCACACGCATTTGACCTGAATCAAGGTTTCGTGAAGATGGCCGGGCGATAGTGGGTCAGGCGTAACAGGCCCGGACGGTGTTTTTTGTCCGGGGGGAACGTCAAAAAAAATAAACGAAGGGACGCAATAAATGTGGGATTACGTCAAGCTGATCGTGCTTGCCGCAGCCGCCCTGGTGGCCGCGTATGCGGCATCACAGGCGCGCGATCTCGCCTATATGGTTCACATGATTATCTTCATGCTGGCCGCGGCGGGGGTCTTCCTGTGGCAAATCCGCCATATGGGTGAGTCGGAGCACAACCAGAACGAATATATGGACGGCGTGGTGCGCTATGGCGTGGTCGCGACGGCGCTTTGGGGAGTCGTCGGCTTTCTGGTTGGCGTTGTCATCGCGTTCCAGCTGGCCTTTCCGGATCTCAATCTGGAACTGGCCGGGGGCTATGGCAACTTCGGTCGCTTGCGCCCGCTTCACACCTCGGCGGTGATTTTCGCCTTTGGCGGCAACGCGCTGATCGCTTCGGCGTTCTATGTGGTGCAGCGCACCACCGCCGCGCGGTTGTGGGGCGGTGGCCTGGCGTGGTTCGTGTTCTGGGGCTATCAGATGTTCATCGTGATGGCGGCGACGGGCTATCTGCTGGGCTCGACCCAGGGCCAGGAATATGCCGAGCCCGAATGGTTGACCGATCTGTGGCTGACCGTGGTCTGGGTGGCGTTCCTGCTGATCTACTGGGGAACGCTGATCAAGCGCCGTGAACCCCACATCTATGTCGCCAACTGGTTCTATCTGGCGTTCATCGTGACCATCGCGATGCTGCATCTGTTGAACAACCTGCAAATCCCGGTGTCGATCTTCGGCTCTGACGGGGTGCCCGTCTGGTCTGGTGTGCAGTCCGCCATGTTGCAGTGGTGGTATGGCCACAACGCCGTGGGCTTCTTCCTGACCGCAGGCTTCCTGGGGATGATGTATTACTTCATTCCCAAGCAGGCCGAACGTCCGGTCTACAGCTACAAGCTGTCGATCATCCATTTCTGGGCGCTGATCTTCCTCTATATCTGGGCTGGTCCGCACCACCTGCACTACACCGCCTTGCCGGATTGGGCGCAGACGCTTGGCATGACCTTCTCGATCATGCTGTGGATGCCCAGCTGGGGTGGCATGATCAACGGCCTGATGACGCTGTCGGGCGCCTGGGACAAGCTGCGCACCGACCCGGTGATCCGGATGATGGTGGTTGCCGTGGGCTTTTACGGCATGGCCACGTTCGAAGGTCCGATGATGTCGATCCGCGCTGTCAACTCGTTGTCGCACTATACGGACTGGACGATCGGTCACGTGCATTCGGGTGCGCTGGGCTGGAACGGCATGATCACCTTCGGGATGCTTTACTACCTGGTGCCCAAGCTGTGGAAGCGCGAGCGGCTCTATTCGCTGTCGCTGGTCAGCTGGCACTTCTGGCTCGCGACGATCGGCATCGTTCTCTATGCCGCGTCGATGTGGGTGTCTGGGATCATGGAAGGTCTGATGTGGCGTCAGGTTGACGCGCAGGGCTTCCTGGTGAACTCGTTTGCCGACACCGTTGCCGCCAAGTTCCCGATGTATGTGGTTCGTGCCCTGGGTGGGACGCTGTTCCTGACCGGTGCGCTGATCATGTGCTACAACCTTTGGAAAACCGTGACGAGCGTGGGCGAAGCAAAGCCCGCCGCGTCCGCGGTTCCCGCAGAATAAGCGGAGGGTGACATGGGTATTCTCGATCACCACAAGAAAATCGAAACGCACGCCACCTTGCTGCTGGTTCTCAGCCTGCTGGTGGTCACGATCGGCGGTCTCGTCCAGATCGTGCCTCTGTTCTACCTCGAAAACACGATCGAGGATGTCGAGGGAATGCGCCCCTATTCGCCGCTGGAACTGGCCGGGCGCGAGATCTACGTGCGCGAGGGGTGCTATGTCTGTCACAGCCAGATGATCCGCCCCCTGCGTGACGAGGTCGAGCGCTATGGCAACTACTCGCTGGCGGCGGAATCGCAATATGACTATCCGTTCCAGTGGGGCTCGAAGCGTCTGGGTCCGGATCTGGCACGCGTTGGCGGGCGCTATTCCGACGCCTGGCAAGTGGCGCATCTGATCAATCCGCGCGACGTGGTGCCTGAATCCATCATGCCGAGATACAGCTACCTGATGGACACGGAAATCACCGGCGAATATATCACCGATCTGATGAGCACCTACCGCTTGGTCGGTGTGCCCTACACCGATGAAATGATCGCCGTGGCGCAACAGGATTTCGCCGCGCAAGGCAATCCGGACGAAAGCTCGCCGGGGTTGCTGGATCGCTATCATTCGGCACAGGTGCGCAACTTCGACGGTCAGCCAGAACTGACCGAAATGGATGCGCTCGTCGCTTACTTGCAGATGCTCGGCACGCTGGTGGACTTCTCGACGTTCACCCGTGACGAGAGCCGCTGACAAAGGGCAGAAACAATGGAAACCTATACCTTTCTCAGAAGTCTCGCCGACAGCTGGTTCCTGCTGCTCATGATGGTGTTCTTCATCGGCACCATTGTCTGGGCGTTCCGCCCAGGCACGAAGCGTATTCACGCGGATGCGGCTTCGGTGGTCTTCCGCAATGACGACAGACCGGCAGGGGATACGGTAAAAACCGCGTCTCGGGGCACCGGTTCCAGACAGGGGGCAAAGTGATGGCCACACCGAAGAAAAAGAAGAACCAGGAACCGCCCACCACAGGCCATTCGTGGGACGGGATCGAGGAGTTCGACAACCCCATGCCGCGCTGGTGGCTGTGGACCTTCTACCTGACCATCATCTGGGCCGTGATCTATATGATCCTCTACCCGGCCTGGCCCTTGCTGAACTCGGCGACATCGGGTCTGCTGGGCTATTCCTCGCGCGCCGAAGTTGCCGCGGATATCGCCCGCTTCGATGAGGCCAACCAGGTCTGGTATGACCAGTTGATGGCAACCGATCCGGCTGCAATCAGGGACAACGCCGATCTGCAAAGTTTCGCGGTGAATGCCGGGGGCGCTGTGTTCCTGGCGCAATGTTCGCAGTGCCATGGCCAGGGTGCTGACGGTATCCGCGTGGGCAGCGGCTTTCCGAACCTCAACGATGACGAATGGATGTGGGGCGGCACGCTTGAAGATATTGAGCAAACCGTGGCTTACGGCATCCGCAATGACGATTTCGCCGATGCCCGCTGGTCCGAAATGCCTGCATTCGGCCGTGACGAGTTGCTGACCGACATCGAGATCGACCAGGTGGTCAATCATGTGCTGGCCATATCCGGTCAGGATTATGACCAGGCGCTGGCCGATGCCGGGGCCGAGGTGTTCGATGTGAGTTGCTCGTCGTGCCACGGGGTCAACGGCGAGGGTGACATCTTCTCGGGTGCGCCGCCGCTGAACAACGCGATCTGGCTCTATGGCGGTGACGCGGCTGACATTCGTGAAAGCGTGGTGAACGCGCGCTTTGGCATCATGCCCGGTTTTGCCGAGCGTCTGCCGGCCGCCCAGATCCGCGCGGTCGCCGCCTATATCCACCAGCTGGGTGGGGGGCAGTAACCCTTGACGAATCTGGTGTTCCGGGCAACCGGGGCACCAGCGGCTGCACCGGTCCCGTTCCTGTTCGCGCGTTTCCCGGGATTTGGTGCAGCCAATTTTATGAAAAAGTGTTTGGCGCCCGGCGTGTATCGGTTTTTGACCGCTGCGCGCTTTGATCACTGCAAACCCGTTTCCACAATCCGTATTATTGATTCAGGTCAAGGTTACCGCCCGGCTTGCGTGCGATCCACGTTTCAGAACACCGACCAGGGAGCGAATCCGTGAGTTCGTCCGATGAAAACCACCTTTATTCCAAACGCGAACCCATTTTTCCACGCCGGGTGTATGGAGCCTTTCGGAATCTGAAATGGGGGCTGATGGCCTTCACCCTGGGAATATATTACCTGACGCCCTGGATCCGGTGGGACCGTGGTCCCAACCTGCCCGATCAGGCGGTTCTGGTCGACCTGGTCAATCGCCGCTTTTTCTTCTTCATGATCGAAATCTGGCCGCAGGAATTCTATTTTGTCGCCGGCTTGCTCATCATGGCCGGGATCGGGTTGTTCCTGTTCACATCCGCGCTGGGCCGTGTCTGGTGTGGCTATGCCTGCCCGCAAACCGTGTGGACTGATCTGTTCATACTTGTCGAACGCTGGATCGAGGGCGATCGCAACGCCCGGGTGCGCCTGCACCACCAGAAATGGGGCGCCGAAAAGATCCGCAAATACCTGTTCAAATGGGCGGTCTGGTTGCTGATCGGCCTGGCCACCGGCGGTGCCTGGGTGTTCTATTTCATGGACGCACCGGAATTGCTGCACCATCTTCTGACCTTTAGCGCCAGCGCCTATGCCTATGGCACGATTGCGATTCTGACGATGACGACATTCCTGTTCGGAGGGTTCTTCCGCGAACAGGTCTGTATGTATGCCTGCCCCTGGCCACGCATCCAGGGCGCGATGATGGACGAGGACACGCTGACCATCGGCTACCGGGACTGGCGCGGCGAGCCACGCGGCAAGCAGCGCAAGGGAGAGGCGCCCGACGCGCATGGCGACTGCATCGATTGCATGGCTTGCGTCAATGTCTGCCCGATGGGCATCGATATCCGGGACGGCCAGCAGATGGAATGCATTACCTGCGGGCTGTGCATCGACGCCTGCAACGACATCATGGACAAGATCGGCAAGCCGCGCGGCCTGATCGGCTACATGGCGCTGACCGATGAGATCCGCGAACGCGACGGGAAGCCGCCGAAATCCATATGGAGCCACGTTTTCCGCGTGCGAACCATCGTCTACACCGTGCTCTGGTCAGGCATTGGCGTGGCGTTGCTGCTGGCGCTGTTCCTTCGGTCGGATATCGACATGTCCATCTCGCCGATCCGCAACCCCACCTTTGTGGTCCTGTCCGACGGCTCGGTGCGCAACGCCTATGATTTCCGCCTGCGCAACATGTTCGGCGAGCCTCGGGCGTTTCGCCTTACGGTGGCTGAAAACCCCAATATCGTCCTGACGATAGAGGGGGTTGACGGTCAGGTTGTCACGGTTGAAGCGGATGAGCAGCTCAATCAGCGCGTCTATCTGACCGCCGCATCCGGGTCGGCAGAATCGCGGGCCGACACGACACCGGTGCGGATCTGGGTTTCGTTGCCCGACACGCCTGCGACGCGTATCTATGAAGAAACCGTATTCAATGGAAGGGGCCGGTAATGGCGCAAAGGCAGCCGAAGGAAATGACCGGGCGCAAGGTGCTGATAATCACGGTGTCGGCCTTCGGGGTCATCGTCACGGTCAATCTGATAATGGCCTGGTTTGCCGTCGGCACCTTTCCGGGGCTTCAGGTGCAGAACTCCTATGTCGCCAGCCAGGGATTCAACCAGCGTCTGGCCGAGCAGCGCGCGCTGGGATGGGACACGGAAGTTGACCTGACCGGAAACCGCCTGACCTTGCGCATCGACGACGAAAACGGAGCGCCTGTGGTCGTGCCTGACCTGACCGTGACGCTGGGCCGCCCGGCGTCCGACAGCACGGATTTCCAGCCGGTCCTGCGCCGCGAGAACGGCGCCTATGTGGCTGACGTGGATGTCGATTTCGGCAACTGGATGGTGATCGTCGATGCAACCGCCGCCGACGGCACACCGTTCAGTCAGCGCATAGGGCTGATCCACAGGCGCTAAGACCTTCAACCGTTCAGGTGTTCCGTTGTCCGATTCCGTTCAGACCCCGTCCCCGTCCGCCCTTCCGCCCGGCATTGCCACCCCCGCCGCGCTAGGCCGTGCTCAGGCTGCCGTGCTGAACAAGGGCGCACCGATCATGTTGTCGGTTCCGGATGCACATTGCGCGATGTGCATTTCCGTAGTGGAAAACGACCTGCAAAAGATGCCGGGTGTGAAATCTGCCCGCCTGAACCTGACCTTGCGCCGGGTATCGGTGGATGCCGATGCCGGCGTCACTGCGGCGCAAGTCAGCGAACGGCTCGCGCGGCTGGGGTATACGGCGTTCGAACTGGACCCCGGCACGCTGTCGACGACTGAAACCGACAGGCAGGGCCGTGACCTGCTGATGCGGCTCGGCGTGGCGGGTTTCAGCATGATGAATATCATGCTGCTGTCGGTTGCCGTATGGTCCGGCGCAACCGACGCCACGCGCGACCTGTTCCATTTGATATCGGCCGCCATCGCCATTCCGACCGTCGCATTTTCCGGCCAGCCCTTCTTTCGCAAGGCGCTGGCGGGTGTCCGCGCCCGGCGTCTGGACATGGATTTCCCCATTTCGCTGGCGATCATCCTGGCCACCGGGATTTCGCTTTATGAGACCCTGAACGGCGGCCAGGACGCCTATTTCGACGCCGCGGTGATGCTGACCTTTTTCCTGCTGGCCGGCCGCTATCTGGATTTTCGCACCCGCGCCGTCGCGCGATCCGCCGCGCAGGAACTGGCGGCGCTGGAAGTGCCGCGCGCGATCCGGTTTGACGATACCGGCGAGGAAACCGTGTCGGTGTCCGACCTGCGCCCCGGCGACCGGGTGCTTGTGCGTCCCGGCGGGCGCATCCCCGTAGACGGGGTGATCCTGGACGGCACGTCCGAACTGGACCGATCCCTGCTGACGGGCGAGACGCTTCCTTTATTCGCCGGGCCGGACATTGTAGTGACGGCAGGTGCAGTCAATCTGACCGGTCCGTTGACGGTGCGGGTCACGGCGGCGGGAAAGGACAGCTCGCTGCACCGGTTGGCCGATCTGGTCGCGGTGGCGGAAAACGCGCGCAACAAATACACCACGCTGGCCGAACGCGCCGCGCGGCTCTATTCGCCATCGGTGCACCTCCTGGCCTTTGGCGCCTTTGTGGTCTGGATGTGGATCACCGGTGGAGACGCGCGGCTGGCGGTCAATATTGCCGCCGCGACGCTGATTATCACCTGCCCCTGCGCGCTTGGGCTGGCCGTGCCAGCCGTGGTCACCGCCGCCTCGGGCAAGCTGTTTCGCGCGGGGTTGCTGATCAAGGATGGCTCGGCGCTGGAGCGGCTGGCCGAGGTGGACACCGTGGTCTTTGACAAGACCGGCACGCTGACCATGGGCTCCCCGGCGCCGATTTCGCTGGAGACGCTGGGTCGGCGGGATCTGGAGATTGCGGCGGCGCTGGGGGCCGCGTCCTCGCACCCGCTGGCGCAGTCGCTGGCCCAGGCGGCGCGCGATCAGGGCGTGGTGCCGGCGCGTCTGACGGACGTGACCGAAGTGCCGGGCCACGGCGTGCAGGCCGATTGGCAGGGGCAGCCTGTTCGTCTGGGCCGTGCCGCCTGGGTCGGGGCCGCACCGCTCGAGGAGACCGCCGCCTATC
>TARA_R110002073_G_scaffold149854_1_pt1 | contig 14370 bp, 12 predicted proteins | sample TARA_R110002073 | Tara Oceans TARA_R110002073 (sample SAMEA4397174) | marine metagenome | biome: Polar Biome; feature: [DCM] deep chlorophyll maximum layer (ENVO:01000326); material: water (ENVO:00002006), including particulate matter (ENVO:01000060) such as... | depth 40 m
ACTTTTACAACAAGTAAAAAATCAAAAGCTTTCTGAAATGATAAATCCATTATAGATTGATTATCAATGAGTTAAAATCAATTCTTGATTCTATATTCTATCAGCGCAGCGGTCTTTATTCTTTTATCGAACAATAATAATTTTATTTAAATAAACACAAATCAAGCCCTAATGATTCATTCCTTTGAAAACATAATTAGCACCATATGGACTGTTCAAACAACAAAATAATTCTAACCTGGTTCTTTTTCAGAGCCACTTTCAATTTTAATTAAACCTCTAAAGGCATCATTAACTGTATTTCCTTCGTAAAGGACTTTATATACTTCCCTAGATATTGGCATATCAACATTATAGTCTTTAGCTAATTCCATAACCACCTTTGCGGTTTTTACCCCTTCGGCAACTTCATTCATCTCTTCTATTATTTGCTCTAAACTTTTTCCTTGTCCTATTTGAAAACCAACATGATGATTTCTACTTTTAGAACTCGAGCAAGTTGCCACTAAATCTCCCATTCCTGCAAGTCCAGAAAACGTTCTACGTCGTCCTCCCATTGCAGTTCCTAATCTGGTTAATTCAGATAACCCTCTGGTTATTAATGCAGCTCTTGTATTATCTCCTGCATTAGCACCATCTCCCATTCCTGTGGCAATTGCCATAATATTTTTTAAAGCACCTCCAAGTTCGCAACCAATAACATCATTGTTGGTATACACCCTAAACAATCCTGTACTAAATACTTGTTGCAATTGCTTTGCAATGGTTTTATCTACCATAGCAATTACGGCCGCTGCTGCTTGACCAGAATGTATTTCTTTAGCTAAGTTTGGACCCGTTAAAACGCCAGCTGGATGACCAGGTAGTTCTTCTTCAATAATTTGGGTCATCCGCATTTTGGTATCCAACTCTAAGCCTTTAGATAAACTAACGATTGGTATCCAAGGTCTAATATGTGGTTTTGCGATGCGTAAAACTTCCCTGAAATGTTGCGAAGGGATTCCCATCACAATCACATCTGCACTACTAATTGTTTCTTCTATAGAACTTGATGCTTTTAAGTTCTTGTTTAATTTAGCTCCGGGTAAATATTTTGAATTTGTATGTGCTTCATTTATTTCTCGAACGGCATTTTCATTTCTTGCCCACAAAATAGTATTACTATTTTTAGCCGTTAATGAGGCAACAGTTGTTCCCCAAGATCCACCACCCAGTATTCCAACGTTTAGTTTTGTTTGCATGATTTTATTGTTTTTAAAGGTCACATGTTACATCTATATAATCATTTTCTTGAGACTTAAAATTTAGTTATAGATGTTTCATGCGTTTAATTTTCTAATTCGTTTAAGTATAAATTCCGAACCTCTTCAATATGTTTATTGATATTTTTTAATTTCCAAAGTGATGTATCAACAGGGTCTAAAACAACCACTTCTATATGGGTTGGCTTAAACATACTTGTTCCCTTTGGCATAGCCATGTATGCATTTTTTATCACTATTGGAATAATTGGAACTCCTGCTTGTAGTGCTAAGTGAAAAGCACCTTTTTTAAACGGCCCTAAAGCTTTACTTCCACTTCTAGTTCCTTCTGGTGCGATAGCTACTGAAACACCATTTTTTAAGGCGTCAACAGCAGGCTTCATAGCTTCTATAGCTTTGGCTTTATTAGAGCGATCTATATAAATAGCTCCTAAGGCTGTAAAAATTGGACCGAATGGAGTTCGCTCTAATTCCTTTTTGGCAACACCTGTAAAATCATGACGAATTAATTTCATTACAATAAAGAAATCTGCTGCACTTTGATGGTTAAAACAAAAAACCGCTGGTCTAATTTCTTCTAAATTATGTTTCCCTTTTACAGCAATTTCTAAACCTGCCATTTTAGAACCTAAATCTCCAATACTTGAAAACGTAGTATTTGCAGCTTCTTGTCTAGACAATGTCATTGCACCTTTTACTAAGCCTTTAAAAGCAGAGGGATAAATGCTGGCAGCAGCCAACGCAGTTCTAAACCCATTAACCATTGGTTTTTCAACAGGATGTTCAAATCTTAAAATAGGCCAGTTATTTTCGAATGCAACTTGAGATAATTTTTGATCAGGATTAGTAGCTACTGGTTTTCCAACAATTTTCAATAAAGGATAATCCTGAATACTGTCTGTATAAAAGTAACTTTTAGATAAGTCGATATCATTCTTTTTAGCAAATTTCCGAGCTGCTCTTGCTTTGCCTTCTCCCCAACACATTTCGGAAACACGACCCGTAAATTTACCGTTACGCAATTCCATTTCTGTGGCATATATATCTTTAATCCCTAATGCTTTAGCGATAGGCTCAATTTGATAAGTTGTTGCTGCTGATATAATCACAACTTTATGCCCTTTTTCTATATGCTTCTCAATTAATTCACGAGATTCTGGGTAAATGGTTTCTTCCAAATAATCTGTAAAAACTTGTACGCCCAATTCTGTAAATGCTGATTCGGCTATACCTTTTACTCCTAGCGCTGCAATTTTGGTAAGCACTTCAAAATCTCTATTTCCAGCTGCAAATATTAAAGCTGTTGCAAATTGTGTTAGATATTCCTTTGGTGTTGTTTTACCACTTAACAAACGTGTTGTCATGAATTTTTTTGCAGAAAAATCATTGATTAACGTTTTATCCATATCAAAAAATGCCGTAATATGTGGTCCTTCTTCTACAGCTTCATCATGGTGAACTTCATCATTACCAGAATCTGGAACAACGATGTGTTCAGAAGACTGTGCTGTCAAGTCTTTTTTGTCGAGAAGATTTTCGATTTGTTTTAAATAAAATAGACGTTCTGATAAATCATCTAACTGATTTTTCCAGTGCTCTAATCCATCATAATCCAATTTTCTTTCAACTGGAATTAAATGAGCATTTTTAGCAAAACGAAGTGCATTAATTAAAAATGGTTTAGACACACTATCTAAGCGCGTTATTTCAGACTGCCAATGCAACTCCTTTCCTTTAAACATAGCTAATTCGATGAATTCATCGTCAGTAAATTCATCATCAACATCCCAACTATTAAGTGTATGACAAACGACTTTATCTGCCTCTAAGTAAGATAACAAAATAGTTCTTGACACAAATAAATCTTGTTTCTTAAACAAGGCCGAAATATCTCCTTTAGGATCTGCAACAACAGCTCTCCAATTTTGATCAAATCGCAATAATTCTGCTTCAATTTCGCTACTGAATTTTGGTTTATTTGTATAGAAAAATTCAAATTTAAATAAATTACGAAGCCTCATAATTTCCTCCCAGAAATGAGTAATTCGGTTCGCAGATGTATCGTCTTTTATTTTCACCAAAGCCATCTCAATAAAGGCTTGATGGTATAAATGGCCAGAAGCCATATTGGCATAATAAGTTGCTGGTAAATACTCTGTAGCAACCAAACTATATTGTGCACGTTGTCCTGCTCTACTTTTCTGAATTATTCTGGCGCCTTGTAATAAATTTAAAGCCGTTTGAATGGTAACACCAATCTTGTTACCTCTATCTATAAGGACATCTTCTTGTTTTTGACCAATGTAAGTCATTAACTTATTGACCTTAAATTCAATTTCTTTTTTAGTTAAAGCAAAATCATTAAGCAACGTATGACAAACCAACGACACTGCAGTAACTGGCGTAATGGCATTGGCTTTATGAATGAGTTCAAAAGCAAAACGTGGCAAGGTGTTTATATCTGCATAGCTATCTTCTTCCATATCTGGAATGATGGCTTGCTGATGCTCTTCAATCTCAACGGGTTCTCCAAAACGAATAGCTGCACGCCCGTAATCATTTCCGAGTTTTTTAATATAATTAACAGCCTCTTTTACATTTTCTGCTTTTTTTGCTTGTCCTTTACCTTCTTCAGTCATTTCCTTAACATCTGGAATCAGGTCATAAACAATAGAAACTGGCACATACTTTATAGCTCTTGCACTCTGTATCTCACCTTCCTTTATATATTTTAAAATCCCCATTTTGGGGTAGATAATTTTTCCGGTTCTAGAACGCGTACCTTCAATATTCCAGGTTAAATGATCGCCTTTATCAATTAACGTAGAAATATAATGACGTAAAGCTGCTTTATAGATTAAATCATCTTTAAAGCTGCGACGTATAAATATGAAACCTGCATTATTTCCTAATTGTTTCAATCCTGGAAATGCTAAATTACTTCCGCCAAAGGAATATGGAATTGGCATTCCGTATCTTGCTAATGTTGAGATTAAAACTAATGTATCTAGATATGTTTTATGTGTCATGATAAACGCTACAGAGTTTTTCTGCATGAGTTTCATGAGCTTTTTTATGCCTTTTGGATCGACATCTATTTTATCATTATAAGCTCTGGAAAGTATATAATCAAATCCCTTTACTGACACTAATTTTGTCATGGGGTGTTGCTGTGTATATAACTCCTTTATACAATTTGCACCTTGCTTTTTTACATCTTTAAGATCTAAACCTTGCTCTAATGCGATTTGCTTTAAAGCTTCCTGAAATTTATGATGCTCAATAATATGATCCATACCTTATTACTTTACAATTGCCGCAATTGATTTTTTAGTTTTAAATGCTTTAAGTGCTTTAGTCCAAAATTTAGGATACAGAAACCTTTCATAATTTGAGCCCACATTTCGTAATTTCTTGCCTTGTATATTTGCACTAAGCATATTTGCTGTAACTAATAATACACTCACATTGGCTCCCATACCTGAATGACTTCCATATACTTCAATATTTTTTATATCCTTTCTAGAAGTTTCTGCTTCTATACAGTGTTTCCAAGGCACTAAGCCATCGGTTTTAGTAAAAATACAGGTCACAGGTACTTCTGGAATTGGTTCTAGCTCAGCTAAAAACCGTTCGTTTCTTTCCTTTAATGATTTTCCTCTAAAAAATTCTAATACACCATACACTGGTGTTTTCATATCCATTACTCCCCAAATTGGAGAACCAATCGTTAAAATTTGTTCTACTTGATCTGGATGCCGATTAGCCATAATTTTTGCAAATATACCACCACCACTCCAGCCAACGATACTTACTTTTTCCTTATGCTCTTGGAAAATATCATGTATTTTTTCTTCTAATCTTGGGATATAATGCGACTTAACCATATTAAATCCTAAGTCCCATTTATAGGTTTTAAAACCTAAAGATTTTAAATATTTTCTAACAAAGGTTGTTGAATTATCATCACCTAAATAAGGTGGAATTAACAATACAGGTTTCCCGTTACCTTTAATATGTTTTGGAATAAATGGATATAAACAGTAAATCGAAGACCATTCTAACAAGGATCTTGTTTCCATTATCATATTAAATAATGGAGGTTGCGGTATTTTTTTATTAATTAGAGTAATATTCATTTTAAATCTATTTACTATAGAATTAGTGTATTTACATTCCTCTATACTATGTCCTTCGGAAATTGACGCAGCGATTTGTTTTAAAATATTTTCTAACGTTATATAATTACGACTCGAACCTAATTCATCACAAACTAAAATAGTTTCTGCAAGTAGCTGCTCAATAATCTCATGCTCATCTTCATCAATATCATTAATCAATATTTTAATATCATCTTCAAAGCGTAGCCCCTTAATTTGTTCAATAACAAGTTCTTTAGCGTCTTTTAATGCTATGCCATTTAAAACTCCTAAAGCTACTGCTAAGCGCGAAAAAATTCGATATAAAATTTGGGTTTCTTCCATTCTTTATTTTTAGTCTTACATGCGTGTTTTTAGCCAATCCAGCAATTCTTGTTTTACTTCTTCAGCGTTAGTTTCGTTTAACATTTCGTGTCTTCCACCTTCGTATAAATTAAAGGTTAAATCACTCATTCCATGACGCTCGTATTGTTTTACAACGCGTATTACACCTTTGCCCATTTCACCGACTGGATCTTTATCTCCAGAAAATATAAGCATTGGCAAATTTTTTGGTGTAGCGTTAAAGGCTTCAGGTTTATTTAGTTTTTTTGAATTTTTGATGATATCTAAAAATACACCAAGTGAAAAATATTCGATACGATAAGGATCTTTAGCAAATAAATCGACTTGCTTATCATCACTACTAATCCAATCTAATTTTGTTCTATTTGGCTTAAATTTTTTATTGAATTCACCAAAAAAGAAGGATTTTAAAAATTCATTTCCTCGTGCTCTTCCTCTAAATGTTGCAATAACTGATGCTGTTACAAGTCCAATACTTCCTAGTCCTTTAATAAAACTTGCTGTTCCAGATAAAATTAAAGCATCTAATTCTGTACTATATTTGGTAACGTATTTTCGACTTAAAAGCGAGCCCATACTATGCCCAAATAATATAAATTTTGACTGAGGATGCTCAGATCTCATAAGCTCTGATAACATATGCATGTCTTCCACGCAATCTTCAAAATACGCCTTGCCATTATAATAGCCGAACATGCGTTTTAATTCAGCGGTTTTACCATGTGCTCTATGATCATTCGCATAAACGGAATATCCTTCTTCTTGTAAACGATGCGCTATATCATCATATCTACCTGCATGTTCACCTAACCCGTGAGCTATTTGTATAACACCTTTAAAAGGTACTTCTGGACTTGCTACCCATTTATAATAGCAAAAGGATTCTCCGTCTGTAGATTTTAATATATCTGTTTTATAATGCATGGATTAGCGTTCTAAAAATGCAGTAAGTAACTTCAGTAATTTTGCTTTACTTGCTGCAGTTCCTGTTATTTTGATTCGTCCTTGAATTTTCAACTCCTCCAAAAGCAATTTACCTTTATACAAAGCAAATAAGTTTTCATCTTCAATTTCAACTAATACTTTTGGATCTAAATTCTTTTTTTTCTTGATGACTGCTGCTGCCTTAGTAAGATCCAGCTCCCAACCATCTGTAGTATCTCCTAAATCCACTTGAATTTGATATAATCCTTTGTGTGTTTTCACTTGCTTTGGATTATCTTTTAAATACTTTTTTAAAGTTCTGAAAAACGGTGTGCTTTTGCTTTTTACTTGTTTTGTCGATTCATTGGCTAATTTACCTTTTCCTAAATTTTTAATTTGCTCTTCCAATTCATTTGCAGATTCTCTAATATATTTTGAAAACACATCTGCATCAGGCATTGTTTTAGCGTCTGAAGTTGTTGTAATACTCACTAGTCCATTATAGCTAAATGCAGCTATAATTAATCCAAAACCATCTACAACTGGTGTTAAACCAAAAATTGAAACCACTTTATGGCCATTTAAATAAAGCAAGCCTCTTGGTCCTGGAACATTAGTAATCGTGACATTAAATGGTGGTCTGTGTAAATCTTTAATATTGTATTTACTATACAAGCCTGCAGCTAAATTTGCCACACCAAAAGGTACTACATCGGCCATTTTAGCTAAGGCTTTTGCTCCCATAATATTGTGACTAGATTTCCCTAACATAGTTTGTTCTTGGATATACTCTAAACGCTCCAAAGGATCTTCAATATGAGTTGCTAATTGAATCATCATATTAGCAATCTGGTTATCCATTTTTGTGCTATTCTCTGCTCTTATCGATATCGGTACATTAGCCACCAATGGATGTATTGGTAATTTTTCTTTTTCAATTAAATAACGTCGTATTGCACCTGCGCAAATAGCCAAAATCACATCGTTAATACTTCCACCCATTGTTTTTCTCAGCGCACTTACACGCTCAAAAGACAACAAGGCTGTTCCCCAAGTTCTTTTTGCCGAAATTGAACCATTGAAAATAGTTATTGGAACCGGGAATTTTGTTGAGCTAAATTCCCTTTGAATACTTAGTTTTTTGGCTGCTTTACTTTTAATAAAACTAAACGTTGACTCTGCAACTATTTTTGGAATTCTAAATGGATTTTTCAAAAACTGATAACCACTTTTTAATAATAAGCTAATGTCATCTGGTAAAGGTTCTGGACTAAATGGTTTTGGCTTAGACCGTTTTTTTTGCTTTCCCTTTTCATCACTATCATATAAAACACCCATTAAGCCTACACCAGAACTACCGTCAATCATAACATGATGGACTTTAGTAACAATAGCAACTGAACCTTTTGGTACTTGGGCAATCTCGTCAATGCCTTCAATAAAATGAATTGACCATAATGATCTTCGTAAATCTAATGGTGCACTAAACAATTTAGATGTAAGATATCTCAAAGTTTTCCAATTTGAAGGGTCTGGTAATCTTATACGATTTAAATGTAAGTCTATATCAAAATTTGGATCATCTACCCAATACGGATAATCCAAATTCATTGGCACATTAAGTAACCGTTGTCTGAATTTGGGGATTAAATGCAATTTAGATGCAATAATTTCTTTAAAGTCTTCATATTTTAATGAACCTTCAACAATATTCAACGTTGCGATATGCATCGGACTTGTAGGCGACTCTGCATACAAAAATGCAGCGTCAGAACCTGAAATCTGCTGGATTGAAGAATCGAATGCATCTTGCATAATGTCCTTCAAATCAATTTTTTTAGCCATTAATTATTCGTTTTAGATTGTACTTTAAAACTCCTTTGTTTGCTTGTTTATTTTGAAAGTATAAACTTCACAATTACAAGTCGCTTTATGGTTCTTGCAAGATACGCTTTTTTCACATATACTATGCACGCATAGTATTTAAAAATGATAGCGAATTGTGCATAAAATCAATTACAACTTCATAGCGACTTGAAATTCTCTATTTTAATATTTTTCGCTTTTAAATCGAACATTAAATTAAACAGGCCGAAAAAAGTTCTATTCATGTAAATAAAATGTCGAGAGCCTCTATTAGCATTCATGTTTCTTGTTCTTGTATCTTTAAAATAACGTTCACCTATAGCAGCAATTTTATCGAAGAAATTTGGATCTGAAAAATCAAAAGTCTCTTCCCTAAATGGCTGTGTAAAAAAGCTTAAAACATCGTGAAACATATTAGTAAAAAAATCTACTTCTTCTTTCGTATCCTCTTTTCTTAAAATTTCTAATTCTAATAATTTGTTATTAAATAATTTAGAATCCTCTAAAATATCTTTATTAAATAACTCAAAATAAGGTTTATAAAACGCTTCGGGTATTGTTTTCATACATCCAAAATCTATGGCTATTAATTTCTTTTCTTCCGAAACTAGAAAATTTCCAGGATGTGGGTCTGCATGTACTTTTTTTAGGATATGCATTTGAAATAAATAAAAATCCCACAAAGCTTGACCCAATGTATTTGCCAAATCTTGATTGGTATTTATTTTTGTGAATTCAGAAAGATGAATTCCTTCCATCCAATCCATAGTTATAATTTGCTGTGAAGACCACTCTTTATAATACTTTGGGAATTTTAAATTTGGAATATGGCTGCAAGCAGCAACAACTTCTAGACTTTGTTCAATCTCTAACAAATAATTGGTTTCTTCTAACAACTTCCCTTCAACCTCTTTAAAATACACATCAGAATGTTCTCCCTTAATATTAAACATTTTCATTGCTATGGGTTTCACCATTGCCAAATCTGATAAAATACTGTCTGCAACTCCTGGGTATTGAATTTTTATTGCAAGTGAATTACCATCTTTAGAAGCACGATGTACCTGACCAATACTTGCTGCATTTTCTGCTTCAGAATTGAAATTATCAAATATCTCATTAGGAAATTTACCAAACGATTTTTTAAAGGTTTTCATTACCAATGGTGCTGATAATGGTGGAACAGAAAATTGAGAAAGCGAAAACTTATCAACATAAGCTTGAGGTAAAATATTCTTTTCCATGCTTAACATTTGTGCTAATTTTAGCGCGCTTCCTTTTAAATCTTTTAAGCTGTCATATATATCTGTAGCATTTGATTCGTCTAATCTTTCTTTGGCATCAGCTATAGGATTTACCATTTTATCACCATAGTACTTGAGGTAATTCACACCAACTTTGGCGCCAGTTTGCACAAGTTTTGAGGCCCGTTGAATTTTAGTGATTGGTATATTTTTTAGTGTTTTCATCTGTTTAAACTTATTGTTTTTTTTAGGTCACATGGAACATTCATATCAAAATTCCTTTGTGTAATAAAATGCAACGTCATGAAATTTTCATTACTTCCTACTTCTGCTATTGCACTTTTTCCTTATATAAAAACTTCGCAAAATCTATAATATTCTGAAGCGACTTGGTATCTAACAATTCCATACTTGTATTAATAGATTTTTCAATAAAAATATCTGTTTTCTCAAACGCATCAGACGTGTCATCTAGCCAAAATTTCATGGTAAATAATAATTGTATCCATGCAGATTCTCTGATCGTTTTTTTCTGAATATTTTCAATGCTATCCACGTTTAAATTCAACGTTTCCAAATTCAATTCATCTATAAAACCAATAAAACTTTGTCTTAATAATGAAAAGACCGAAAGTGCTTTTAGTTGGTTTTCAAGGCCATTTAAACTCAGTTTAATATACTCTTGATTAAGTGCCAAATTTTCAAAAAACGTATAATACAGACTCAGTAACTTATTCTTTTTACTAAAACTTTGGTATTCTGGAGTTTCCTTTAATATAAGTAATGCGTTTTTAAAAAGAACATTATAAATCGACTTTTCTACATCTTTAAATGATGCAAAATGGTCATAAAAATTAACGTCATCAAACTGATGTAGCTTAGCAAAATCTTCTACAGAGTCTGGCTTAATCTTATGCTCGACCACATAATCCATGTAAAACGTTATAATTTCTGAAGCTACAATTTTATTTTTCTTAGACATTAATCCATATTTAACCTTAAAAGTACAAAATGTACTCGGTTAAACTAAAAACTACAAAACAAAAAAAAACCAAGCTACACATAATATGCAACTTGGTTTTTACTTCCAACCAATTCTATTAATATACTTTTAACCTATGCGATAAGTTTAGTAAACCTCTTTTTACTTAGCATAACATGTTTTTTTACACCTGTTAAGGCATCAAAAACAATATCTTGCTGGGTTGCAGCCAATGATAAACTACCTTTTATCGCTTTGTTGGCAACAGTTTGCCATTGTTCTGCAACAATTATTCCTTCAGAAACTACTTCTTCAGTGGTATTAAGTGCATAACCGTTTACAGATTTTAAACTGCTTTTTGTTCTATTTAGTACTTTAATTACCAATTTCTTTGGTGTATCTAACATTGATTTTTTTGTGCTCATATTAAGTTATATTATAAGTTAAATCTAATTATTTATTTACTTCAACTTTAACCTCAGCTACTTTTGCAACAGTTTCTTTTATAACAGGACTTGCTGTTTTAGCTACAGTTGTTTTAGGTGCCGCCTTAGTTACATTAGCTTTTGTTGTAGTTGCTTTTTTAACTACTGCTTTCTTAGGTGCAGCTTTAGCTACAGTTTTAGTTGCTTTAGCCTTAGTTGCAGTTGCTTTTTTAACAACTCTTTTCTTTGGTGCTGCTTTCTTAGTTACTTTAGCTTTAGGAGTTGATTTAGCATCTTCGATTATAGCTTCACCTTTATTAATGATTTTTGAAGCTTGCCTTAACACATCTCCTTTTAAGTCATTATATTTAGCTATTCCCTTGTTTTTTAAATCTTCAGTAGCTTTTTCAGCTTTCTGAACCATTGGGTTTTCAGATACTTTTTCAGTAATATCTTCTACTATTCCTACTACTTTTTTACTAACTGGGTTATTCATTGCCATATCCTTAGCTTTCTCAACTAATTCAGCATCATACCCAACTAATTCTTTCATTTTGTCTGCACCATCTATAAATTGACCTTTTACAGTTTCAGCTGTATCAAAAATCATATTAATTTGTTGCTCTCTTACTTTCTCTGACTTCTTAATTAATTTAGAAGCTAGTTTTTGCCACTTTTCACCATTATCAATTGTTGTATTAATTGCTGATAAAGACGCATTAATTAAACTTGTGTTTACTTTTTTTGCAACATTTGGTTTGTTCCCTTTTTTTGCTGCTGTTTTTGTTTTAGTTGCCATAATATGTTGTTTTTATTTTATTAATATTTTAATTCTGGTACAAACATACAATCAGTGAGTTACAAATGAGTTACACTTTTGTATGCGCCCTATTTTTTAATTATTTAAATTTTGGTAAAAACTTTAAAGCCTTCCCTTTTACTGTTTCTAATGTATTAAATACAAAGTCTTGGTTTTTTGCTGACGCTTTTAAACCTTTCTTCACCATTTTAGAAGAAAGCCCTAAACCTTTTTCGGTTAAGTCAATAGACTTCGTTACTACTTTTTCAGTTGTGTTTAACGCTAAATCATTTGCTTTAGTTACTAATTTTAATGCTTTGTTTGCAGTAGTATCGATAATCGTTGTTTGCGCTTTTTTAGTTTTAGTTGCCATAATATTATAGTGTTTTAATGTGCTATGTATTAATTTATGGTACAAACATATAATCAAGCAGTTACAAATGAGTTGCAATTCGCTTTCAAAAAGAGATTAAAATGGAATAAAGCTTAAAGTATGAAGAATAAAACACAGCAATAACAGGTGTTTCAATAATTTAAATCATTATTGTCCGATAAAAGAACCAAGACCGCTTCGCTGATAGAATATAGAATCAAGACTTGGTTTTAACTAATTGATAATCAATTCACAATAGATTTTTCATTTCAGAAAGACTTTGATTTTTTACTTGTGGTAAAAGTAAGGGGCATATCTCAAAAAAAACTTTTAGCCTATACACAATATATCGTTCGGACTATCCTACAAATTTTAATCGGACACTATTGAATTTAAATAATAATTTGAGAGCATCGTTTATTTTGAAAAATTTTCTAGTGAATGCTTTCTATCTCTTTAAGAAGACTTTTAGTTGCAGGCAGAGGGTCTATGCCATATTCTTGATCTAACACATCTGCACATTTTTGATACGCTTTTATAGCTTGTGGTCTGTTGCCTTTAATAATATAAGCTTGCATTTGCAAACGATAAGCATCTTCCCAAGTATTATCAATAGCAATTGCACATTGTGCTAACCTGATGCTTTCTAATGGATTTTCGTTTAACGTTATTTCTGCAAGAATTACATAAGCGCCTAAAATGAGGATTTGGATTTTTTCGCGTTCTTCAGACGACCAATCTTCAAAAACACGATTAGGTAAGTACACACCTTTATATAAGGCAATTGCAGATTTAAAAGCGGCTTTAGAAACTGCTAAATCTTCGCCAAAGGCTTCATTACCAATAATAATATACTGCTCTAACGCGTCAACATCTATCCAAACTTTATCAATATCTAATTGATAACTAACACCTTGTCTAATCACAAAACTAGATTCAGTTCTCGAAGGTCTTTTAGGTTCTAAAACTTTATTAACGCCGTGCAAGGCTACTTTAAAATCGCGATCATCTCCATCTTCCCATAGCTCATCCATAATTTTTTCTTTATGAAGTGCATGACGCTGCCTATTAGAAATTAAATATTGCAATAGTTGAATGGTTTTATCTCTTCCCCATTGTTTAGATTCAACTTTCTCATTTTCGCGCCACAAATTAAACTGTCCCAAGGTTTGAACACGAATTATCGCCTCTTCCTGAAATCGCTTAAGTTCTTGTAGTTTGTCTTTAAGGTGAGTCATTTAGGGTTTACTTCTTTTTAGATGCACTTGCCTTTTTTGTTGTTTTTGAAACACGACTTGTTTTTACTGGTTTACTAATGGCATCTACCTTTGCGTTTAGTTTTTTCATCTCATCAGTCAAGATAGAAATCGATTCTTTTATTGTATTAAAATCAGATCTTGATGCGTTTCTCCAATCGTCTATATGGACTTTTTCCATTAAATCCTCACCTAAATAACTAATTTGATCTTGAAGATTAGCGACTTGCTTCCTTGGATCTTTTATCGTGTCCATAATCACTTTAGGACCTTCCTTCGCCACGGTTTTCCATAAAGAAAAACTCTTTTGTAATAAAGAATCCTGCTGTTCTGGCGATTTATCTTTAGTCGCTTCTAGAGTTAAATCAGCTAGTCTTTCTTGAATAAACTTTACAGCATCATTAAAATCTGAAAAACTTTGATCTTCTCCTCCTTGAACATGGGATACTTTTCCACGCCATTGTACTTTAGACTCACCTTTTTCCTCGAATATAATCTGGTTAAACCGAACCATAAATGAAGCGGTTTGATCTGCTTTTTTAGCCATAATTTTAAAATTTATATCGTTTACAAAATACAATTCTTTTTTAACAAACTTAGAGACTATTGCAGATATTGACACCAATGCAATTGAAGATAACCCCCGTCTTGATTAAAGACCACATAATTCAACACAGTTATGTATAAAAATGCTGAGTACATGACAAAAATTGATAATATATCGGATGTCAATC
>TARA_R110002073_G_scaffold35970_19_pt1 | contig 14369 bp, 12 predicted proteins | sample TARA_R110002073 | Tara Oceans TARA_R110002073 (sample SAMEA4397174) | marine metagenome | biome: Polar Biome; feature: [DCM] deep chlorophyll maximum layer (ENVO:01000326); material: water (ENVO:00002006), including particulate matter (ENVO:01000060) such as... | depth 40 m
CCAGGCTGGAAGCCTAGGCTACGATCTGCAACGTGCCCGGGGGGACGACGCAGAGATCAACTCTTTACAGAATTTTGCATCGCTCCGACACTCGAAAGTGTCGAGACGGTATAAGGAACGAAGTACGTCAGAGGGATTTTCAAGCCGTGCCACCAGGTCAAATTTCCCTGCATGATCACATCGCCTTGATTGATGATGACCAACAAGGTTCCAACCACCAAGCTATACACCATTCCGCGTCTGACGACGGACGGGCTGCACGCGAGTTGAATCCAGCTGCTCGTGGTAGAACGTTTGCTTGGCTGTTCGAAAGTTTCAATAGACGAGTTCATACGTCAGCTTTGTAAATTGCGTGATCCTGCGGAATGAAACAAGCTAAACCGAGGGGTGTTCGACCGGGGCTGCGTTTAAACGCAACGGAGGAACGTCATTGCGAATCCTACGATCAGCGAAGAAATACCCGACCGTGTGAGATTCTACACAGACGATTGGCTGCTGCGAGGCGAGGATAAAGACATGCAAAGACGTAGCCTAGGCTTCCAGCCTGGGACCACATTGCCCCCAGGCTAGAAGCCTAGGCTACTAATACCTCCACAAGTAATAGAGGAACGAGTTCATGGTCCGCCAAAATATCGAAGCTCATTCAGATTGGCAGGAATGCACGCCCGGCACCATCGGCGATCTGCGGAAGCGGCTCAACGCCGATCGTCGACGCAGGTCCATCGCTCGCATCGGCGGCCCTATCGTTGTAATGGCCGTGTTAGCAATGGGCGTTTGGACCTTCGGTGGACCAGCCAATTCACTGACACGCCCGCAACCGCTTCAGGAGTTTAACTTCGGTAGCGTAACGTGCAGCGAATTCCAAGCGTCCATGCAGCCATTTGCGATGGAGCAATTGTCACCCGCCCAGCAACAGGCATTCGCCTTGCACCTTCAGCAGTGTCCGGTTTGCCAAGCAAAAATGGACGCGGTGAAAAAAGCCGAAATGCCTAGGATTGGCAAGAATGTTATCGGCTATTCGTCAAACGGTTTCCAAACGCACAGAACCCTGCTGGCGTCAAACGTAGATTGACAAGACATGACCACGACGGTGCGTGGTCGCAACAATCCTATCGGATACGGAGATTGAGAATGTTAGTCTTGTCAAGAAAACAGGGTCAACGGGTGGTTGTCAGTTTGGGCGGCGAGGTCGCGACGCTTGAAGTATTGAGGATTGACGGCAACCGAGTTCGTTTGGGCATCGTAGCAGCGAATTCGATCGGAATCCATCGCGAAGAAATTTGGGCTGAGATTGGATCCCACCTGGGACCAGAGAGCGGCGTCACAAACGGCCCAATCAAAACCGTCGCTTAGCATCGCGTCGCACTCACGAATCGATGGACAAGCCTCGAAGGAGATGTCTGCGATGAAAACTTTTATCGGTTCAGCGAAATCGTAATCGCTTCACTGCGATCGGCCGCTGACCTCACTGAAGCAAAACGGCATTCGTACAACGTACAAGAGTGATCCAATGAAACAAAACCAGCCCCTTTCGTCGAGACTGAAAAGATGAACGATCTCGAAGGCTATCTCCGAGAATCGGTCTGGGTCGTCATCCCCGCACTCAACGAAGAAAAGTCGATCGGCCTTGTCTTGCATGACTTGCCCTGCGTCGCCGGTGTCATTGTGGTTGACAATGGTTGCACGGACGACACGGCAATCGTTGCTGCGCAAGCGGGTGCGATCGTTGTTGCAGAGTCGCAGCGCGGATACGGAGCGGCATGCCTGCGTGGGTTGGCGAAGCTTCGAGAGCTGGTCAATGAAGGCCAAGCGGCTCCCGAAGTGGTGGCGTTCGTCGACGCCGACTACAGCGACCATCCTGATCGATTACCCCTGTTGGTCGGCCCGCTTGCAACCGACACGGCAGACTTCGTTCTCGGGTCACGCTTGCTTGGCGAGCGAGAACCGGGAGCAATGCCTCCTCAAAGTGTCTTTGGAAACAAGCTCGCGTGCTTTCTGATGCGATGGCTTTTCGGCGTTCGCTACACCGATTTAGGGCCCTTTCGAGCGATCAATTACAGTCGACTGTGCGAACTGCAAATGCGCGACGAAAACTTTGGATGGACGATCGAGATGCAGATTAAAGCGGCAAAGATTGGGCTGCGTTTCCAGGAAATCCCCGTCCCTTACCGAACAAGAGTTGGCATCAGCAAGATCAGCGGCACTGTCAGTGGCACGATCAAGGCAGGCTACAAAATTCTCTACACGATTGCGAAGTACGGGCTGATGCGCCGACGTAGCCTAGGCTTCCAGCCTGGGACCAGAATAAAACCCAGGCTGGAAGCCTAGGCTACGAATTCAGACTTGGCACTTTTCGATGCACAGCGATCGCTAATTGTTCCGCTTGCACCAAGACAATCCGTTGCCGACCCACATCGACCATCCCCTCGGATTTCAATTGTCCTAGCAGTATCGTCACCGTTTCGCGGGTACTTCCCATCAGATTAGCGATTTCCTGATGAGCTAACTTGATTCGCAGACGAATTCCATTGGAATCGTGAATGCCAAACTGCTCCGCTAGGTCAAGCAGCAAGTGAATCAACCGGTCTCGATTGGAAAGAAAGAGCAGATTTTTTAATCGTCGTTCGACACGATGCCGCCGCAGTCCAATCATCTTCGTCAGTGCGATGGAGACGTCGTGGTTTGCAGCCATCAGTCCCTGAAGTTCACGGGCCGGAATCATCACCACCGTCGACTTCTCTACCGCTTCGACGTACTCGTCCCGCTGTTCTGATTCAAAAATTGCCAACTCGCCAAACAGTTCGCCCGGTTCCACAAACGCCAAAATGGACTGTTTACCGTCGTTGGTCAGATTGCAGACCTTGACTAGTCCGCTTGCAAGCAAGAATACGCTGTCAGCGGATTGACTTGGTAAATAAATTGGACTGCGCGCGGCAAACGATCGAGACCGACAACGCAATTCGAGCTGCGTCAATTGGTCTGGCTTCAGTTTTGTGAACAGTTCGTTATTTTTTAGATGCCATATTTGCTGAGGCACGCTGATTCCTTCTCCGCCGAGTTGATTCCGCGAATGGAGGCACACGTCGTGCCCTGATGCTCGCAAGGTTTCTCGGTAGACGCCCGAACGTGCGATTCCTTACACAAATAAAGTTGATTAAAAATACCCGTGTTTTTACTGCACAAGTGGGGTGATTGGTTAATCTTGCGTGCGGGTTACGATTCATGCAACCGAAACCCGTCGCAAATTTCGTTGTTGATGGATCGCGACTCGGATTAATGCAGGAAACTTAATGCAGGAAACGGTCGCCGAATTCCGGCGTCCAGCTTGCCAAGCATTCGGTCCGCTCCACGACAGTCCACAGGTTATCAACCAGTGACCTTGAGTTTATCGTCGCCGAGTTCCCGCCCGCTTCAATCCCTTGGCAACGAAGTCGAACGCTTCGGCGGGTTTGTAGTCTTCCAGGACGTCGAAAAAACAGGCGAGAACACGCTTGGTTGCAGCGGCGTTGATGTTGACGCCATGCGTGTTAGCGCGAGCGGCGACTTGGTTGTAGAGGTCACCGAGCGTGGATGAATGTTGCGTTGCCGTCGACTTTTTGGTGGCAGCTTTCTTCTTGGCCATGACAGTTCATTCCCTCTTCTAGAGTCTAAAAGTTTAATTCTCTAGCATTTGTTCTAACTGCATAATGACGTGATGAGAATACGAGTTAATGTCCGTTGCCCTTAAGTCGTTGATCGCAAACACGGGGACGCACAAAAAAAGAGGATGAGAATGGTTCGGATTCGAGGTTCGATCGGTCGGATTCGAAATTCGATCGGATCGTGTAGCGCACTGGCAACGAAAGCAACCTGGATGGCAATCCCTTCCGAATCGATCCATCGCTGAATCAACGTCGAACCGGGCATAGCAGTGCTCACCGTGACGGAGCTTTGTGTGGTCAGCTGAGCACATCCGTTACTGAGCCGACAAATCCAAGGACTCTTGCATGAACGCATACGCCGCATCGAGAAGCGAATCGCCGTTGACCTTGGCGTTCCATGCCGAATGGCCCAAGCCTTCGAGGCGGATATGTTCGATCTTGCTTCGATAGTTCTTCAGTAAGTACTCGGCGTGATGATACGGAACAATTTTGTCTTGCGTCCCGTGGAAGATCAGCAATGGAGCATCATCCGAATCGAATCGATTTCGTCCATCATATTCTTTCAGCAAATCCAGCAAGAGCCCTGATCCCCAATGGCTCACCACAGCCTGAACTCGCGAGGATTGATCGAGATGAGTCGCTTGCAGTAGTTGGTTTTCAGCATCGTTTGACAACAGTTCGTCGCGGAAATCTTCTTCATCCGAAGCGGCGAGGGCGACACCGATGTAACCGCCTGCAGATCCACCATAAACAACCATCGCATTGCCGGCGACGCGATACGAGTCTGCATTGGCACGGATCCAACGAACGGCCGCCTTTGCGTCTCGCGTCGCAGCATAGGTGGGACGATTCTTTAACCAACCTTCTGGAGCGATTGCTCGATCACCGTGCAGGCGATAGTTGATAGAAAAACAAACCCAACCGCGCTCGGCGAAATAGTTTCCGGCACGAACCATTGATTTCATCAAAGAATCCCCAGTCCAAAAACCGCCGGAATGGACCAGCAAGACGACGGGACGATTCTGCACGGTGGCTTCGTCTGGTTCATAAATATCAAGCGTTAGATTTCTCGGAAAACAACGCTGCGGATCGGTGGGATGATAGATCATCCCTTGAGCATAGGGCAAGCCACGCGTGACTTTCACTCGATACGTCGGCTGTTCAAAAATCGGCCCGACCGACTCTTGTCCACCGGTAGTTTCTTTAGCAGGCGTCAGCGGAGACTGCGCCGCCGCGTGAAAACCACTTGCCACGACGATAAACATCAGAAATAAAACGCATCTATGATAAGTTGCCATCGCTACCACGCTTGAAAACCTCCGGGAACTGCTAACTCGACATTTCATCAACAAGGGGTTTGACCCGCCGTCCCCCGATGATTAGATCCCACTGTTATAGTCAAAATCGCGGTACGCCTCGCTCGAAAAACTTCTGCTCAACGAGCCGATCTATCGGTCGCTTCACCGTCGTCGGATCACGGATCATGAGCGATGACAACTTTTCGCGAATGAGTGCTAAGACATCACGGATCGTCGCGGTAGCCCGCTTCGAAGTAGATTCGCGCCGCTTCTTGATAGGGCGGCTCCCATCCAAGCTCTTCTAACAAATCACGTCGCTTCTTTAGGTACCATTTCGGCTCAATCGACTGTTGGTTGGCCTCGAGCAATTTTAATGCGCGGCCTTTTTGGCCAGCTCGCCGCAACATCCGATCCTCTAACAGAATAAACTCGGGACGTCCTCGCCCCGCTTGATCGATCACCCTCTGATAGACGGCCGAAAGTTGCTGCTGATAGCGAACGGGGTCTGAAATCGGCCATCGTTCGCGTACACTTGGTAATTCGCGGTAGGCCAAAGCTCGTCCAAGACGGTATCGAGCGTATGCCAGCGCCCATCCGGTTGGTGCGGGCAATTGCTGCAGCTGCGACGGAAGATGCTCGGACAGCAACTCTTCATACCGCCGCGCCGATTCGATGATCTCGCGAACATTTTCTTTGCGATCATCGTCGGTATCCACTGCATGCAATTCCACTTGCGCCGATGCGATCCGTTGCCAGACATCCACATTCATCTCCACCGGCCTTTCCAATCGTCCAAGCAATGGTTCTTCGACCAAATCGGATTCGATTGGCGAACGTGTAGGTGCGGAGGCCATTTGCCCAGGTTCCCAGCGGTGAAGCCAAGACTGTCTCGCCTCGTACTCCAGACGCTCGTTGTCCGACTCGGCATCGTCGATCTTCCTTGCCACCTTCTTCAACTGCTGACGTCGCCAGTGTTCTGCATCGATTGGGTCTGATTCCGCGTTCGCGGCACTGACCGCCCACAGTGACAACAACACGATCGAGAGCCACGACCGTGACGATCGTTTGCGAGTGAATGATTGAAATAGGTCGATAGCCATCTTGTGAACAACTGGTTGAGTCGATGAAGTATAAAAGAACCAGAGCAGCTGCGACCGTGATTGCAGCCTGGTTCGCTTACTTTTGTATGTCAGGCGAGTACTCGTTTGAAGTGACCGACCGCCTGCAAATTGCTGGCCATGTGCTCCGACTACCCGCTCTCTGCAATCGTACATTCCCGTAATCGCCGCCGCAGATGCCAATGAGCTCGCTCGTAATGCTCGACAAATTTATCAGCACTGGCACTCTCGCTTTCTTCGCTTGCGGACAAGATCGGTCGACGCAATAAATGTTCGGCGTCACGATGCGTTACCCAATCGACTTCAATTTTCGTAAGCGTCTGATTCCACATCCGCTTTTGATTGGTGGCGATCATGTACCGGTCATTGGTCAATCGACGAATGATTCTCGCCCGCACGTCGTCGCCAATTTTTTCCACCACTGCATACAGATCACGGAACGGCTGGCAGTATCCAACCAATTCTCCCCAACCCGATTCATCACAAAATTGCCCGACCTGCCGGAATGCAGCTTTTTCGAGCGTTTTGGTCCAATCGCTTACCTCGTCATCTTCGAGCCATGCCCCCAGCTCTGTCGGCACAAGTTTCACATTGCGTGGCATCTGATTAAGCCATTGCTCGGTAACATCAAAGCCATCGAATACGGGAACCGCTTCGCCGTCAACTTGCTCGGTCGCATAGGTGCCGGCCAGCCGCTGCATTGCGCTGGCAATCTTCGCTCCGGATCGGTGAAGCTGAGCACGTTGCTGCTGATACTCTGCCTCACGTTGGTCTATCATTGCCGGTAGCGACGATGCGTCCGGAGGGTTACCAGCGATCGCCTGTTCAACGATTTCGACAGTCGGCTCGAATCGTTCACGCTGTTCTTGTGCGTATCCTTTGCCGGCCAATGACGCCATCTGTTTCAAACTTCGCTGGTGTTTCTGCAGCATCTGCTGAAGCAGCTCCGGCGGCTGGTCGAAACTTAATGCCCAAATCATCCATGCCGAATCACCTCGATTGAAGGCCGCTTCAAGCGGAGAGTCGTCAAGGCCTTGGGTTGGATCGGCGGTGATCGCGGCACCGTGGCGAACGAGCAAATTGGCCAAATCAAACATCGCACGCGGCGAGGCAAAATTGGCTGCAACCGCCCGACACAGCGGCGTCTCGTCCATCCGCCGTCCTTTCTTGCCTACGGCACCGCCGTCCGAGGCAGCCCCCGCTGTCAGCAACTGTTCCGCAATCTCGACCACGTTCCTATCATCGGCTGGCAAGTAACTGCACAACAAATCGATCGCGGTGTGATCGGTCTCCGGCAACTGCGTCAACGAGGCTCCACCAGACAGTGCATGCCGCACCCCGTCGATGTCTCGGTCACGAATTGCATCAGCCAGTTGTTTTGATGCGTCCGCATCCGCTTGTTCGTCGATCTCGCCAAACCGAACCAGATCAATCCGCTTGATCAACTGCTTGCCACACAACTGTTTTTGGCAGGCCGTCAATCCCTGTTCTTCGTCCCACCAGTAATCCGGAATGAACGCATCCCAATCGGATAGAACTTGGTGGATTGCCGAGTAGAGATCGGGTTGGTCGTTGAACCATTCCATCGTGTAGGTATCACTCTGCACCCCGTTGAGCAGCTGATCGAATCCATCTTCTTCATCGCCCTCGAAATCGTCTTCAAACTCTTCATCGAATTCGTCGTCATCATCCCAAGGTTCTCCGTCGCTGTAGAGATGATCGATTTTCTTGCCATCGCGAAATCGCATCACCGAATACACGCCCGAACAATCGCTGTGCCGCACGATCATGTATTCGCCGTCGATCAGCGTACCGAGTTTGTCTAAGATCGAAGGTGATTGCTGCATCATAGGCATCACCGACCAGGCCCCGGCCTTTAAGTGCACTAGAAGCGTCCAGGATCCCGCTGGCGGGCGAAACGTCTTGTCGAACACGGACTGCGTCACATCCTCGGTGACCTTACCGATTCCCGCCAATCGATCGTTAATCGCCTCGGTTTCCGTTGCATCGCGCACTGCGAATTGAAACCACGAATCGGGATAATGATCCAGATAGATACCACGTCGCTTTGTCAGCGGTGTCTTGCCAAAACGGGTCTTGTCAGAAGTGTTCATCGCTGGTCCTTCCAGTCATTGCAAATCATCGCTGCTCCGCGGGGCCTCGAATCACCCGGCATGGTTTCATTTGGATAGGCGGTTGCCTTTGTTTGGGCAGTTACGCTTTGCGCGAACCGAGATTACCAAACCTCGCTCTCCGCCACCTCATCGAAACATGACCTTCGATTGTACCCGCTTCCACTGCGGCGTTGTTGCTGCCACCACAGCGATACCGGCATCCGTCGGCGATCACGCTTGCCAGTACTGTGGGTGGCTCAACGCGTCGCAACACTTGACTGTGCCCGCGGCAGCAGCGATCGCACCACGCCGTAATTCGTGCACCATCCAGGCATCGGCATGCTTGCGTGGAATCGGATAGGGAGCCCGCAAACCACGCTCTCCCGCTGCGACAAAACAAAAGCGAGAGTAGTAATCGGGATAGCCGAGCACGAACACCAACTGAACGCCGGCAGCAGCGAGCTGCGTAAGCGATTCGTTGACCAAACGAGTCCCTAAGCCTTGCCCTTGCATTTCACGAGTAACCGCAAGCGGTGCGAGAATCTGAGCCGATACGTCACGGGCGGGGTTGATCGCGACCGATGTAAACAGAACATGGCCAACGATTTGATCCTTGAACTCGGCGACGAACGAAAAGACCGGCTCGGCAGACGGATCATCGAGCATTTCCGCAACAAGGCGTGCGATCACGGGCCCTTCGTCGTCAGCAAAGGCACTTTGATGCGTCGCCAGGATCCCGCTGAGATCCTGTTCACAAGCAGAGCGGATTTGTACGGCGTTTGCATTCATGGTTCCCGAGTCCAATCGTTGTCTCGCGGGGCTCAGCGCTGCTGTCCTCGACATCGATATTTTACCTTTAGCGTTAGCCTGGAACGCTAAAACATTGGGCGGTGGCACTATCGAAACGACTCGGAGTTTAAAATCAGGTAACTCAAAATCGCCAACGCTGGCAGGATCACCCCTCGAACGAAAACAACAATCACCCTCTGCGTATAGCGGAATACTTCGCCCGTCAAATGATCCGGCTTACTCCTTTTCAAATCGGGACGCACGGGATCGCCAAAGAAAGCGATGTCGCGGGAGATTGTTTTTTGCCATACCGTCCTGTTTTCGACGCTTGACCTCGCAACAAATAAAAAGACGGTAACAACCGACAAATAGGCCTCGTGTCTCTTACAAAACGCCCGCACGTTCGCCACATTGCTGATATTGAATCGGAGACGGGTATGACAACAATGGATTCATTGGATAAACGCAAAAAATGCGTTCTTCGCGGTTTAAATCGTCTGTTTCTACCGCCAGTGTCAACACGCGCTGGCACAGTGACAACGCCCGCTGCCACGCCCCGTCTCACTGGTCGAATCAAAACTTAACCGACGCGAATCACGAAACGATCGAAGCAACGGGTGCGATCGACGACACGCTGCCTAAGGAACGCGATTCGAACCGACGACTTCTTGCCGATGCGATTTCGTTTCAGAGGCGAGTCCTCGAAGTTGGCGGCACGCAGACTCAAGTGACTTGTCCAGATCCGCCCCGCCATATTCATCATTTTCGGCGGCAACGATCTGCAAATCGACCACACCGATAAATCGGAGTACTGTCGCCAAGTGCGGATCCAAATGATTGTACTGCTGGTTTCTACCGCCGGGGCCGTAGCCTCCATCGCCACGCGAAATCACGGCTATCATACGCTTCCCGTGAACGAGCGGCGTGTACGGTGTTTTCTTATTTAACGGGTCAAACGAGAACGTCCGTCCGACGCGAACGATTTGGTCGATGTAAGCTTTGAAGCCGCTTGGCATTCCAAAATTGTAGAAGGGAATCCCGGCAAGGATCAAATCCGCTTGCATAAACTCGTCGACCAATTCGTCGCTCAACCGCAAGGCATGCTGCATGGCCGCACTGCGTTGGTTCGGCGGCGTAAACGCGGCTGAAATCCACGATTCGGTGACGTGCGGCAGTGGGTTCCGCCCAATGTCTCGATACGTCACGCCGCCGTCGGGATGGACGTCTTGCCATTGCTGCACAAACTCGGCGGTTAAGCGACGGGTGTGCGAGCGGTCGCTACGAGGGCTTGAATCAAGGTGAAGCAGGTGAGTCATCTAAGTTTCCATTTCTATTCGACGAACACGAGAAGCAGACGCGCTGCAATGAATTTAGTGCCACAGTGCTGATATACTTGCCGATCAAGAAACAGGATCAACCGGGCACAAATTTGTGCGGTACTTACTTTCGTGTAGGAATCTAAGAGAGATGAGCGAGCGAGACGTCACCGAAGTCTTCGAGAAATGCTTGGGATGCCGCTACATGGTAGCGCTGCTCCGGCAAATTCATGGTGGCATTCAGCGACCGGGGCAATTGGAACGCTCCGTCGATGGAATGACAGCGAAAGTCCTTTCCGAGCGACTCAAGCGACTCGTCGAACATGGGGTTGTCGAGAAGACGAGTTATCCGGAGATTCCACCACGAGTTGAATACACATTGACGCCTTTTGGTCAACGGTTACTCGAGATCATCGACGAAGTGGACGAACTTCATCGGCATGCACGCGTAAAGACATAACGCTTTGCATTGCGACGGGATCAGCCCGACCATCGATGGCCAACGTCCTGAACGACAGCGCCCTGGACGACAGCGCCTTGAGCCCCATATTTTGTCGTTCCCTCATTTCATCTCGTTGCGTTTCTTTTCCTCTCTTTGCAGACATCGCCATGCCACCATTTCCGATTCCCGAGTTGGCAACGCCTCTTCCGCGAACGTATTGGGTTGTGGCAGGCAAGTTCCTTGCAGGCGCCTACGCAGGAAAACCCGATGCAGCGGCAAATTACCAGCGACTGCACGGGCTGCTGCACTCGGGAATCCGCACGTTTATCAGTCTGATGGAGGAAAACGAAACCAACAACACCGGCCAGCCGTTCACGCCCTACGTTGATGTGCTGCAACGGATCGCAGCCGACAGCAATGAACGCGTCGAATGCCTGCGTTTTCCGATCGTCGACCAGCGTATCACCACAAAAACGCAGATGGTGGAAATACTCGATACCATCGACCAATCCATCGAAACGGGGCGACCGGTTTACGTTCACTGCTTTGGTGGTATCGGGCGGACCGGCACCGTCGTTTGTTGTTGGCTGCTACGACACGGCTACGCCACCGAACAGAATGTTTTCGATGTCTTACAAAAATTGCGAAAAGCGGATGTCGAGCGTTCGTCGCGTCCCGCACCCGAAAACGAAACTCAACGCCAGTTTGTCTTGAATTGGCATGAATCCGAGCCTCGCTCCTCAGGGGAAACAACCTTTCCACCGGCCCATCGAAACGATTGGTTTACCAAACTGGTTGGCTTTTCAGAGCGATCTCCTGCCGAAGTCCAACAGTTTATCTCGGTGCACGACGGTCGATTGACATCGAAGGTCAACGGAAAAACGTTTCAATCGGGACGCCTGGAAGTCGTTTCGCTCGCCGAATTGCGGGAACGATCGCGCCGAGTTAGCCAGCCCGGCGGGCGATTAAAACTGGACGAATTGGTGGGGGATGCGAGCGAGTTGCACGCCGACCCGTCCAACGCGGGAGCGATGTTTCAAGTCGCTTCGCAATTCAATTTGCTCGAAATGGTTTCACCGAGCGTGACACCGGAACAAGGGATCGGAATCTACGAGCACGATTACACTCAGGGACCGGCATGTGCAATTGCATGTGGCGCAGGAACAATTTCCCGTAACTACTTTGTGCCGTTAGAGGACCAAGTCGGACAATCGCAGAACGTTCAAATCGACTGTCTTGATGACTTCGGCAAATCGCTCGGCAATGTCAACAATCGATTGTGGACGATGCGAAACGGCTATGCATTACCGTCGTCCGCAGGGCTGAAGGAAATCAACGCAACGCTAGAACATTTGTCCGAAACCGATCTCGATGCGCTGCGAGCGAAATTGAAAGTGGGAGTTCAGTGGAACACCCAAGTCACGCTCACAGGGTGCACTCATTTAGTTTCCCAAATTTATTGCTCCGCGATGCCCGTCGCCTACAGTCGTCTTGCCGACACTCAGTGGGAACGGTTGGCGCGGCTGATTCTCGATGCCGCCTATGAAGCGACACTCGCTGCGGCCATCATCAATGCGGATCGATCCGGCAACAACACCGTGTACTTGACTCTGCTTGGCGGCGGTGCATTTGGTAATCGTGAACCGTGGATATTGTCGGCCATCGAGCGGGCCTGCCGACAATTTGACTCGTTTGACCTGGATGTTAAAGTCGTCAGTTACCGATCATCCAACGCATCGGTGCAAAAGCTTGTGAATTCTTTCTCGCAGCAACGTAGCGATACGAGCTCGCAGGGGCAGCCGGATTCCGAAAGCTTGGCCGATCACCATTGTCCTGTTTGCGGAGCGAAGCAACGCGTGTTTCTCCGCTATCCGTGGTACATCTGCAATGAATGTTTGTCGCTGGCCGAAGACGCCCATGGCCGCCGACTGCAATTTGGCAACGTCAGCTTTTCTGGAGGGTTTTGCTATGGATATGCCGACGACGCAGATTCACCGCCACAGGAATGTCGCTCGGTGATTTGTTTGATCCACGGACGCCCGGTCGTTGTCAGCGAAGCTCGATTCGGTGGCGTCGTCGCCCAACCGCTCAGCTCGGCATACGAAGTGGAACGTCAGTCCAAACCAATCGACTTGACCACCTAAACGCTGGTGGCTTGCGGCAACGTGATCGCGCCGAGTTTGGCTCGGTTTGTCATTGGCATTGCTCCCCTTTGGCAAACGCCGTGTTGTGAAAATAGCCCTCGGCGGATTCGCCCAAGTAGGTCAGCGTGCTGATAAGACGATATCATATACGATCGCAGTAGCACGCATTGCTGCGACAACGAACCTCCCACCACGACCACTCCCACCACAATCTCTCACCGATCCCTTGTTATGAACACAATGCAACCTCGAAATCTCGATCGTCGCGAATTTATTGCGGCATCATCAGCGACCGCAGCGACGTTCGCCAGCGGGCTGGCGACTTCATCGGCGCTTTCCCAGACGCTTGTGGAGACTCGCGGTGGGAACCTACACCTCGGCACATTTCGGTTTGATGTCACGCCGCCGCTGGGTCACTCGCTATGCGGAGGCTGGATCAAGCCCGTTGTCGGGATCGACGATCCGCTCGAAGCGATCGGCTATGTGTTGCTCGGATCCGGAAAACCGATTGTGGTCTGTGTTGTTGATTGGACGGGGCTACTCAATTCCGCCCACCTGCAATGGCGACAAGCGTTGGCGGAGGCGGCAGGAACCACAATCGACCGAGTCACAGTTCATTGTGTGCACCAGCATAATGCCCCGTTTGCTTGTCTGGATTCGGAAGAGATTGTGTTGGCTCAGGGGGATCTGCCACACATCGTCGAGCGTGAGTTTTTTCTCCGCTGTCTCGATGCCGGTCGCAGCGCCGTCCGCCAAGCTCTGCAGCAAACCACACCGGTGACCCATATCGCTCATGGCGAAGCAAAAGTCGAAAAGGTAGCAGGCAATCGACGAATTATAGGAGATAACGGCAAAGTGATCTCTCAACGCGGCAGCAGTTCGCGGAATCCAGAGCATCATGCACTGCCCGAAGGCGTGATCGATCCGATGCTCAAGACGGTTGCCTTTTACAACCAAGGCCGAAAACTCGCGGCGTGTCATTACTACGCCTGTCACCCGATGAGCTATTACGGCGATGGACGCGTGAGCGCCGATTTTTGTGGTTTGGCTCGTAAACAGCGTCAACAACAGGAACCGGACTGCACGCACTTGTACTTTAACGGTTGTGGTGGAAACATCGGAGCGGGCAAGTACAACGACGGGTCCAAGGAGATGCGGGTCGTTCTAACCGAGCGAATGCTCGCCGGAATCGTCGCCTCGGAAGAAAAATTGGATCGACAATCCATCGAATCGGTACGCTGGGAAACCCACGATATCTTGCCGCCGGTCAACCGGAGCTTTGACGAAGAGGCTTTGATGCGTCAGATCAGTGACAGCAAGCAAAGTGTGGTGAACCGAAATCGGCCCTCTTATACCGTCGCCTGGATTCGCCGGATGAAGGCGAGGCTGCCAATCACGCTCAGTTGTATGCATGTGAATGACATTTCATTACTGCATCTACCGTCAGAAAGCTTTGTCGAGTATCAGTTGCGAGCCCAGGCATCGGCGCCCGATCGCTTCGTGGCTT